>ENA-ORXC01000305-ORXC01000305.1-marine-metagenome-genome-assembly--contig:-NODE-305-length-38257-cov-77.663698_pt1 | contig 38257 bp, 39 predicted proteins | sample MGYA00237865_ERZ511478 | MGnify/ENA metagenome assembly ERZ511478
TAAGCGTATTTCTCTCAAGTTGAAAAAGGTCCTTAGCGCCGAAGGTAGCAGACTAACGTTCTAAAGCAAAACAGTGAGGTATTTTTAAATTTTTGAATAGTGGTAAATACCCCAAGGCCTTAATGGCCTCTTTTTTTTATGTCTAACACTTAACTTAATAATTAAATTTAATGTGAAAAAGCTTGAAATGATTTACATTTAAAACAAAATTCAATACTATCGTATTTAAAGGAGTGCTTTAAAATGATCATTAGAGCTTTAGAAAAAACAGATTTACAATATTTACATAATTTGAATAATGAATATTCAATTATGTCTTATTGGTTTGAAGAGCCTTATCAATCATTAAGTGAATTAGAATCGTTATACCAAAAGCATATTTTAGATGAATCAGAAAGACGATTTGTTATTGAAGAGGATCAACAATCCATTGGTGTTGTTGAGTTATTAGAAATTAATTTTATACATAGAACTTGTGAAGTGTTGATTATAGTTGACCCGCAATTTGCGAATAGAGGTTATGCGAAAAAAGCGTTTAAGATGGCAGTAGATTATGCGTTTTTAGTGCTTAACATGCATAAAGTATATTTATATGTAGATGTAAATAATGAGAAGGCAGTACATATTTATAAAAGTAATAACTTTGAAATTGAAGGAAAATTAAAAGAACACTTCTATACAAGAGGAGAATATAGAGACTGCTATGTCATGGGACTATTAAAACGAAATTGGGTTAATCAACAAGATGATGATTTATCTCATATAAGATAGTCTAGGTTAGATAAGACGATTATAATAGTGAAGAGAGTGATGATTTGAGTTTACCAATATCAAAAAAATTACATGAATTAATATCACAACAAAGTATTTCCATGCATGTGCCTGGTCACAAAAATATGACTATAGGTAAGTTGGAATCATTGGATTTGAAAATGGATATGACAGAAATCACTGGATTGGACGATTTACATCATCCAGAAGATATCATTTTAGAAAGTATGTCAAACTTTAATAAACATAGAGATTACGATGCTTATCTATTAGTCAATGGTACTACTTCTGGTATTTTATCTGTAATCCAAGCCTTGGCATATGAATCTGGAAACTATTTGATACCTAGAAATGTACATAAGTCAGTTTTTCACGGATTGGAATTAGCGAATCAAAAAGCGACTTTAACAAACATGAAGGTAAGTTCAACATCCTATCATTATATAGCTCCTAACTTTAAAGGATTAGATTTGAGTCAACATAAATTAGCGATTATGACTTATCCCAATTATTATGGAGAAACTTACTCAATTCAAACTGATATAGACTTATTGCATTCTAATAATGTTCCAGTACTCGTTGATGAGGCACATGGTGCACATTTCGGTTTAGATGGATTTCCTGATTCTACATTAAATTATGGTGCTGATTATGTAGTTCAGTCTTATCATAAAACATTACCTGCACTTACAATGGGGTCAGTGTTATTTATACATAAAGATGCCCCTTATAAAGAAAGCATCAAACAATATTTATCTTATTTTCAAACGTCTAGCCCATCATATTTAGTCATGGCAAGTTTGGAGTTAGCACAAACATTTTATCAAAATTATGATAGTGACTTATTTTTTGAGAAAAGACATATACTCTCGAATGTTTTAAAACGTAAAAGTTTTGTTGTTAAAGAGGTTGATGACCCATTAAAAATGTTGATTTCTTACCCAGGTTATTCGGGGTATGAAATTCAAAAATGGTTTGAGAAGGAACATATATTTGTAGAGTTAGCAGACGAATATCAAATCTTATTTGTATTACCGTTATGGCATAAAGATGATAAATATCCTTTTGAGATATTAATAGATAAAATTAAAAGTATGGTCTTACCGAAAGTAAAGAAAGATGTGTTGATATACCCACAGCTTATGACAGAAAGTGGTACATTTTTACCTATGATATATAACAAAGTTAAATGGATTGATATTAGTCATTCAGAAGGAAAATTGTTAGCTCAACACGTTATACCTTATCCACCAGGTGTACCGATTCTGTTTAAAGGAGAAAAAATCACTTTAAATATGATAAAATTAATAAATCAATATCAACATTCAAATATGAAAGTTGAAGGAATAAAGAATAATCAAATATTAATTAAGGATGAATAAAAATGTCAGCATTTATAACATTTGAAGGGCCAGAAGGTTCAGGGAAAACAACGGTTTTAAAAGCAGTGGCTGAAAAGTTAGCTCAGCACTATGATGTTATATCGACCCGTGAACCTGGTGGTGTTCCAACAGGCGAAGAGATAAGAAAAGTCGTACTAGAAGGCAATCAAATGGATATTAGAACTGAAGCAATGCTATTTGCGGCATCGAGACGAGAACATTTAGTAGAAAAAGTAATACCTGCTTTGAGAAACAACCAAATTGTTCTTTGTGATAGATATATTGATAGTTCATTAGCATATCAAGGGTACGCGAGAGGTATCGGAATTGAAGAAGTGAAAGCTTTAAACGAATTTGCAATTAATGGACTATATCCAGATTTAACGATTTATTTAGATGTTTCTGCTGAAGTAGGTCGTGAGAGAATCCTCAGTAATCAAAGAGATCAGAATCGCTTAGATCAAGAGGATATTGATTTTCATGAAAAAGTCATTGAGGGATATCATCAAGTGATACATAATGAACCAGAACGTTTTGTTCAGATAGATGCAGATCAATCAATTGAAGAAGTTGTGTTAGCTACATATCAATCTATCATCAAATATTTAAAATAAATGTGATATAATAGACGAAAGAGGTGTTATAGAAATGAAGATGATTATAGCAATCGTCCAAGACCAAGACAGCCAAGAACTTTCAGACCAACTTGTCAAAAATGATTTTAGAGCAACAAAATTAGCAACAACAGGTGGTTTCTTAAAAGCCGGTAATACAACGTTCTTATGTGGTGTTAATGATGACCGTGTAGACGATTTATTATCAGTTATAAACAATACTTGTGGTAATAGAGAACAACTTGTGTCTCCTATTACACCAATGGGTGGTAGTGCAGATTCTTACATACCATATCCAGTTGAAGTGGAAGTTGGCGGCGCAACGGTATTCGTAATGCCTATTGAAGCTTTCCATCAATTTTAAATATAACTAATGTTTATTGCACGAGACATTCGTTTATTGATGAATTGTAATATACAGTATTTAACAATTTGAGACTGCTCTTTTAGCAGTCTTTTTATATAAGTAGATATAGGAGAGATATCCAGATGGATGAACAACAACAATTAGCTAATGCTTATGCGTCTAATAAATTGTCACATGCTTATCTTTTTGAGGGTGATGATGCACAATCAATGCAAAAGGTCGCTATTAATTTTGCTAAACTCATCTTATGTAACAATGATGAACAATGTGAAGCTAAAGTAAATACGTTGAATCATCCTGATTTTATGTATGTCTCTAGTGAAGAAAGTACAATAAAAAAAGAAAAGGTTGAACAACTCGTTCATCATATGAATCAACTACCGATAGAAGGTAATTATAAGGTATATATTGTAGAAGATTTTGAAAAATTAACTGTTCAAGGTGAAAATAGTATATTAAAATTCTTAGAGGAACCACCTCAAAATACGATAGCAATTTTATTATCAACTAAACCAGAACAGATTTTAGACACCATACATTCAAGATGCCAACATGTCTATTTTAAACCTATTGATAAAGGTCAGTTCATCAATCATTTAGTTGATGAGTCTTTGACACGTCCTGTAGCGGAAATGCTAAGTACATATACAACGCAAGTAGAGACTGCATTATCATTAAATGAAGAATATGACCTTACTAGTTTGAGAAAGACAATTATAAGATGGTGTGAGTTGTTATTGACAAATCGTTCGATGGCATTAATTGGGATTATCGATTTGTTAAAACAGGCGAAAAATCGTAAATTACAGTTGTTAACATTATCGGCCGTGAATGGAATTTTTGAGGATATCATGCACGCAAAAGTAGAAGCAAATAGTGAATATATATATAGTGATTTGAGTGTTGAGATAGAAAAGTATGCAAAGCATTTAACATATAACCAACTTATATTGATGTATGATCAATTGACAGAGGCACATAAAAAGTTAAATCAAAATGTAAACCCAACACTTGTATTCGAACAAATAGTGATTAAAGGTGTGAGATAGATGCCAGATGTAATAGGTGTCCAGTTTCAAAAAGCTGGAAAGTTAGAATATTATGCACCTAAAGATTTACAAATTGAAATGGACGATTGGGTAGTAGTGGAATCTAAGCGAGGCATAGAAATAGGATTAGTAAAAATGCCTACGAGAGCTGTAGATGATGGTGATGTTTCTCTTCCATTAAAAGAAGTAATGAGAATAGCGACACAACAAGATATTGATACCTACAATAATAATGCAATGGATGCTGAGAAGGCACTTGCACTATGTAAAGAGGTAGTAGCACAACAGGAATTGGATATGAGATTAGTTAATTGTGAATATACATTAGACAAATCAAAAGTCATTTTCAATTTTACTGCTGACGATCGTATTGACTTTAGAAAGTTAGTAAAAGTATTAGCACAAAACTTGAAAACAAGAATAGAATTAAGACAGATCGGTGTGCGAGACGAAGCTAAATTATTAGGTGGTATAGGGCCATGTGGACGCTCTTTATGCTGTTCAACTTTTTTAGGCGATTTCGAACCTGTGTCTATTAAAATGGCTAAAGACCAAAACTTGTCACTCAACCCTGCTAAAATTTCGGGCGCATGTGGGCGCTTGATGTGTTGCTTAAAATATGAAAACGATTATTATGAAGAAGCACGTGCTCAATTACCAGACGTAGGTGACTCAATTGAAACGCCTGATGGTAATGGCCAAGTAGTTGGATTAAATATCTTAGATATATCTATGCAAGTTAAAATAGACGGTATGGAACAACCATTAGAATATAAAATGGAAGAAATTGAAGCATTTAATTAAGGAGGTTTAACCACCTTTGAATCGTAATGAGTTATTTGAAAAATTAATGCGCTTAGAAACTAACATGAACCAGCTTAATCAAGATATGTTAGATTTAAAAGATTTAGCTGTAGCATTGGTTGAAGAAAATGTAGCGCTTCAAGTAGAAAATGATAATTTAAAACAATTAATGGATAAGAGCGAAAGTTCAAATTCTGAAACTGTAAACCCACACCATATGAAACATGTGAAGAAGCCACTGCCTAGTAAAGATAACTTAGCAATGTTATATAAAGAAGGATTTCATATTTGCAAAGGTGAGTTATTTGGCAAACATAGACAAGGTGAAGATTGTTTACTTTGTTTAAATGTATTAAGTGATTGAACTATGTTGATATAAGAAAGATGATAGGGATGTGTTATGAGTAGACGATGATAGAGACTACGTTATAACAGCGTCCCTTTTTTAGGAGAAAGATAAATGTTAAAAGATAATGAGAGGTTAGACTTACTAATCAAAGAAGATTTGAAGATTATTCAAAATGATGATGTATTTTCATTCTCAACTGACGCTTTGTTATTAGGGGATTTTACCGAAATTAGAAAGAAAGACAAAATTATCGATATATGTTCTGGTAACGGCGTTATACCATTGATACTTTCCCATAAAGGGAGCCAAACTATTGAAGGTATCGAAATTCAACAACAACTTGTGGATATGGCACAGAGAAGTTTTAAGTATAATCAAGTAGATGACCGATTACTCATGCATCATATGGATGTCAAAAATGTATATCATTATTTCAAACCCTCACAATATACGGTTGTTACATGTAACCCGCCATATTTTAAAGATAATCAGTTGCATCAACATCAAAAAGAAGCACATAAAATTGCTAGACATGAAATCTTATGTAAATTAGAAGATTGCTTAATGGCTGCTAGGCACTTATTAAAGCAAGGTGGAAGATTATATATGGTGCATAGAGCTGAAAGAATGATGGATGTACTAACTGAAATGAGACGTGTTAATATTGAACCGAAGCGACTAACGTTTGTTTATAGTAAGCATGATAGAGATGCACAAACGATTTTAATAGAAGGCAGAAAGTCAGGAAATCAAGGCTTAGATATTACAAAGCCATTTTATATTTATCAAGAAGATGGCACGTACTCAAAAGAAATGAAGGGTATATATTATGGATAAACATTTTGTGTATATCGTAAAATGTAAAGATGGAAGTCTTTATACAGGTTATGCCAAAGATATAAAAGCACGTGTGGCGAAACATAATGAAGGAAAAGGTGCTAAATATACAAAAATAAGACGTCCGGTAGAGTTAGTTTATCAAGAAACGTATTCTACTAAGTCAGAAGCATTGAAACGAGAGTATGAAATTAAGACCTTTACACGGCAAAAGAAATTAAAATTAATTAAAGAGGGATAGTATGACTACATTATTTTTAGTAGGAACACCGATCGGCAATTTAGCTGATATTACATATCGTGCTATAGATACACTTCAACAAGTAGATCTAATCGCATGTGAAGATACACGTGTTACACGTAAATTATGTAATCATTATGATATTAAGACGCCACTTAAATCCTATCACGAGCACAATAAAGACCAACAGACAGACTATATGATTGAACAGTTATTGTCTGGTATAGATATTGCATTGGTTTCGGATGCAGGTTTACCATTGATTAGTGATCCAGGATATGAATTAGTAGTAGAGGCACGTCAACATGATATCAAAGTTGAAACAATACCAGGACCTAATGCAGGTTTGACCGCTTTAATGGCAAGTGGATTACCTTCATATACGTATACATTTTTAGGATTTTTACCTAGAAAAGATAAAGAAAAACAAAATGTGTTGTCAGAACGAATGTTCCAAAGTAGTACACTTATTATATATGAGTCGCCTCATAGAGTGACCGATACGCTAAAAGTGATTGATAAAATAGATTCACAAAGAAGAGTATCATTGGGACGAGAATTAACAAAGAAATTCGAACAAATTGTAACTGCAGATGTAAATACATTATTAACTATGTTGCAAAATAGTGAGATTCCATTAAAGGGAGAATTTGTCATATTAATTGAAGGCGCTGAAGCTGAAATTTCTACAACATGGTTTGATGATATGTCAATTGAAGAACATGTCGACTATTATATCAAAGAAAAAAATATCAAACCGAAAGCAGCGATTAAAATGGTTGCAGAAGATCGCCAAAGCAGAACTAGTGAAATATATAATATTTATCATCAAGTGGATTAAAGTTGCATAAATTTAAAACTTGAACAATGTTATGTGCATCAAGTGAATTAATGCAGACTTTCAACCCCATAACGTCTTAAATTATGGTATTGTAGTAAAGATAATATTACAAGCAACTAATAGTAATAATGTATTGTAATAAGTAAGGTACAGTAAGAACGGTACACAATTGAAAAGCAAAATAAATTTAGATATCATTTAACATGTAAGAAATGAGGAGGACCTTTGATGGCTAAAGATACATTTTATATAACAACCCCAATTTATTATCCAAGTGGTAACTTGCATATTGGGCATGCATACTCAACTGTAGCAGGTGATGTGATTGCTAGATATAAACGAATGCAAGGATATGACGTTCGTTATTTAACAGGTACAGACGAGCATGGTCAAAAAATTCAAGAAAAAGCACAAAAAGCTGGTAAAACTGAATTAGAATATTTAGATGAGATGATTGCTGGAATTAAAAGTTTATGGGATAAGTTAGAAATCTCAAATGATGATTTCATTCGAACTACTGAAGAACGACATAAGCAAGTCGTTGAAAAAGTATTCGAACGTTTATTAAAACAAGGTGACATTTATCTTGGCGAATATGAGGGATGGTACTCAGTACCAGACGAAACGTATTACACAGAGTCACAATTAGTTGAGCCTATTTATGAAAATGGCAAGATTGTTGGAGGGAAAAGTCCTGATTCAGGCCATGAAGTAGAATTAGTAAAAGAAGAAAGTTATTTCTTTAATATTAAAAAATATACTGATCGCTTACTTGAATTCTATGATCAAAATCCAGACTTTATTCAACCACCTTCAAGAAAAAATGAAATGATTAACAACTTTATTAAACCAGGTTTAGAAGATTTAGCTGTTTCACGTACGTCATTTAACTGGGGCGTTAGTGTGCCTTCCAATCCTAAACATGTTGTTTATGTATGGATAGACGCGTTAGTAAATTATATTTCTTCTCTAGGTTATTTATCAGATGACGAAACGTTATTTAACAAATATTGGCCAGCAGATATCCACTTGATGGCCAAAGAAATCGTACGATTCCATTCAATTATTTGGCCAATTTTATTAATGGCATTAGATTTACCATTACCTAAGAAAGTCTTTGCACATGGTTGGATACTAATGAAAGACGGTAAAATGAGTAAATCGAAAGGCAATGTTGTTGACCCTAATGTATTAATTGATCGTTATGGCTTAGATGCTACACGTTATTATTTAATGCGAGAATTACCATTTGGTTCAGACGGTGTGTTTACACCAGAAGCGTTTGTTGAACGTACTAACTATGATTTAGCTAATGATTTAGGTAACTTAGTGAATCGTACCATTTCAATGATTAATAAATATTTCCAAGGTGAACTTCCTGCATATCAAGGTCCTAAACATGAATTAGACGAAGACATGGAAGCTATGGCTTTAGATACAGTTAAAGAGTTCCATGAAAATATGGAGAGTTTACAATTCTCTGTAGCTTTATCAACAGTTTGGAAATTTATTAGCCGTACTAATAAATATATTGATGAAACAACACCATGGGTTTTAGCGAAAGATGAAAGTCAAAAAGATATGTTGGGCAATGTGATGGCACATCTCGTTGAAAACATCCGCTTTGCAACTGTATTATTACGACCATTTATTACACATGCACCAAAAGAAATATTTAAACAATTAAATATTAATAATCCAGAATTAATGGAATTCTCAAGTTTAGAGACTTATGGTGCCTTAACAGAACCTATTACTGTAATAGCTAAACCAACACCAATATTCCCTAGATTGGATACTGAAGCGGAAATTGCTTATATTAAAGAATCAATGCAACCACCAAAATCTGAGGGAAAAGAAGACGTTCCAAGTAAAGACATCATTGATATTAAAGACTTTGATAAAGTGGAAATTAAAGCTGCAACAGTGATTGATGCTGAAAATGTTAAGAAATCAGATAAACTATTAAAAATTCAAGTAGATTTAGACAATGAACAACGACAAATTGTTTCTGGTATTGCGAAATTCTATCGTCCTGAAGATATCATTGGTAAAAAAGTTGCTGTAGTAACTAACTTAAAACCTGCGAAACTAATGGGACAAAAATCTGAAGGTATGATTTTATCAGCTGAAAAAGATGGTGTGTTAACGTTGATTAGCTTGCCAAATGCTATTCCAAATGGCGCAATTATTAAGTAATCATGCTTTAAATTAGGAGGATAATCATGTTAATTGATACACATGTACATTTAAACGATGAGCAATATGATGAAGATTTAAATGACGTCATCACTCGTGCAAGAGAAGATGGTGTTGATCGTATGTTTGTAGTTGGTTTTGATACACCAACAATTGAACGTACAATGGAATTAATTGATAAATATGATTTTGTTTATGGTATCATCGGTTGGCACCCTGTAGATGCCATCGATTGTACTGAAGAAAGATTAGAATGGATAGAAAACTTATCAAAACATCCAAAAATTATTGGCATCGGTGAAATGGGATTAGATTATCACTGGGATAAGTCACCTGCCGATGTTCAAAAAGAAGTCTTTAGAAAGCAAATTGCTTTAGCTAAACGTGTACAATTACCAATTATTATTCACAATCGTGAAGCAACACAAGACTGTATAGATATTCTGATGGAAGAGCATGCTGAAGAAGTTGGAGGCATTATGCATAGCTTTAGTGCATCTCCAGAAATCGCTGATGTTGTCATCAATAAGCTAAACTTTTACGTTTCTTTAGGTGGCCCAGTCACATTTAAAAATGCGAAACAACCCAAAGAGGTTGCTAAACATGTACCGATGGATCGATTATTAGTCGAAACAGATGCGCCTTATCTATCACCACATCCATTTAGAGGTAAGCGTAATGAACCCCAACGTGTAACATTAGTAGCACAACAAATCGCTGAATTACGTGATATGAGTTATGAAGAGGTATGTCGTCAGACAACAGAAAATGCAGAGAGATTATTTAATTTAAATTAAGCATAATTACTAGATTGAGAAAGGTATCATTTATTGGATATCTTTCTCATTTTTTATTAAATTAAGACTGAAGGCAGTGTTATTAATGAAATTTTGTTAGAATAAGATGAATCAAGATTTTCATTAAAATGAAGAAGGAATTAAAAATATGAAAATAAATGAATTTATAGTCGTAGAAGGTAGAGATGATACACAACGAGTTAAATCTGCGGTTGAATGCGATACAATAGAAACGAATGGTAGTGCTGTTGATGATGATGTGATAGCTGTTATTAAACAGGCACAAGAGACACGTGGTGTTATTATCTTAACCGACCCAGATTTTCCAGGCGACAAAATAAGAAATACGATAAAAGACCGTGTACCTGGTGTAAAACATGCATATATAGACAGAGAAAAAGCTAAAGACAAAAGAGGGAAAATAGGTGTTGAGCATGCACATGTAGATGATATAAAAGAAGCACTCATGCATGTTAGTTCTCCTTTTGAAGAAGCTGAAGAATCCATTGATAAAAATGTATTAATCGAATTAGGACTCATTATAGGACGTGATGCTCGTAGACGGCGAGAAATTCTAGGTCGAAAATTACATATTGGACATTCTAACGGTAAACAACTTTTGAAAAAATTGAATGCCTTTGGATACACAGAAGAAGATGTACGACGTGCATTAAACGAAGATAAGGGAAGTGAGTAAAGATATGGAACATAAAGATATAGCTACACCATCGCGTACAAGAGCATTATTAGACCAATATGGATTTGATTTCAAAAAAAGTTTGGGACAAAACTTCCTAGTAGACGTTAACATTATTAATAAGATCATCGATGCTAGTGATATTGATGAAACTACAGGCATAATAGAAGTAGGACCAGGTATGGGTTCATTAACTGAACAATTAGCAAAACATGCTAAAAAAGTAATGTCATTTGAAATTGATCATCGATTAATACCAGTATTGAAAGATACTTTGGCACCATACGATAATGTCACAATTATCAACGAAGATATTTTAAAGGCTGATATCGCTACAGCAGTAACTGAACATTTAAAAGACTGCGATAAAATTATGGTTGTGGCTAATTTACCATATTATATAACTACACCTATATTACTTAATTTAATGCAACAAGACATACCGATAGATGGTTATGTTGTGATGATGCAAAAAGAAGTTGGAGAGCGTTTAAATGCAGAGGTAGGTACGAAAGCTTATGGCTCGTTATCGATTGTGACGCAGTATTATACTGAAACAAGTAAAGTCCTAACAGTGCCTAAAACTGTATTTATGCCACCACCTAATGTAGATTCCATAGTGGTTAAATTAATGCAAAGATCAACACCGTTAGTAGATATCGATGATGAAGAAGCATTCTTTAAATTAGCAAAAGCTGCATTTGCACAACGACGAAAGACGATTAATAACAATTATCAAAATTTCTTTAAAGAGGGAAAACAACATAAAGAAAGTATATTGAGTTGGTTAGAAAAAGCGAATATTGATCCTAGACGAAGAGGTGAAACATTGTCAATTCAAGATTTCGCTCAACTTTACAAAGAATTAAATAATTTCCCTGAATTAATAAATTAAATTGTTGACAAACCCCAATTACCTTGATAAAATTTTAGTTTTATTTGACAAAATCGCTATAAACATGGTAATATAACACTTGTAGCGAGGTGGAGCAATATGCCAAAATCAATTTTGGACATCAAAAATTCTATTGATTGTCATTTAGGAAATCGTATTGTACTTAAAGCCAATGGTGGTCGTAAGAAAACAATCGAACGTTCTGGTGTTTTAAAAGAAACATACCCATCAGTATTTGTCGTTGAACTTGACCAAGACAAGCATAACTTCGAAAGAGTATCTTATACATACACTGATGTGTTAACTGAGAACGTACAAGTTTCATTTGAAGAAGATAATCATCAAGAAGCAATTGCACACTAATAAGACATATGGCATAGATGTAGATATATCTACTCTATCAATTTAAGTTTTATATCATATTAAGGTGAGTATTGAGCAACATGTTCAATACTCTTTTTTTTGTACTTTTAAGTGAAAACACATTTTAGAGCTATAGGAAAAAATACATTAATAACTAACAAACTGTAATTTAATAGTTTTTTATTATATTTCAATAATGAATGATATAATTATTTGTGAAAAAAATGAACATTATCTATCAAATCTTTTATCCCTTTATGTTAAAATCATCTTATTAAGATTACGAAGAGAGGGCGGAAAAATGATATATGAAACGGCACCTGCCAAAATAAATTTTACGCTCGATACACTTTTTAAAAGAGACGATGGATATCACGAGATTGAAATGATAATGACTACCGTAGATTTAAACGATCGATTATCTTTTCAAAAAAGAGATGATAGGAAGATCGTTGTTGAAATCGAACACAACTTTGTAACTGACGATCATAAAAATTTAGCATATAAAGCTGCTGAATTAATGACGAAGACATATGATTTGAAACAAGGTGTAACGATTACAATTGATAAAGATATTCCAGTATCGGCTGGTTTAGCAGGTGGCTCAGCAGATGCGGCAGCTACGATGAGAGGTATGAATCGCTTATTTAATTTAAATTTATCTTTAGATGAATTATGTGCACTTGGTAGTCAAATTGGGACAGATGTTTCATTTTGTATATACAATAAGACTGCCTATTGTACAGGACGTGGTGAAAAAGTGAAGTTTTTGAACAAACCTCCTTCTGCTTGGGTTGTTTTAGCTAAGCCTAATTTAGGTATCTCATCACCGGACGTATTTAAAGCCTTGGATTTAAATTTCACGCATAAAGTATTTACTCAAAACTGTATAGAAGCTTTAAAAAAATCAGATTATAAGAAGTTATGTACAAGTTTATCTAATAGATTAGAACCGATTTCTATGGAGATGCATCCAGAAATCAAAAAAATCAAGGAAAACATGATCCAATGTGGCGCAGATGGTGCATTGATGAGTGGTAGTGGCCCAACAGTTTATGGATTAGCACAAAAAGAAAGTCAGGCTAAAAATATTTATAACGCAGTGAATGGTTGTTGTAATGAAGTATATTTAGTTAGATTATTAGGATAGAAGGGTTGAAAATAATGAGGTATAAAAGAAGTGAACGGATTGTGTTTATGACACAGTATTTGATGAATCACCCAAACAAACTGATTCCTTTAACATTCTTTGTAGATAAATTTCAACAAGCGAAATCGTCAATCAGCGAAGATGTTCAAATTATTAAAAGTACTTTCCAAAAAGAAGCATTAGGTACGGTCATTACTACTGCTGGCGCAAGCGGTGGGGTAACGTACAAACCGATGATGAGTAAAGAAGAAGCAACAGAAGTGGTTAACGAAGTTATCTCCCTATTAGATGAAAAGGATAGACTTCTGCCTGGTGGCTATTTATTCTTATCTGACTTGGTTGGTAATCCTACACTATTAAACAAAGTAGGTAAGATGATAGCAAGTATATATATGGATGAACAATTAGATGCAGTTGTAACGATTGCTACTAAAGGTATATCGCTTGCCAATGCAGTTGCAAACGTATTAAATTTACCTGTAGTGGTTATTAGAAAAGACAATAAAGTAACTGAAGGATCTACGGTTTCTATTAATTATGTTTCAGGTTCATCTCGAAAAATAGAAACGATGGTATTATCCAAGCGCACATTAGCTGAGAATTCTAATGTTCTCGTTGTTGATGATTTTATGAGAGCAGGTGGCTCAATCAACGGTGTTATGAATTTAATGAATGAGTTTAAAGCACACGTAAAAGGGGTATCAGTACTTGTAGAATCGAAAGAAGTAAAGCAAAGATTAATAGAAGATTATACTTCCTTGGTAAGACTATCAGATGTCGATGAATATAATCAGAAATTTAAAGTAGAGCCAGGCAACAGCTTGTCTAAATTTTCTTAAAAGAGCGAATCACATCATGGAAATTATTAACACAAACAAAGCACCGGAAGCATTAGGACCTTATTCACATGCTACAGTAGTAAATGGTCTAGTATACACATCAGGTCAAATTCCACTTAATTTAGAAGGGGAAATTGTAAGCGATGATGTAAAAGATCAAACTAAACAAGTTTTAGAAAATTTATCTGTGGTACTTAAAGAAGCAGGTTCAGATTTAGAAAACGTTGTTAAAGCAACTATTTTTATTTCTGATATGAATGATTTTCAATATATAAATGAGGTATATGGAAATTATTTTGATAAACATCAACCAGCACGTAGTTGTGTCGAAGTAGCGCGACTACCTAAAGATGTTAAAGTAGAAATTGAATTGATTAGTAAAGTTAAATAAAGGATATAATTTTTCTTTTAAGCAATTGTCAAGCTTCTAATAAAACAAAGATATACTAGGGGGGCTCACTACATGAAAGTGACAGATGTAAGACTTAGAAAAATAGATACAGATGGTAGAATGAAAGCACTTGTTTCTATCACGCTAGACGAGGCATTCGTAATCCACGATTTACGTGTGATTGAAGGAAATTCAGGTCTATTCGTCGCAATGCCAAGTAAACGTACACCAGATGGTGAATTCCGCGATATCGCGCATCCAATCAACTCAGACATGAGACAAGAGATTCAAGATGCAGTGATGAAAGTATATGATGAAACTGATGAAGTGATTCCAGATAAAAATGCTACATCAGGCGAGTCTGACGAATCTAACGAAGCTTAAATATAAAAATTACATTGCAGAGTCGACATAACAGTATGTGTTGACTCTGTTTTTACATTTTCGTCATCTTTTAAATGAGCCCCTAATCCCCCTTTTCTCATTAAGTTGAATTGATTTCTCAAATTTTGAACGCGATTTGTCAAAAGTAATAAATATGAATTTAAATAAATCGAGTCATCTTGCATATAATAAAAATATAAAATAGTCATATGATTGGGTGATTAAGACTTGGTAGGTTATATGTTGAAAGAGTGATAGCGGTTAAATTATAATAATAACGAAGTGTATATTTAATGGAGGGTTAGCATTCATGCAAAGACATGCAATAATATTGGCAGCGGGTAAGGGCACTAGGATGAAATCAAAAAAATACAAGGTGCTACATGAAATCGCTGGCAAAACTATGATAGAACATGTGGTTGAAAATGTTCAACAATCAGGTGTGAACCAATTAATTACAATTGTTGGTCACGGTGCTGAAAGTGTAAAAGACACATTGGGTGATCAATCACTATATAGTTTTCAAGAAGAGCAACTTGGGACGGCACATGCAGTAAAAATGGCACAATCTCATTTGATAAATAATGAGGGAACAACACTAGTTGTGTGTGGCGATACACCACTTATTACATCAGAAACACTTACATCTTTAATCGAGAGACATGAAACATCTCAGTCTCATGCAACAGTTCTAACTGCCACAGCAATCCATCCAACAGGTTATGGCAGAATTGTCAAAGATAGCGAAGGACATTTATTACGAATTGTAGAAGAAAAAGATGCTAACACAGAAGAAAAGGCAATTACTGAAATAAGTTCCGGAATCTTTGCGTTCGATAACAAAACTTTATTTGAAAAGTTAGAACAAGTTAATAATGATAATGCACAAGGAGAATATTATTTACCAGATGTCATTTCTTTAATTATTAATGAAAATGGTAGAGCAAGTACATATCACACTGATGATTTCGAAGAGATTATGGGTGTGAATGATAGAGTAATGTTAAGCCAAGCTGAAAAGGCATTACAGAAACGTATCAATCTATTTCATATGAGAAATGGTGTGACAATCATTGATCCAGATAGCACATTTATTGGACCAGATGTAAAAATTGGTATGGATACAATCATTGAACCTGGCGTAAGAATTAATGGTTCGACTGTAATTGGAGAAGAAGTTACAGTTGGACAGTATTCAGAAATTAATAATAGTGTGATTGCATCACATGCACATATTAAACAATCAGTAATCAACGATTCGGAAGTGGGCGAGCACACGAATGTTGGTCCATTTGCACAGTTAAGACCAGGGTCTCAACTAGGTGCAGAGGTTAAAGTAGGCAACTTTGTAGAAGTGAAAAAAGCTGAACTTAAAGACGGAGCTAAAGTATCACATTTAAGTTATATTGGCGATGCGGTTATTGGCGAACGTACAAATATTGGTTGTGGCTCTATTACTGTTAACTATGATGGTGTGAATAAGTTCAAAACTGTGATTGGTAAAGATGCGTTTATTGGATGTAATACAAACTTAATTGCACCGGTAACAGTTGGAGATCATTCGCTTATAGCAGCAGGATCAACAATCACTGATGATATCCCAAATGAAAGTTTAGCACTGGCACGAGCAAGACAAGTTAATAAAGATGGTTATTTAAGCAACAAAAATAAATAGCTGAAATGAATATGTAAAATTAGTATTTAGACTTTGGCATAGTAATCAAGTTTAATTTTCTATATAATAGTAGTTGTGTAAGTAAATAATTGGAGGACTATAAATGTTAAATAATGAATATAAGAATTCATCGCTAAAGATCTTTTCACTCAAAGGTAATGAACCTTTAGCACAGGAAGTTGCAGATCATGTAGGGATTGAATTAGGTAAGTGTTCTGTTAAGCGTTTCAGTGATGGAGAAATTCAAATCAATATCGAAGAAAGTATTCGTGGTTGCGATGTCTTTATTATCCAACCTACTTCATACCCAGTTAATCTACATCTAATGGAATTACTTATTATGATTGACGCTTGTAAACGTGCATCAGCGGCAAATATTAACATCGTAGTACCTTATTATGGGTATGCTCGTCAAGACAGAAAAGCACGTAGTCGTGAACCGATTACTGCTAAGTTAGTAGCTAATTTAATTGAAACTGCAGGGGCTAATCGCATGATTGCTTTAGATTTACATGCACCTCAAATCCAAGGTTTCTTTGATATTCCAATTGATCATTTAATGGGCGTACCTATTTTAGCGCAACATTTCCAAAATGATCCTGCCATTAATCCGGAAGAATGTGTTGTTGTTTCTCCTGACCATGGTGGTGTAACAAGAGCACGTAAATTGGCAGACATTTTAAAAACTCCAATTGCAATTATTGATAAACGTCGTCCTAAACCAAACGTAGCTGAAGTAATGAATATTGTGGGCGATATTGAGGGCAGAACAGCCATTATTATTGATGATATTATTGATACAGCTGGAACTATTACATTAGCAGCACAAGCATTAAAAGATAAAGGTGCTAAAGAGGTATATGCATGTTGTACACACCCTGTATTATCAGGTCCAGCTAAAGAACGTATAGAGAATTCAGCTATTAAAGAACTTATCGTAACAAATTCAATTCAATTAGAAGAAAGTCGTAAACCTACAAATACTAAAGAACTTTCAGTTGCTGGTTTAATTGGTAAAGCCATTATCCGAGTATACGAAAGAGAATCAGTAAGTGTATTATTCGACTAAAATTGTTAAATGAGTTTGACGAAAGCAATATAAGCGTGTATAATACATTCGTTCGTGATTATACGAATAAATAAACACTTGCAAGCAACGAATGATGTTGATGGGTAAGTGAGGAGCTCGTAAAAGAGCGAAAAATGAAAGGTGGAAATAGAATGACTTCATTAAAGTCAATCATCCGTCAAGGTAAACAAACACGTTCTGACCTTAAACAATTAAGAAACGCTGGTAAAGTACCTGCAGTTGTATATGGTTACGGAACAAAAAATACTTCAGTTAAAGTTGATGAAGTTGAATTTATCAAAGTTATCCGTGAAGTAGGACGTAACGGTGTTATCGAATTAGGTGTTGGTTCTAAATCAATCAAAGTAATGGTATCAGATTATCAATATGATCCATTGAAAAACCAAATCACTCATATCGATTTCTTAGCTATCAACATGACTGAAGAACGTACTGTAGAAGTACCAGTTCAATTAGTTGGTGAAGCAGTAGGCGCTAAAGAAGGCGGCGTAGTTGAACAACCATTATTCAACTTAGAAGTTACTGCAACTCCAGATAATATCCCAGAAGTAATTGAAGTTGATATCACTGAATTAAATATCAACGATAGCTATTCAGTTGCTGATATTAAAGTATCTGGTGACTTCACTATTGAAAACGAACCAGAAGATTCTATCGTAACTGTAGTACCTCCAACAGATGAGCCTACTGAAGAAGAAGTAGAAGCTATGGAAGGCGAAGCAGCTACTGAAGAACCTGAACGTGTTGGTGAAGAAAACGACGACGAAGAAGAAGAAAATAAAGAAGAAGAATAAGATTTTATTTTAACGAATAAGGTTTTATAAAGTTTCTTAACTTTCTTAACGGGCACTATGCTTATACTAATAAGCATAGTGCTTTTTGTGTTATTATAGGGGATGATTATAAATTTGTGGCTAAGATATTAGGAGATAAAGCATACGTAAAATGACAGATAAATGAAATGATTGAGTATGTAAATTAAAGAAGTCACTTAATAAATAAAGAATAAACATGGAGGTAACGACATATGAAATGTATTGTAGGTCTTGGGAATATTGGTAAACGATTTGAATTAACAAGACACAATATTGGCTTCGAAGTCATTGACTATATACTAGAACGACATAATTTCACCTTGGATAAACAAAAATTCAAAGGTGCATATACAATTGAAAGGATGAATGGTGACAAAGTTCTGCTTATTGAACCTATGACAATGATGAACTTGTCTGGTGAAGCTGTAGCGCCATTGATGGATTACTACAATATTGACGTAGACGATTTAATTGTATTATATGACGATTTAGACTTAGAACAAGGACAAGTACGTTTACGTCAAAAAGGTAGTGCAGGCGGTCATAATGGTATGAAATCAATTATCAAAATGCTTGGCACTGACCAATTTAAGAGAATTCGTATTGGTGTTGGTCGACCAACGAATGGTATGTCTGTTCCTGATTATGTACTTCAACGTTTTTCTAAAGAAGAAATGACTACAATGGAGAAAGTTATTGAACATTCAGCTAATGCTGTAGAAGCATTCATTGAAACATCTCGATTTGACAATGTGATGAATGAATATAATGGTGAAGTGAATTGAGACAAGTTATTTCTAATTATGTAAAAGAAGATAAACGTTTTCAGGAATTAGACCAGGTTTTTGGCCAAGATAATATTTTAGTTACGGGTCTATCACCTTCAGCAAAAGCAACCATTATTGCTGAAAAATATTTAGCTGATCAAAAACAAATGTTGTTAGTAACTAATAATCTGTATCAAGCAGATAAAATCGAAGTGGATATATTACAATATGTCAGTGGTGAAGAAATTTATAAATACCCAGTTCAAGATATCATGACCGAAGAATTTTCTACACAAAGCCCTCAACTTATGAGTGAGCGTGTTAGAACGCTAACCGCTCTTGCTCATGGGGAAAAAGGGTTATTTATTGTTCCGTTAAATGGATTGAAAAAGTGGTTAACACCAGTAGAAATGTGGCGCAATCATCAAATGACGTTAAATGTTGGTGATGATATGGATGTTGACGATTTTCTGAATAAATTAGTCAATATGGGATATCGTAGAGAAAGTGTTGTTTCTCACATTGGTGAATTCTCACTTAGAGGTGGCATTATAGATATTTATCCTTTAATTGGAGCCCCTGTTAGAATTGAATTATTTGATACAGAAATAGATTCAATTCGTGATTTCGATGTGGAAACACAACGCTCTAACGATAACTTAGAATCAGTAGAAATTACTACGGCAAGTGACTATATTATTACTGATGAAGTGATTAATCATCTACAAACACAATTAAAGACCGCTTATGAAGATACAAGACCAAAAATTGAAAAATCTGTGAGAAATGACTTAAAAGAGACATATGAAAGTTTCAAACTTTTTGAATCTACGTTCTTTGATCATCAATTATTACGACGATTAGTGGCATTTATGTATGACCAACCATCAACGATTATTGATTATTTTGCGAATGATGTTGTGATAGCTGTTGATGAATATAATCGTATTAAAGAAACAGAAGAAACGTTAACGACTGAAGTTGATGATTTTATTAATAACTTAATTGAAAGTGGTAATGGATTTATTGGTCAAAGTTTTATGCAATATGATGGCTTTGAAACTTTATTAGAAGAACGACCTGTGGCTTATTTTACACTTTTCACTTCTTCAATGCCTGTTGAATTAGATCATATTATTAAATTCTCATGTAAACCAGTACAGCAGTTCTATGGTCAATACGACATTATGCGTTCAGAGTTCCAAAGATTTATCCATAATGACTATGCGATTGTAGTATTGGTCGAAACAGAGACGAAGGTTGAACGTATACAATCAATGCTTAATGAAATGCATATACCAGTCGTAACACATATTGATCAGGCTTCAACAAGTGGCCAAGCAGTTGTTGTAGAAGGCAGTCTGTCTGAAGGTTTTGAATTACCCTATATGCAGTTAGTGGTTATTACAGAAAGGGAATTATTTAAGACCAAGCAGAAAAAGCAACGTAAACGTACTAAAACAATGTCGAATGCAGAAAAAATTAAGTCATACCAAGATTTAAATGTTGGAGATTATGTTGTTCACGTTCATCACGGTGTAGGACGATATTTAGGTGTAGAAACTTTAGAAGTTGGAGAACAACATAGGGACTATATCAAGTTACAGTACAAAGGTACAGACCAATTGTTCGTTCCGGTTGATCAAATGGATCAAGTTCAAAAATATGTTGCTTCCGAAGACAAATCACCTCGCTTAAATAAACTAGGTGGAACTGAATGGAAAAAGACGAAAGCTAAAGTTCAACAAAGTGTTGAAGACATAGCAGATGAATTAATCGATTTATATAAACAAAGAGAAATGTCAGTTGGCTATCAATTTGGTCCAGACACTGAAGAACAGTCTACGTTTGAATTAGACTTCCCATATGAGCTAACACCAGACCAAAGTAAATCTATTGATGAAATAAAAGGGGACATGGAACGTGAACGTCCAATGGATCGCTTATTATGTGGTGATGTAGGTTATGGTAAGACTGAGGTTGCTGTTCGTGCCGCTTTCAAAGCTGTCATGGAAGGTAAACAGGTCGCATTCCTTGTACCTACGACGATATTAGCTCAACAACATTACGAAACATTAATTGAACGTATGCAAGATTTTCCAGTTGAAATTCAATTGATTAGTAGATTCCGCTCAACTAAAGAAGTGAAAGAAACTAAAGAAGGACTCAAATCTGGTTATGTAGATATTGTTGTAGGTACACATAAGTTATTAGGTAAGGATATCCATTACAAAGATTTAGGCTTACTCATTGTCGATGAAGAACAACGTTTTGGTGTGCGTCATAAAGAAAGAATTAAGACGCTGAAAAATAATGTAGATGTGTTAACGTTAACAGCTACGCCGATACCAAGAACATTGCATATGAGTATGCTTGGTGTGCGTGATTTATCAGTCATCGAAACACCACCTGAAAATCGTTTCCCAGTGCAAACTTATGTTTTAGAACAAAATACCAACTTTATTAAAGAAGCATTAGAACGAGAACTATCTCGTGATGGTCAAGTATTCTATTTATATAATAAAGTTCAGTCCATCTATGAAAAGAGAGAGCAACTTCAAATGTTAATGCCAGATGCCAACATAGCTGTCGCACATGGACAAATGACTGAACGAGATTTAGAGGAAACAATGCTCAGTTTCATCAATCATGAATACGATATCTTAGTGACTACGACAATCATTGAAACTGGTGTCGATGTACCAAATGCGAATACATTGATTATTGAAGAAGCGGATCGCTTCGGTTTAAGTCAATTGTACCAATTACGTGGACGTGTAGGTCGTTCAAGTAGAATAGGGTATGCTTATTTCCTTCATCCTGCAAATAAGGTATTAAATGAAACAGCTGAGGAAAGACTACAAGCCATTAAAGAATTTACCGAATTAGGTTCAGGATTTAAAATAGCGATGCGCGACTTGAATATTAGAGGGGCAGGTAATTTACTTGGGAAACAACAACATGGATTTATAGATTCAGTTGGTTTCGACTTATACTCTCAAATGCTTGAAGAAGCGGTCAATGAAAAACGGGGTATCAAAGAGGAAGCGCCAGATGTTCCTGATGTAGAAGTCGAACTGAATTTAGATGCCTATTTACCGGCGGAATATATTCAAAATGAACAAGCTAAAATTGAAATTTATAAAAAACTACGCAAAGTGGAAACAGAAGATCAACTCATGGATATTAAAGATGAACTCATCGATCGCTTCAACGATTATCCAACTGAAGTTGAACGTTTATTAGATATTGTAGAAATCAAAACGCATGCACTTCATGCAGGTATTACAAAAATTAAAGATATGGGTAAACAAATTCAAATATTCTTATCTGAGAAATCAACTGCTGATATTGACGGAGAGGCATTATTTAAAAATACACAACCGCTTGGAAGAACGATGAAGGTCGGCGTAGAGAATGGTGCAATGAAAGTGACACTCACTAAATCTAAACAATGGCTAGACAACTTAAAATTCTTAGTGAAATGTATTGAAGAAAGTATGAGCATTAAAGATGAAGCATAAAGCGGCATTTAATGGTGTAGTGATATTAACGCTTGCGTTAGTCATCGTTAAAGTATTAAGTGCGATATATAGAGTACCCTATCAAAATATACTTGGTGATGAAGGATTGTATGCTTATCAACAAGTTTATCCTATTGTTGCTTTAGGTATGATTTTATCTATGAATGCTATTCCAAGTGCAGTGACGCAAAACTTAGGTTTGGACCACCGTTCACAATACTATTCTAAAGTGCTACTTATTATACAAAGTGTAGGTATTGGTATATGTTTAGTTGTATTTGCGAGTGCAGGCATTATTTCCCGCTTAATGGGTGATGGACATTTAGCACCTATGATTAGAATGTCTAGTTTTAGTTTCGCATTTGTTGGTGTGTTAGGTGTATTAAGAGGATATTTTCAATCTAGACAAGAAATGAATGTGCCAGCTATTTCCCAGGTTATAGAACAATTCATTCGAGTGGGATTTATTATGGTAGCTATTTTCCTATTTTTGACACAACATTGGACGATATACCAAGCTGGCTCGTTATCAATCATTGCTTCTTCAATCGGATTTTTAGGTTCAACACTTTATCTAGTATCTAAACGACCGTTTAAGTTGAAATTAGCTTCTAAAGGAACCAAAATTCAATGGACCCAGTTACTTATTGCTATTCTTATTTTTGCTTTGAGTCAGTTAATTGTTATTTTGTGGCAAGTCGCAGATAGTTTTACTGTCATCCATACTTTGAAAATGACAGGCCTGCCATTTGAAGAGGCTATTAAACAAAAAGGTGTATATGATAGAGGGGCTTCTTTTATTCAAATGGGCTTAATTGTAACAACAACGTTTAGTTTTGTCCTAATTCCTTTATTAACCGAAGCCATTCAAAATAAGCAATCGATTCAAATGTATAGATATGCGAACGCCTCATTAAAAATTACAATATTGATTAGTTCGGCAGCAGGCATTGGTTTGATGAATGTCTTACCGCTTATGAATAAAGTGTTTTTCAAGACAGATAGCGAGACAGTAACGTTATGCGTTTATATGTTGACGGTTATTGGTGTATCATTGATTATGATGGATATTGCATTATTACAAGTACTCAATCAAATCAAACCGATAGTGATTGGCTTTACATTAGGTTTATTATCTAAAGCTATATTCAATATAGTTTTCATATATCAACTTCACATTTTAGGCGCTAGTATAAGTACAGTATTATCGTTGATTATTTTTGCGAGTATACTTCACCGCGCCGTCTTGAAATCTTATCATTTTAATCAAATGAACAAATTTATTATAAAATTAGTAGGCGGGTTGTTTATAATGTCAGTTATTGTCCAACTGATGATGACTATCTTACCTTCTAGCGGACGTTTAATTGGATTAATATCTTTATTAATCAGTGCCATAGTTGGTGTAGGTGTATTTATGATATACGTCGGTATTTTTAATGTCCTAAGTTATAGGGAATTGAAATTTTTACCTTTAGGAGACAAGTTATATCACTTTAAGAAAGGAAGACGTTCATGACGCATACGATTACGATTATTGGTTTAGGGAACTATGACATCGATGATTTGCCTTTAGGTATATATCGATTTATTCAAAAGCAAGATAAAATATATGCACGCACTCTTGAACACCCTGTAATTAAGTCACTTAAAAATGAAATTGATTTTGAGGGCTTTGATGATATATACGAAGCAAATGATCAGTTTGAAGCTGTTTACGATCATATTGTAGAACAGTTGATTAATAAAGCACACCAATCGGATATTGTATACGCTGTGCCTGGACATCCTCGTGTTGCTGAAACGACGACTGCTAAGTTAATGGCGTATCATAATCAGAATGAGGATATAGAAGTGAAGGTATTAGGTGGAAAAAGCTTCATTGATGATGTATTCGAAGCGGTTGCAGTTGAACCTAATGATGGGTTTACCTTACTAGATGGTACCGCACTAGAAGAAGCGAAACTAAATGTTCGCACTAATACTTTGATAACTCAAGTATATAGCGCAATGGTAGCAGCAGATATCAAGTTGACGTTGATGGAACGTTATCCCGATGATCATATTGTAAAAATTGTTACAGGTGCACGTAGTGGTGAAGCACAAGTAACTGAATGTGCTTTATTTGAGCTAGATCATTTTGACACTGCTTTTAATAATTTAACAAGTGTCTTTGTGCCTAAAATAGTAGCAAATGAATCACTATATAATGATTTTAATTTTGCTGAACAAACGATTGATTTACTTGTTGATGATGAAAAAGGTTGTCCTTGGGATAAAGTTCAAACACATCAATCATTAAAACGTTATCTGTTAGAAGAGACGTTTGAACTATTTGAGGCTATTGATAATGAAGACGACTGGCACATGGTGGAAGAATTAGGAGATATACTATTACAGGTATTATTGCATACAAGTATCGGTAAAAAAGAAGGTTATTTTGATTTAAAAGAAGTAGTCGCAAGTTTAAATGCTAAAATGATTCGTCGTCACCCACATATATTTAGTGATGAATCTGCTGAATCCATAGAGGATTTAAAAACGATATGGGCAACTGCTAAATCTAATGAAGGTAAAAAACCACGTGTGAAATTCGAGAAAGTATTTGCAGACCATTTCATGTCATTGTATGATAAAACAAAAAATAAAGATTTTGACGAAGTGGCTCTTAAACAATTTTTAGAGCAAGGAGAGACTCATCAATGAGATTAGATAAATTTTTAAAAGTGTCTAGATTAATTAAACGTCGTACATTAGCTAAGGAAATTAGTGACCAAGGACGTATTACGATTAATGGTAATGTAGCAAAAGCAGGTACAGATGTTAAAGTTGGAGATGAACTCGTTATTCGTTTCGGCCAAAAACTTGTAACCGTCAATGTAACCGGATTAAATGAACATGCATCTAAAGAAAATGCTAAAGGTATGTATGAATTAGTAAAAGAAGAGCGTATTAATGAATCTGAATAGACAAAGTGAGGTGACAAGCTATGAATAATAAAGTTGAAAATATCGGTAATCATTATACATCTAAAGAGAACCAAAAAAAGCAACGACAACGTAAAAAGATGCGTGTAGTACGTCGAAGAATCACGTTGTTTGGTGGTATCATGCTAGCGATTATCATTTTATTATGCATTATGCTTGTCTTCCAAAAACACAGTAACGAAAAAGATGCAGTCGAAAGAAAACATAAAGAAGAGCAATTTCAAAAGCAACAAGATGAAGAAATCGCATTGAAAGAAAAGTTAAATAATTTGAATGATAAAGATTATATCGAAAAAGTGGCGCGAGATGATTATTATTTAAGTAATAAAGGCGAAGTGATTTTTAGATTGCCAAATGATAATAAATCCTCTAAGGCTAAATCTTCAGATGAGAATAATTAATTAAAGAGAAATAAAATAATCGCATTATAGCATTGTGAAATTGCTTCAACAGGAATATAATAAAGTTAAAATCGAATGAAATCGGGAGGATTTATTTAGAATATGTCAATCGAAGTAGGAAATAAGCTTAAAGGTAAAGTCACTGGTATTAAAAAATTCGGTGCATTCGTTGAGTTACCTGAAGGAAAAAGTGGCTTAGTCCATATTAGTGAAGTGGCTGACAACTATGTTGAAAATGTGGAAGATCATTTATCTTTAGGTGATGAAGTAGAAGTTAAAGTACTTTCAATTGCGGATGATGGCAAAATTAGTCTTTCAATTAAAAAAGCGAAAGATCGTCCACAACGTAAACCACAGCACAATAATAAATCACATCAAAGTAAACCTGCTCCAAAAGGCGAAGACTTTGAAAAGAAATTAAGTAACTTCTTAAAAGATAGTGAAGATAAATTAACTTCTATTAAACGTCAAACTGAATCTAGACGTGGTGGTAAAGGTTCAAGACGTTAATTTCATAAACCAAGTCTGTTGTAATAACTTAACATAGCTTTTGTATTGCTAATTACTTTGAATAACAGACAATCTAAGACTGTTTCTTGATGAAGGAGCAGTCTATTTTTATTGTAACAATGTATTGATGATAGGTTATTTAAATGCTTGGAGGTGAAAGGTATGATGGAACTTGATGCTACAGGGTGGTCCAAACAGGATCATATTGTATTAGCCGTATCAACAGGTATAGATAGTATGTGTTTACTACATCTTTTATTAAATGAATATCAACATACATATAGCAAACTGACATGTATTCATGTAAATCACGGGTTAAGACAAGCATCCATAGAAGAAGAGGCATTTTTTAAAACGTATTGTGAAGAACATCAAATCGAGTATTTTATCAAACGATTAGATTTATCAGAAACAGTTGAAGCGGGGAACAGTATTCAAAATGTATCTCGCCAATACAGGTATGATTGGTTTGATAGTATCATGAAACAACTTGGGGCCAATGTGTTACTGACTGCACATCATCAAGATGATCAAATCGAAACCATCTTTTATAGATTGTTTACTGGTAGATTTACACGTAGTCATTTAGGTATTGCCTATACTTCTCAACGTAGTAGTTACCAACTTATTCGTCCAATGCTAGACATCTCAAAAGCTGCTATCAAATCTTATCAAAATCAATATAACATTCCGTTTTTTGAGGATGTATCTAATCATAAAAATGTATACGTCAGAAATGATATAAGAAATCGTATCATACCAGCAGTAATGGATAATCAACAACTAGACGTAGCACACTTATTAAAATTAAAATCATGGCATGATCAAGAATTAGCTACACTTAGAAAATCGGCACATCACTTTATCAAAGAAGCAGTACAAGTATCAGAGAAGCAAGATAAAATAGTGATTCCTAGAGGACGATTTAATCGATTGACAGATAATATGAAAGTACATGTGCTTGATCAATTGTTTGAAAAGACAACACTGTCTAAAACGATATCTGATAAAATGTATCAAACATGGTTTAATCAAATTTCAAATCAAAAATCACAATTCACAATTGATATAACAGATAAATGGATAATTCAAATTGCATATGATACATTAATAATAATGGCTAATACAGAAATGAACGACGTGAATTCAACACAAGTCATCGAAGTACCTCATACATATCGTTTTGGTGATTATGAGATTGAAATACAACCTGACTTTCCATTAAATCAGTTCCCATTAACAATAAGACAACGTCAAAATGGCGATCGTTTTTTATTAAATGGATATGCTGGCAAACATAAAAAAGTAAGTCGATTGTTAATAGATAAAAAAATCGATGCTATTGAACGAAATCGTTTACCAGTTGTTATCAATGCAGAAGGTAAAATAATTGCTGTAGGTCAATTGTTTATGAACAAAGACTATAAACATTATATAAATATTAGAAATATTGGAGATGAATAACAAATGCACGAGGATATAAAAAGTATTGTATTAAGTGAAGAAGATATTCAAACGATTTGCAAGGATTTAGGACAACAGTTAACTAAAGATTACCAAGATAAGCCACTTGTTTGTGTGGGTATCTTAAAAGGGTCAGTTATGTTTATGGCAGACTTAATTAAGCGAATTGATACACACTTATCAATCGACTTTATGGATGTTTCAAGTTACCACGGGGGTACTGAATCTACAGGTGAAGTTCAAATTATCAAAGATTTAGGTTCATCAATTGAAAATAAAGATGTACTCATTATCGAAGATATTTTAGAAACTGGAACTACATTAAAATCCATCACTGAATTATTAGAATCACGTAAAGTCAACTCATTAGAAATTGTTACTCTATTAGATAAACCAAATCGTAGAAAAGCTGATATTGAAGCTAAATACGTCGGCAAAAAAATCCCAGATGAATTCGTAGTCGGATATGGATTGGATTATGGTGAGCATTACAGAAACTTACCTTATATTGGTACTTTAAAACCTGAAGTTTATTCATAAAATATAGATTAGATTAAATCGATACGTTGGACACGATGTTTTTTTTGCTATGATTCAACATCAATATAGTGTAGACTCGATTTAAATCGTAAAAATCTAATTAAATTAGATATTTTGCAATCACGATATTATGAAAAATAAAAATCTCTATAGTGGAAATTGACTAAAATTGATAAACCAATACTAAAGTTGAAATAGTAGCCTGCTAAAGATGTATTGTGTTACAATTTTTGTTAGTTTTATTATTGGAAGTAGGAGGAAATGTCACATGCAGAAAGCGTTTCGCAATGTGCTAGTTATCGCAATTATAGGCGTTATCATATTTGGCCTGTTTTCTTTCTTAAATGGTAATGGAAATATGCCAAAACAGCTTACATATACGCAGTTTGTTAATAAATTGGATAAAGGCGATTTAAAATCATTAGAAATCCAACCTGAGCAAAATGTATACATGGTAAGTGGTAAAACAAAAAATGGTGAAGATTATTCATCAACAATATTATTTAATAATGAAAAAGATTTACAAAAAATCACTGATACAGCGAAAAAACAAGATGGATTGAAATTTACAGTTAAAGAAGAAGAAGAACAAAGTGTATTTGTTAGTATCTTAACAACATTGATTCCAGTTTTAATCATTGCTTTATTATTTATTTTCTTCCTTAGCCAAGCCCAAGGTGGGGGCGGCGGTGGTCGTATGATGAACTTTGGTAAATCCAAAGCGAAAATGTACGATAGTAGTAAACGCCGTGTTCGTTTCTCAGATGTTGCAGGCGCAGATGAAGAGAAACAAGAACTTGTTGAAATAGTAGATTTCTTAAAAGACAACAAGAAATTCAAACAAATGGGATCTAGAATTCCGAAAGGTGTTTTACTTGTAGGTCCTCCAGGTACTGGTAAAACATTACTTGCACGTGCAGTTGCAGGTGAAGCTGGTGCACCATTCTTCTCAATTAGTGGTTCAGACTTTGTTGAGATGTTTGTTGGTGTTGGTGCTAGCCGTGTGCGTGATTTATTTGAAAATGCGAAGAAAAATGCACCATGTATTATTTTCATAGATGAAATTGATGCAGTAGGTCGTCAACGTGGTGCTGGTGTCGGTGGTGGACACGATGAACGTGAACAAACATTGAACCAATTATTAGTCGAAATGGATGGCTTTGGTGAAAATGAAGGTATTATTATGATTGCTGCAACAAACCGTCCTGATATTTTAGACCCAGCGTTATTACGTCCAGGTCGTTTCGATAGACAAATTCAAGTAGGTCGTCCAGATGTTAAAGGTCGTGAAGCAATTTTACATGTTCATGCGAAAAACAAACCACTTGATGAAACTGTTGATTTAAAAGCTATTTCTCAAAGAACACCAGGATTCTCTGGTGCGGATTTAGAAAACTTATTAAATGAAGCATCGTTAATCGCAGCTCGTGAAGGTAAGAACAAAATTGATATGCGTGATATCGAGGAAGCAACAGACCGAGTTATTGCTGGTCCTGCTAAAAAATCACGTGTCATCTCTGATAAAGAACGAAACATTGTTGCACACCATGAAGCAGGTCATACAATTATCGGTATGGTGCTTGATGAAGCAGAAGTTGTACACAAAGTAACAATTGTTCCAAGAGGACAAGCTGGCGGTTATGCAATGATGCTACCTAAACAAGATCGTTTCTTAATGACTGAACCAGAACTATTAGACAAAATCTGTGGTTTATTAGGTGGTCGAGTTTCAGAAGATATTAACTTTGGTGAAGTATCAACTGGAGCTTCTAACGACTTTGAAAGAGCAACTCAAATTGCACGTTCTATGGTTACTGAATATGGTATGAGTAAAAAGCTTGGACCATTACAATTCTCTAGTAGCGGTGGCGGTCAAGTATTCTTAGGTAAAGACATGCAAGGTGAACCTAACTATTCTGGCCAAATCGCTTACGAAATTGATAAAGAAGTACAACGTATCGTTAAAGAACAATATGAGCGTTGTAAAGAAATCTTATTAGAGCATCAAGAACAATTAAAACTTATTGCTAAAACTTTACTTACAGAAGAAACATTGGTTGCTGAACAAATCCAATCATTATTCCATGAAGGTAAATTACCTGAGGTTGACTACGATTCAGCTGAAGTCGTTAAAGAAACTAATTCAGAATTTGATGAAGGTAAATATGGCAAATCATACGAAGATGTTCGTAAAGAGCAATCGTTAGATCATAAAGGTGAAGACAAACATAATGAAGATGAGTCAGAAGATGAACCAACTGGTCATGAACAATCACCGAATATAGACAAACCATATAATCCTAACGATCCAAATCATAGAGAGTAAAGAAGCACATAGTTTAATCTCCCTACTATCACACATATAGTAGGGAGATATTTTTGTATAAATAAAGCAATGTGTATTTTTGTAAATAATGTTTGTATAAACAAACAACCAAATTTATCTAAAAACAAATCATTTCATGAAAATAAACAACAGATGTATAATAGTTATTCGAAAATGATATTTATTAAAAGAAACGAAGCATCGTAAAGATATATAAAAGGAGTAATTAAATAATGACACATGACTATATTGTTAAAGCACTAGCCTTTGATGGTGAAATTAGAGCATATGCAACATTAACAACAGAATCAGTACAGGAAGCTCAAACAAGACACTATACGTGGCCAACAGCTTCAGCTGCAATGGGAAGAACGATGACTGCTACTGTAATGATGGGAGCAATGCTAAAAGGAGATCAGAAATTAACTGTAACGGTTGATGGTCGTGGTCCTATTGGCAGAATTATCGCAGATGCAGATGCTAAAGGTAATGTACGCGCTTATGTGGATCATCCACAAACACATTTTCCATTAAACGAACAAGGAAAATTAGATGTTAGACGAGCAGTAGGGACAGAAGGTTCTATACAAGTAGTTAAGGATGTAGGAATGAAAGATTATTTTTCCGGTTCAAGTCCAATAGTATCTGGTGAACTAGGAGAAGATTTTACGTACTATTATGCGACAAGTGAACAAACACCATCTTCTGTTGGTTTAGGAGTACTTGTTAATCCAGATAATACGATTAAAGCAGCAGGCGGATTCATTATCCAAGTGATGCCTGGTGCCAAAGAAGAAACAATCAGTAAATTAGAAGAAGCAATTAATCAAATGACACCAGTATCTAAACTCATTGAGCAAGGATTGACACCGGAAGGAATTTTAAATGAAATTCTTGGAGAAGAACATGTCCAAATTTTAGAAACTTCACCTGCACAATTTGAATGTAATTGTAGTCATGAAAAATTCTTGAATGCTATTAAAGGTTTAGGGGAAGCAGAAATCACAGATATGATTAAAGAAGATCATGGTGCGGAAGCAGTTTGTCACTTCTGTGGAAATAAATATAATTATAGTGAAGCTGAGCTTAACCAATTATTAGAATCAATGGCATAAATTCAACAGAAGTTTATTACAAATTAAATTAGGGAATTTATTAAATGTATGTCGATAAATATGCACAAGATTTTGTAGGATATATTTGTTTTTTTAGAAAATTCTGATAGAATATAAATATCCGATAAAAAGACTAAGTTTTATTAATTCTATCTATAAGGAGTGTTTGGAATGGCACAAAAACCAGTAGAAAACATTACGCAAATTATTGGAAACACACCAGTAGTTAAATTGAGAAATGTTGTTGATGAAGATGCGGCAGATATTTACGTTAAATTAGAATATCAAAATCCAGGTGGTTCAGTTAAAGACCGTATAGCTTTAGCTATGATTGAAAAAGCTGAAAAAGAAGGTAAAATCAAACCTGGAGATACTATTGTGGAGCCGACAAGTGGTAACACAGGTATTGGTTTAGCATTTGTATGTGCAGCCAAAGGATACAAAGCAGTGTTCACTATGCCTGAAACAATGAGTCAAGAACGTCGTAACTTATTAAAAGCATATGGTGCAGAATTAGTATTAACACCTGGATCAGAAGCAATGAAGGGTGCAATTAAAAAAGCCAAAGAACTTAAAGAAGAGCATGGTTACTTTGAACCTCAACAATTCGAAAACCCAGCAAACCCTGAAGTTCATGAACTTACAACTGGTCCAGAATTAGTTGAACAGTTTGAAGGTAAAACAATCGATGCATTCTTAGCTGGCGTAGGTACTGGTGGCACATTATCTGGTGTCGGTAAAGTTTTAAGACAACAATACCCTGATATTGAAATAGTTGCTATCGAACCAGAAGCATCACCAGTTCTAAGTGGTGGAGAACCAGGGCCACATAAATTACAAGGTTTAGGTGCTGGATTTGTTCCGGATACGTTAAATACAGACATTTACGATAGTATTATTAAAGTAGGCAATGAAACTGCTATGGAAATGGCACGTCGTGTTGCAAAAGAAGAAGGTATTTTATCAGGAATTTCTTCTGGTGCCGCTATTCATGCAGCTATTCAAAAAGCTAAAGAATTAGGTAAAGGTAAAACAGTAGTAACAGTATTACCAAGTAATGGTGAACGTTACTTATCTACACCTTTATACTCATTTGATGACTAATTATATAAGCTACCAAAGCGAAGTCGTATAAATCGACTTCGCTTTTTTATTGGTTACATACGTATGAGTATAGCCAATTCATTTTTACTATTATTTAGAGTAGTTTATTTAATTTTTACCACTGAAATTATGTTGAAAGTAGTGATATCATTATAAGTGATATGAAAAAGCATGAAATATTTCAAAATAGAAAAGGTGATTAAATGTCAAAAACTAAAATTATGGGCATACTTAACGTGACGCCAGATTCATTTTCAGATGGTGGGAAATATAATTCTGTTGAAAAAGCAGTTTCACGAGCGAAAGAAATGATTGATGAAGGTGTTGATATAGTTGATGTAGGTGGTGTTTCAACTCGGCCTGGATATCAAGAAGTTACTCTAGAAGAAGAGTTGGATAGAGTTATACCAGTTGTTGAAGCATTGATAGGGCTTAATGTACAAATATCAATTGATACATATAGAAGTGAAGTAGCAGAAGCTTGTTTGAAGTTAGGCGCTACAATGATTAATGATCAATGGGCTGGTTTGTACGATCCTAAAATATTGAAAGTAGTTGCTCAATATGATGCAGAAATTGTTCTAATGCATAATGGGGATGGTGAAAGAGATAAGCCAGTTGTAGATGAAATGCTTGTTACCTTATTAGCACAAGCTAATAAAGCTGAAATGGCAGGCATCCCACATTCTAAAATTTGGCTAGATCCTGGTATAGGGTTTGCTAAAACTAGAGATGAAGAAAACGAAGTGATGGCTCGACTTGATGAGTTAGTTGCAACAGATTATCCGATTTTATTGGCTACTAGTCGTAAAAGATTCATTAAAGAAATGATGGGTGGAGATTCAAAAGCCATTGAAAGGGACGAAGCTACAGCAGCAACAACTGCTTATGGTATAATGAAGGGCGTTCAAGCTGTGAGAGTACACAATGTTAAACTTAATTCACGTATTGCACAAAGCATGGATTTTCTAAAGGAGAATGAAAATGAACGACATCATATTTCTTAATGGAATGCGATTTTATGGTTATCACGGTGCATTGCCGGCAGAAAATGAAATAGGTCAAATATTCATAGTAGATATTACTTTGAAAGTAGATTTACATGATGCTGGTCAATCAGACGATGTGAAAGATACGGTACATTATGGAGAAGTCTTTGAAGATGTTAAAGAGATTGTTGAAGGAGAACCCTCTAATTTACTAGAACATCTAGCAGAACGTATTGCCAAACGTATAAATTCACACTATAATCGTGTAATGGAAACGAAAGTTAGAATAACTAAAGAAAATCCTCCAATACCAGGACATTACGATGGGGTAGGTATAGAAATAGTGAGGGAGCGTAATTAAATGGTTAAAGCATATTTAGGCTTAGGAAGTAATATAGGTGATAGAGCACATCAATTACAACAAGCCATCCGAATTATTGACCAATACCAATACATTGATGTTACCTCTATATCTCCTATCTATGAAACAGAGCCAGTTGGTTACACTGATCAACCACAGTTTCTTAATTTATGTATAGAAATAGAGACAACATTAAATCCTCAGGAATTATTAAAGAGATGTTTAGAAACGGAAGAAGCACTTCACCGTGTAAGGAAGATTCGATGGGGGCCTAGAACACTAGATGTAGATATTTTACTGTATGGAAATGAAATCATTGAAGAAGATAATTTAATCATTCCTCACCCGAGAATGACAGAACGCGCTTTTGTGCTTATTCCATTGAATGATATCGCATCGAAACACATTGAACCCCGTTCCCAAAAATTGATTGAAAACTTAGTAATAGCAGATAGTACTGTTAAAAGATATATGTCTTAATGAGTAACGAAGAGATTGATGATGTGAGACACTACATAGTGACTTAAATTATTTAATTCTAGTTGTTTTTGAAAATTGATTAAGTTTTAACAGTTAAAGATAAAGTAGTAAATACTTTATTAGAACATTACCGTTTAGTAAAATGATATGGTGAGAAGATAGATGTTATGAAAAGATTTAGCACGCTTCTTGGCATCGCTATATTTAGAGTAGATAAAAGTGACTCTAAGATAACAAAGAGAAATGATTGATATACCTAAACATTTCTAACAAAATGTATAAAATAAATAATTGAAAAACAAGAAGCAAAAGGAGAGAAAGTTATGTCAGAAGAAATGAACGACCAAATGCAGGTACGCCGACAAAAACTACAAGAATTAAGAGATTTAGGAATTGATCCATTTGGTCAACGATACGATCGTTCTGCTTCAGCAGCTGAATTAAAAGCGGCTTGGGACGAATTCTCAAAAGAAGAATTACATGAAAAAGAAGAAGAAAGTCATGTTGCGATAGCAGGTCGTATTATGACTAAACGTGGAAAGGGTAAAGCAGGATTTGCACATGTGCAAGATCTTTCAGGACAAATTCAAATTTATGTTAGAAAAGATCAAATTGGAGAAGAACAATTTGATTTGTGGAAACATGCCGACCTAGGAGATATTGTCGGTGTTGAAGGTGTAATGTTTAAAACTAATACTGGTGAATTATCAGTTAAAGCAAAATCATTTACACTATTAACTAAAGCTTTAAGACCATTACCAGATAAATTCCACGGATTACAAGATATAGAACAACGTTATCGTCAACGTTATTTAGACTTAATCACAAATCAAGATAGTACACGAACATTTATTAATCGTAGTAAAATCATTCAAGAAATGCGTAATTATCTAAATCAAAAAGGTTTCTTAGAAGTAGAAACACCAATGATGCATCAAATTGCTGGAGGAGCTGCTGCTAGACCATTTGTGACACACCATAATGCACTAGACGCTACTTTGTATATGCGTATAGCTATCGAATTGCATTTAAAACGTTTAATCGTAGGCGGATTAGAAAAAGTATATGAAATTGGTCGCGTATTCCGTAATGAAGGTGTATCTACACGACATAACCCTGAATTTACAATGATTGAATTGTATGAAGCTTATGCAGATTACCATGATATTATGGACTTAACAGAATCAATGGTTAGACATATTGCTCAAGAAGTACTTGGATCAGCTAAGGTTCAATATAACGGAACTGAGATTGATTTAGAATCATCATGGAAAAGATTGCACATTGTTGATGCTGTGAAAGAAGCTACAGGTGTAGATTTCTATAATGTGAAATCTGATGAAGAAGCCAAAGCACTAGCGAAAGAACATGGAATTGAAATCACTGACAATATGAAATATGGTCATATTTTAAATGAATTCTTTGAGCAAAAAGTAGAAGAGACATTAATCCAACCAACATTCATATACGGTCATCCAATTGATATATCACCATTAGCTAAGAAAAACCCAGAAGATCCTAGATTTACAGATAGATTTGAATTGTTTATCGTAGGAAGAGAACATGCTAATGCCTTTACTGAGCTTAATGATCCTATCGATCAAAAAGAACGTTTTGAAGCTCAATTAGTCGAAAAAGAGCAAGGTAATGACGAAGCGCATGAAATGGACGAAGATTATATCGAAGCATTAGAATATGGTATGCCTCCTACAGGTGGTCTAGGAATCGGAATTGATAGATTAGTTATGTTATTAACTGATTCACCATCAATTAGAGACGTATTATTATTCCCTTATATGAGACAAAAATAATTTATCGAGAAACACCAATCACAATTGTGATTGGTGTTTTTATGTAATCTAATTGTTGAAAAAGTGAGATGAAATTAATTTTCCTCTTAAATTAATGTTACTTTTGATAAATAAAAGTAACTTATTTACTGATAGAAAGTAATAATACCTATAGTTAAGGAAAATGATGTGTGGTAGAATAGATCAAGTGGAAAAGGCGAAGGAATTGAAATTACGTCTTTCGAAAAAAATCAAAACAAACTATTGACTTTCTTAAGTTAATGAAGTAATATATAAAAGTCGTCAAAAACACGTAGTTCAGTTAACAGAATGTAAAATTAATTTTAACAAAGTGTAAAATTAACTATTGAAAAGTCATTAACAAACGTGTATTATTAATAAAGTAAGTTAATTTGTCTGGTGGCAATAGCAAAGAGGTCACACCTGTTCCCATGCCGAACACAGAAGTTAAGCTCTTTAGCGCCGATGGTAGTCGGACTAACGTTCCGCTAGAGTAGGACGTTGCCAGGCAATAGATAACAGGAGAATTAGCTCAGCTGGGAGAGCATCTGCCTTACAAGCAGAGGGTCGGCGGTTCGAACCCGTCATTCTCCACCATTTATAGCCGGCCTAGCTCAATTGGTAGAGCAACTGACTTGTAATCAGTAGGTTGGGGGTTCAAGTCCTCTGGCCGGCACCATCTTTTGAGCCATTAGCTCAGTTGGTAGAGCATCTGACTTTTAATCAGAGGGTCAGAGGTTCGAATCCTCTATGGCTCATTACGATTTTATTTAAATTTTCTAAGCGAAATAATGCAGAAGTAGTTCAGCGGTAGAATACGACCTTGCCAAGGTCGGGGTCGCGGGTTCGAATCCCGTCTTCTGCTCCATTATTTTGCCGGGGTGGCGGAACTGGCAGACGCACAGGACTTAAAATCCTGCGGTGAGAGATCACCGTACCGGTTCGATTCCGGTCCTCGGCACCATCTTTAATAAGCGCCCGTAGCTCAACTGGATAGAGCGTTTGACTACGGATCAAGAGGTTATGGGTTCGACTCCTATCGGGCGCGCCATTTTTAAAGAATATAACTACATACGGGAAGTAGCTCAGCTTGGTAGAGCACTTGGTTTGGGACCAAGGGGTCGCAGGTTCGAATCCTGTCTTCCCGACTTCTTAATAAATGGGGGCTTAGCTCAGCTGGGAGAGCGCCTGCTTTGCACGCAGGAGGTCAGCGGTTCGATCCCGCTAGTCTCCACCATTATTTATTTCATTAAATGAACATTGAAAACTGAATGACAATATGTCAACGTTAATTCCAATAATGTAACGAAAGTTACAACAATTAATTT
>ENA-ORXC01000306-ORXC01000306.1-marine-metagenome-genome-assembly--contig:-NODE-306-length-38182-cov-4.020050_pt1 | contig 38182 bp, 47 predicted proteins | sample MGYA00237865_ERZ511478 | MGnify/ENA metagenome assembly ERZ511478
AAGAAAATACACCGGCTTATCATCTGTTTATGATGATAGGAGCGCTTGCTATGCTGATTTTTGGTGTTGTCGGTTTCTTTATTCAGTATCCTGCTACGTTAAGTTTTGTGATGTGTATTGGCGGAAGCATCATATTTTTGCTGCATTTATTTGAATATATGAAACCTAAAAATGAACTATAGCATCTTCAAACGAGGAAATCTAGAAGCAAAGGAAGATGAGAAATGCAGAAACATCGTACGTACGAAACGCTAGTTGATCTTTATCAAAAAAGCGCAAAAATTCATTATGAAATCGATTATCGAGATAAAAAATCTGTAAAAAAAGGAAATCGAGCTGCAGAAGATATGAAAAAAATTGCGCAGCTCATTCATTTATACTATCCAGGCATGCTGTTTGAATTTTCAACACTGCTGACGAATCCTACTTATCGGATTGACCTATGGGCTGCACATCATATTTTAGAAATTATGAGCTATTCACCAATGCTTGAGGACAACGCGCTTTCCGTCATTGAACGCTACGCCGATGAAAATGATTTTACGGCTTTAGGAAATCGCATGTGGTTAGGTCAGTGGAGAGAAAAACAGCGTTAAAACCCATATAGGCAAACAAGAATAACTAAAAGGAAGATAGGTATATGAGTTTACGTACATTAAAGAATGGTATAGGCGTCACCATTCGAGAAGCAGAATCAAAAGATGCAGAGAAAATGATTGCTTTTTACAATCGAGTGGGAGGAGAAAGTGATTTTCTTTCATTTGGAGAAGGGGAGTTTCTTAGACCAGTTTCAGAGTATGAAGTGTTTTTAGCTTCTGTAAAACAAGAGCAAAATTCTCTTATAGTCGTGGCTGAAAAAGAAGGAGAAATCATTAGTATTGCATCCATCACCTCTTCCCAAAACCCGCGTAATAAGCATGTGGGTACTCTTGGTATCGTGGTAGAGAAATCTTATAGCGGGCTAGGGTTAGGAAGACAGCTAATGATTGAGCTGATTGAATGGGCACGTATGAATAAACAAACAAAAAAAATCGAACTTGTGACGCGAGAAGATAATCAAAGAGCTATTTCTTTATACAAGCAGCTAGGGTTTCAAATAGAAGGATTAAAAGAAAAAGACACCTATATAAATGGCGAGTACTATAATACAATGCTTATGGGGCTTCATTTATAAAAAGAGGCTGGGACAAAAGTATGTTAAGTGAATGAAAATCCGAACGATGAATCGTTCGGATTTATTCATTGTTTTTTAGCATCAGCAAATGCACTCATCGCCTCGCTCAGGAATTTCGCTAATCCTTTTCCGTAGCGATCGATGTTAGTTGTAAATCGCTCATCTTGCACATACATTTCTCCAAGACCTTTAAAGGCTTCTAACGAATACATTCCAAAGTTCTCATTTAAAAATTGATACCATGTCGCAATAGCTTTTTGAGCTTCTGTAGAGGATGGTGACAGATCACGAAGCGAAGCTAAGTGAGTGTAGATACTTTCCCATTCGTTTGACATGTGCTGCTGTTCTTCTTGTGAGAAACTTTGTACTTTTTCATTCGCTTCATCTACCCGCTGGTTTCCCCAGCGCTTCCGTGCTTCTTCTTCGTATGGGTTATGCGAAAAATCCAGTCCTTTAAACCGCTCTTTTTCGTTCATTTCAATGGCTCCTTCTTCATATTGAATCGTTTTATTAATGGTTACAATCATTTGATCGAGCCGACTGCGTTTTTCAATCAGCATGTTTTTTTGCAGTATTAGTGCTTCTGTACGATTAAATGTTGGATCTGTGATAATCTCGTGAATTTGTTTTAAAGGGAAGCCAAGTTCTTTAAAAAATAATATTTGCTGAAGCATATCGAGATTAGCCGGTGAATAAAGCCGGTAGCCGGATTCACTAACGGCATCAGGTTTTAATAGCCCGATTTCGTCATAGTGATGCAGCGTGCGGACGCTGATTCCTACTAAGTCAGCAACCTCTTTTACTTTTCTGTTCATCCTTTCATCTCCCTTCTGAAATCTACTATAAAATATAACGCAGCGTAAGAGTCAATACTAAAAAAGAAATAATTGACTTTTAGTTTATATGCATTTATATTTAATTAGCATTAACTATTTATGACATGAAATAAATAAGCAAGCCTGGAGGAATAGATGTGACAAAAAGCAATCAGTATCTTGGAGAGATTCGTTCATCGCTTCAAGTGCTATTTGAAAAAATGCAGCCCGAAATGATGGAGAGCCTAAATGAGCATGAGATGACTCCTACGCAATTATTTGTTCTTTCTTATTTAAAGAAAGTAGGGAGCAGTAAGGTGTCTCAAATTGCAGAGCTAATGGATGTCAAACCGAGCGCCGTGACTCTTTTAGTGGATCGTCTCGAACAGCACAATTTTGTTGTAAGAGAACATAATAAAGAGGACAGACGAGTCGTTGATATTACCTTAACGGAATTTGGGCATCGCAAGCTTGAAGATGTGCTGAATGGTCGAAAAGCCATTATGGACCGCTATCTTTTGCATTTAACAGAAGAAGAGCTTTCTATGATGGCTTCTATTACGAAAAAGCTTGCAACATCAGCTGCTTCTTATAAAGATGAGCAGCAGTAGCAAAAAAGAGGAGAGACACACGATGGAAAATCAAAAAAATTCAAAGCGCACGCTTTTATTAATTGGGTTAATTATTGCGATGTTCTTTTCTGCACTTGATGGAACCATTGTCGGAACAGCTATGCCAAGAATCGTAGGAGATCTTGGTGGATTGAGCATGATGACATGGCTGACAACAGCCTATTTATTAACGTCGACAACGGTTGTTCCGATTGCAGGGAAGCTCGCTGATTTAGTAGGACGCAGAGTAATTTATGTGACAGGACTTATTATTTTTATGGTCGCTTCTGCTCTATGTGGAATGGCAAATAACATGACAGAGCTTATTTTATTCCGTGCATTACAAGGAATTGGCGGCGGCGTTATGATGCCGATGGCAATGATTGTAATCGGTGATTTATTTACAGGAAAAGCACGAGCAAAATTTCAAGGAGTATTCGGAGGAATTTACGGTCTTGCTTCTGTCATCGGTCCGCAAATTGGCGGATGGATTGTTGATTCACTGAACTGGAAATGGGTGTTTTACATCAACTTGCCGGTAGGGATACTCGCTACCGTTTTTATTGCACTAGGACTTCAAGGAAAGAAACATACGGGACCTGTGAAATTCGATGTAGCCGGTATGTTCACAATGGTTATCGGAGTAGTAAGTTTGCTTCTTGCCCTAAGCTTTGGAGGAAAAGACTACGACTGGAACTCTTGGCAAATTATTAGTCTATTTACACTTGCCGTTGCTGGGATCATAAGCTTTATTATTGTGGAAACGAAAGCTAAAGAACCGATTCTTCCAATGTATTTATTTAAGAACCGAACGTTTACGCTTTTAAATATCATTGGCTTTTTTATGAGCATTGGTATGTTCGGAGCCATTACGTTTGTTCCGTTCTTTATGCAAGGAATCGTTGGAGTAAGCGCCTCAGAATCAGGTACCATTATGACACCAATGATGATTTCAATGATTGTAACGAGTATTATTGGAGGTCAGCTTGTTTATAAAGTTGGTATCAAGCCTCAAATCGTTACGGGTATGCTCATTATGGCAGGAGCGTTCTTCTTGTTAACAACATTAGACCTGCACACTAGCAAGCTTGTTGCTACTTCTTATATGGCCATAATCGGTTTAGGAATGGGTCTTGTAATGCCAATTTTAACACTTGCTCTTCAAGAAAGCTTTTCAAAAGAAGAGCTGGGTGTGGTGACATCATCAAGTCAATTTTTCCGTTCAATTGGAGGAACGTTCGGTATTACTATCTTAGGAGCGGTAATGAATGCAAAATCAGGTACGCTTCTTACTGACAAACTCGTTCCATATTTAAACACATTGCCTGCTCAAGCAAGTGCTTTTGCGGACGGATTTAAAAAAGCGATTGATACGAATCCTGAAAGTGTGCTGCAGATGCTGTTTAGCCCTCAAGCACTAAAGAGTATTCCATCTGCGCTTTCAGACAGCATTGTGCCAATTTTGAAGACCTCGCTAATGAGCGCATTGCACAGCGTCTTTTTCATGGGCTTAGCTTTTATTATTTTAGGAGCGGTATGCACATTGTTCTTAAGGCAGATCAAGCTTTCAAATAAAAAAGCCGAAGAAAAACCAGAAGAAGGCATTGCTGAAGTAGAGCCATCACATTAAAAAAAGCGCACAAATTTGTGCGCTTTTTTCTATATTAACTGGTTGTTTCATTAGGCTTGCGAAGAAAAGGGGATTGTTTGGACGTGTCATACGAAATTTGATCAAGCAAATACGTTAAATATAAGTTCAATTCAAAACGATCTTCCGACACAAAATCTGTAAGCGCTTGCTTATTATCTTTCCACATGGTAATTCCTCCTTAATTTTACATACTAATGAATGGATTTAATATCAGAAAGCTGAAGGGAAACAACGGCTTCATTTTCGTCTTTTACGGATAGAATTTGCTGATGGAGGTTTAAGTTGTGCACGCGGCCTTTGCACGTTTGCAACGTTCCATCTTTATAGTAAGAAACAGTTATCGTCCCACTTTTCGTTAATTCTCGTAAAAACATTCAAGAAGCCTCCTTAAAAAAGATTACCTGATTTAAAAGCCAGTCCTTTCATTTGAGATGAGCAAAAGGGAATTGTATGTACTGCAAGCTTCCCTTTATATTCTTCAATGTGTATGAATAAATCGAATAAAAGGTTGCTAGCCCACCTATAAACTGTCCTAAATTTCAGAATATACTGTCTTTTCCTTATAGTGTTTTTTAAAAGGATTAATGTTACATTTATTATGTAACATTCTGATGAGAAAGAAAACCGTTTCTACAAAACTTCTCTAAAAATTACAAAATATTCATATTCATGTGAAGGATGTAGAATGAGCAAATATAGAAGTAACTGCGTTTATGAAAAACGTAAACACAACTTCAATTATTAATGATCTTAATACTAATTATCAATTATATGTATTTTACTAATTTATTCTTCTCCGATAAAATGCAGGTAGACGAATTTGATAAGAATTTTCTAATGATTTATATAATTAAATTTGATATAATCTATAGGAATAATAATGTATGAAGGGAAACATCATTGATTAATTAGACACAGGTATTACATGTTGTTGAAGATGATTCGTAAAAGCATACATATTTAAATTATATATTTTGGTGAGGTGGACAGTGTTGCAACTTAAGGTAGTAAACAGCCCTTTTAATCAAGAACAAGCAGATTTGCTTAATCGCCTTCTGCCGACATTAACAGAAGCACAAAAAATGTGGTTGAGCGGTTATTTAACAGCAGCTCAATCTACGTCTGCCGAAGGAACGCCAGACGTTTCTACAGCAGCGTCTGCTCAAACGAAGCAGACAGTTTCAAAAGACGTAACGATTCTTTACGGATCACAAACAGGAAACGCTCAAGGACTTGCTGAAAATACAGGCAAAACGCTTGAAGCAAAAGGCTTTAATGTAACTGTATCTTCTATGAATGATTTCAAACCAAATAATTTAAAGAAACTTGAAAATTTATTAATTGTCGTAAGTACACATGGAGAAGGAGAGCCGCCTGATAATGCGCTATCTTTCCATGAATTTCTTCACGGCCGTCGAGCGCCAAAACTTGAGAACTTCCGTTTCTCTGTTTTATCGCTTGGAGACAGCTCATACGAATTTTTCTGTCAAACAGGAAAAGAATTTGATGTGCGCTTAGCAGAACTTGGCGGTGAAAGACTGTATCCGCGCGTTGACTGTGATTTAGATTTTGAAGAGCCCGCAAATAAATGGCTTAAAGGTGTTATTGACGGATTAAGCGAAGCGAAAGGACACAGCGCTTCGGCAGCTGTTCCAGCGGAAGCTCCTGCAGGGACTTCACCATATTCAAGAACAAATCCTTTTAAAGCAGAAGTGCTTGAGAACTTAAACTTAAACGGCCGCGGATCCAATAAAGAAACGCGACACTTAGAACTATCTCTAGAAGGTTCAGGTTTGACGTATGAACCAGGAGACAGTTTAGGTATTTATCCTGAAAATGACCCGGAGCTTGTTGATCTTCTTCTTAACGAATTCAAGTGGGATGCAAGTGAAAGTGTAACGGTTAATAAAGAAGGAGAAACGCGTCCTCTTAGAGAAGCACTAATCTCTAATTTTGAAATTACCGTTTTAACAAAGCCGCTTTTAAAGCAAGCAGCTGAGCTTACTGGAAACGATAAGTTAAAAGCGCTTGTAGAAAATCGCGAGGAATTAAAAGCATACACACAAGGCCGTGATGTGATTGACTTAGTCCGTGACTTCGGCCCATGGAACGTATCGGCACAAGAGTTTGTAGCCATTTTACGCAAAATGCCAGCGCGCCTTTACTCGATTGCAAGCAGCTTATCAGCAAACCCTGATGAAGTTCATCTAACAATCGGAGCGGTACGCTACGAAGCGCATGGACGCGAGCGTAAAGGTGTTTGTTCAGTCCTGTGTTCAGAACGTTTGCAGCCAGGCGATACGATTCCTGTATACCTTCAAAGCAATAAAAACTTTAAGCTTCCTCAAGATCAAGAAACGCCAATTATTATGGTAGGACCTGGTACAGGTGTGGCTCCGTTCCGCTCATTTATGCAAGAGCGTGAAGAAACAGGGGCAAAAGGCAAGTCATGGATGTTCTTTGGAGATCAGCACTTCGTAACAGACTTCCTTTACCAAACAGAATGGCAAAAGTGGTTAAAAGATGGCGTACTGACAAAAATGGACGTGGCGTTTTCACGCGATACAGAAGAAAAAGTATACGTACAAAACCGTATGCTCGAACATAGTAAAGAATTATTCCAATGGTTAGAAGAAGGCGCATCTTTTTATGTGTGCGGAGATAAAACAAATATGGCACGCGACGTGCACAACACGCTAGTTGAAATTATCGAAACAGAAGGCAAGATGAGCCGTGAACAGGCGGAAGGTTACCTTGCTGAAATGAAGAAACAAAAACGTTATCAGCGTGATGTATACTGAGGATTGAAAGGAGATTTTCAACATGGTAAACAAAATTTTAAAAGCGCCCGAAGGTCCTCCAAGTGACGTTGAGCGCATAAAAGATGAAAGTAATTATTTGCGCGGTACATTAGGAGAAACAATGCTCGACCGCATCAGCTCAGGTATTTCTGAAGACGATAATCGTTTGATGAAGTTCCACGGAAGCTACTTGCAAGATGACCGAGATCTTCGTAACGAACGCCAAAAACAAAAGCTAGAGCCAGCTTACCAATTCATGCTTCGCGTCCGTACGCCAGGCGGTGTTTCAACACCAGAACAGTGGCTAGTGATGGATGATTTAGCACAAAAATACGGAAATGGAACGTTAAAGCTGACGACTCGTCAGGCATTTCAAATGCACGGAATTTTAAAGTGGAACATGAAGAAAACGATTCAAGAAATTCATGCTTCGTTATTAGATACAATTGCAGCTTGCGGAGATGTAAACCGTAACGTAATGTGCAATCCGAATCCGTATCAGTCAGAAGTACACGCTGAAGTATTCGAATGGTCAAAAAAATTAAGTGATTACTTATTGCCTCGTACAAGAGCGTACCACGAGCTTTGGCTAGATGAAGAAAAAGTGATTAGCACACCGGAAGTGGAAGAAGAAGTGGAACCAATGTATGGTCCGCTATATCTGCCAAGAAAATTCAAAATTGGCGTAGCTGTTCCACCTTCTAACGATATTGACGTGTATTCACAAGACCTTGGCTTTATTGCCATTTTAGAAGACGAGAAACTTGTTGGGTTTAACGTAGCAATCGGCGGCGGTATGGGTATGACGCACGGAGATAAAGCAACTTACCCTCAGCTTGCAAAAGTGATTGGGTTCTGTCGACCTGATCAAATTCTAGAAGTAGCTGAAAAAATCATTACGATTCAACGTGATTATGGAAACCGCTCTGTACGTAAAAACGCGCGTTTTAAATACACGGTTGATCGTCTTGGATTAGAAACGGTAAAAGAAGAGCTTGAAAATCGTCTGGGCTGGAGCTTAGACGAAGCAAAATCTTATCACTTTGATCATAACGGCGACCGCTACGGCTGGGAAAAAGGTGTAAAAGGAAAATGGCACTTTACTCTTTTTGTTCAAGGTGGACGTATTGCTGACTTTGAAGACTATAAGCTTATGACGGGTCTTCGTGAAATTGCAAAAGTTCATAGCGGTGATTTCCGTTTAACGGCCAATCAAAATTTAATTATCGCGAACGTATCAACTCAAAATAAAAAGCAAATTAGTGACCTTATCGAACAATATGGATTAACTGACGGCAAGCATTATTCGGCTCTTCGCCGCAGTTCATTAGCTTGCGTATCGCTTCCGACTTGTGGGCTTGCGATGGCAGAAGCTGAGCGTTATCTTCCAGTTCTTGTTGAGAAAATCGAAGCAATTGTAGATGAAAACGGCCTTCGCGATAAAGAAATCACTATTCGTATGACGGGCTGTCCTAACGGCTGTGCACGTCCTGCTTTAGGTGAAATTGCTTTTATCGGTAAAGCACCGGGCAAATACAATATGTATCTTGGAGCAGCATTTGACGGCAGCCGCTTAAGCAAAATGTACCGTGAAAATATCAGTGAAGAAGAAATTTTAAATGAACTGCGCGTCTTACTTCCTCGCTATGCAAAAGAAAGAGAAGAAGGCGAGCACTTTGGTGACTTTGTCATCCGCGCTGGTGTAATCGAAGCTGTAACAGACGGCACGAATTTCCACGCGTAATATGTATAAAGGGACTTTTCTAACTTACAGAAAAGTCCCTTTTGCTATTTTAATATTCTCTAACAAATACAGCTACTCCAAATACCCCTAATCTTTCAGCAGTAATTTGTTCAAAGCCGTTGTCAAGTAAACAATGAGCTGCAGTGCGGTAGCGCTGACCTTGAGCTAACAAGCGTCCGCAAGGATTTACGCGGCCAATTACCGTTGCTTCTACGATGGTACGAGGAGCTTGTCTATCCAAAGGATTTCGCTCCCACAGAATTGTCACCACATCCGGAGGACGCGGAATAGATACATTACCTGTGTGTTCATGCATAGCCATCACCTCCTTACCCTATAGTAAATGTAAAAAATGACAGACTGCTTGTACACACGCTGATTTTTAGTGGAAAAGACGTTTGACTATGCCTAACTTAACCAATTTCATAGTAATGAGGTGATGAATAGAAACGGCTGGTAGAAAAAAAGAATGCTATAATGTAAAAGAAAGGAATTTTTATCAAGGAGGGAGAAACATGCAGCAAAAACGAGTAGCGGTTATTACAGGGGGAGCAAGCGGAATTGGCAAAGAAACTGCTTTAAAGTTTGCGCAAAAAGGAGACGCGGTGGTCATTGCTGATTATGATGAAGGAAAAGGAAAAGAGACGCTTCAACAAATTGAAGCAGCTGGAGGCAGCGCTTTATTTGTGCAAACGGACGTCACAAAGTTTGAAGAAGTGGAAGCACTGATTGAGGAAACGGTGAACAAATTTGGAGGAATTGATGTGATGTTTAACAATGCAGGGATTGGACGGCCCACATCTGTTTTAGATCAAGACTTAGAAGAATATCACCGTATTATTAATGTGAATCAGCACGGCGTTACATATGGGATTATGGCAGCGGGCAGGAAAATGAGAGAGTTAGGTATTAAAGGCGTCATTATCAATACGGCATCTATTTTTAGCTTCTTAGCTTCACCCGGTACCTATGCCTATCACGCAACAAAAGGAGCTGTTGTGATGATGACAAAATCAGCTGCGCTAGATCTCGCTAAATATGGTATTCGCGTCGTCGCCGTTGCTCCAGGGTTTGTTGATACGCCCATTATTCAAGGCTATAAAGACAACGGTATGATTGAAGGAATGAAAGCGAAAACAATGAGCAGAAAGCTCACTACACCAAAACAAATTGCAGATATGGTTTATTTGCTTTCATTAGAAGAAGCGGGAGCTGTAAACGGCAGCGTCATCATGGCTGATGATGGGTATGCAGCATTTAAATAAAATAAAAAAGGATTCTTTTTAAGAAAAGAATCCTTTTTTTACTATGTAGGAGGCAGGGAGCTATAAACAAACGTATCGTGAGCTTTTCCGTTTTGACACATATAGTTTTTTAACACTCCTTCTTGTTGAAACCCGAGTTTTTCAAGCACGTGCTGAGATGCCTTGTTTTCAAGAAACACAACAGCTCCAATTCGCACTAGCTGAAGGGTATCAAATCCATAAGCCATAACAGCCGAAGCAGCTTCCGAAGCATAGCCGTGCCCCCAGTGCTTAGGGTGTAGCTCATAGCCAATTTCTGCCCGCTTATGCTTTTGGTTCCACTGATTAAACCCGACTGTCCCCATTAATTCCCCCGTATCGAGCCGTTCAATTCCCCAGCGCAAACCTTTTTGATTTCTGTAATTCTCAGCAAAAATATCAATCAGATGCAAAGCTTCTTGGAAAGTTGTTAATTTTTCTTGCCCGTAATATCTAATAACTTCTTTCTGAGAGAAGCAGTCAAAGATAGTATCTGCATCGACTTCTGTTATTTCACGCAGTGTAGTGCGAGGTGTATGAAGAATAGGAAACATACTTTTCTCCTTTCTATTTTATATAGAAAGATTTCGTCAGCTCAGAGAAAATACCTTTTATTTTATTTTTCTGTTATAAATTAAGTGGAAATACAAGCTAAACGACTGAGAAAAAGACAGGAAAAACTTCTAAATAACGCAAACAGTTGCTATGTACTAGCACTAAAAACAGTATACTAAAAAAACAAATAGAGCTAGCTGCACGTAGAGCAGCTAGCTTTCCTGTAGGAAAGAACCTATTTTTTAGTTAACTGATTACGATCTTCAATTTGAGGAGGCTCTTCAAGCCATCCGTTTTGAATCATGACTTTACCGCCTTCTTTTGCCAAACTGTAAATGTCTTTTGCAAGCTGGAGCATCTTTAATGGCAAATCACTTCTTAAACTAAAGGCTCCTCCTAAAGCGTTACTCCCCAGACCGAACGTACTCAAAAGACTCGTATTGTACATCATCAGCTTATCTGAAAAAGGAGGAACGGTTGAATTCGTCGCTTTTCCGGCATGAGTAGCCGGGGGTTCTATGTAGCTATGGCGTAAAATATCACCTAGTTCTGTTTCAATTTTCTTCGAAAGCTTCATACCCCTGACAAAATGCTGCTGTGCCTCTTTGTTGTTGGCCACTTGAGCAAAACCAATCATCAGCTGCATTCCTACAAGATTTGTATCAACAGCATGTTGAATAAGTGACACTTCAATGGTATTCAACGATCTTTTTTCGCTAAACCAGCTCAATCCGCCTATATAATTTTGCGCATGGACAAAATGGATTTCCTTAGGCATAGAAACGTATGGGGGTTTTGCGATGACACCCGTTTCTAACAATACTTGTGTGGATTGATTGTATATGTCCTGTGCTTCTGCTGTTGCCTCTACGAAGAAATTTCGGACATCTTCTCGGTAAGACATGGTCGAATGCAAAGCAAACAGTCCTGTTTCAATTTGAGACATTAAGCGTATATACATGACTTCGAACATATGGTCGTATAGCTTAGGAACTCCTACATTCACGTCATCTTTCGTAAAACCAATTGGGATAACAGCGCCTTCGTTCTCAAATATTTCTTTAATTCGAGCTACACTTTTTAAAGATCGGCTATAATATAGCTCAAAAAGTTCTTTGTAATCTTGTTTATCTTCCAGAAAATATTCTAAAAACCTCAAAATCATCGTTTTTTCCTGATAAGTCATCCATAAGTTAGCAAGCTCTGAGGACGTGAGCGGCGGAAGTTTTGATGTGCTCATTGTACACATTCCTCCTGAAAATAGTGATAGGTAAATATGTATAGCTTCCTTAGTATTTCTTTTATTTATAGGAATATTCTTCTTTTTAATTTATTGAAAGACCTCAGTTGCAGTTATTATAGTAAGATAATTGAAGGAAATAAACCTTACCAACAAGTCAGTTGTATGATAACTGATATGAATAAAACTAAGTTTTTATATTACTTTAAATAATTTGACAATTGGTGTTATTCTTACTATTATGGAAACATAAGTTTTACATATATTGCTAGAGTTCAGCAACAAATTCTAGCAGCACCATAAGTAAGGAGCTTACGATGAAGCACATTGTCCAAGCAACAGATCATCCTAGAACGAAAGATACATTAAAAGAAGATTTACGCAGGTTAGGCATAACAAAAGGGATGACTATCACGGTTCATTCTTCGCTATCTTCATTAGGGTGGGTAAACGGAGGTTCAGTAGCCGTTGTTCAAGCTTTAATGGAGACAGTGACAGAGGAAGGAACGATCGTGATGCCGTCACAGTCGGTCGATCTTTCGGATCCATCAGAATGGAATAATCCGTCTGTGCCAAAAGAGTGGTGGGAAACTATTCGGGAAACGATGCCTCCATATGATCCAGCTCATACACCAACAAGCGGGATGGGACAAATCGTGGAAACGTTTCGAACATATCCTGGCGTAAGAAGAAGCAGCCATCCAATGTATTCATTCGCCGCTTGGGGAAAGGACAGCGAAGACATCTTAAGAGATCATCCTCTTGAATTTAGTTTAGGCGAAAATTCTCCTCTTGAAAGGCTTTACAAAAAACATGCCTTTGTTTTATTATTAGGTGTCGGGTTTGGAAATAATACTTCTTTTCATCTAGCAGAATATCGGATTCCATATCGAAACGTGATTCAAAAAGGGTCTCCAGTTATGGATTCAGGAAAGCGAGCATGGAAGACGTATAAAGAATTAGAGTTTCGAGAAGAGCTGTTTGAAGAGATAGGTGAAGCGTTTATTGAAGCAAAAAGAATAAAAGCTGAAAAAATCGGTTCAGCACGTGCATACTTCTTTTCAATGCCTAAAGCCGTCGATTTTGCTGAAACGTATTTGAAAGCGCTATAGTGAGCGCTTGTATGCTTTCTAAGTTGTCTGTATATCAGACAACTTGAAGTGAGACAAACAAGAGTCCCGCCGCCTCTAGACTTTATATTAACAAAGCGCAGCCGTCGTTTAAGCAAGATAGTTTACTTTTTATGTTTCTTGTTTCATAATGGCACTTGTCTGTGAATTTATTCGGTCAGGTTGTCTTACAATTATGGAGATAAAAAGCAAGTGTTAAATAAATTCATTAAAAAATTTAAATGTATAGAAAAAAAGGAGAGAATACAATTATGTCACTACGTGATCAAGCACTACATATGCATCAAGAAAAACAAGGTAAGTTAGAAGTTAAATCAAAAGTTGAAGTTCAAAACGCTCAAGATTTAAGCTTAGCTTACTCTCCGGGAGTAGCAGAACCTTGTAAAGAAATTCATGAACATCCAGAAACGGTGTATGATTACACAATGAAAGGAAACATGGTCGGCGTTGTGACAAATGGTACTGCTGTTCTTGGCCTTGGAAACATCGGACCTGCAGCTTCACTTCCTGTTATGGAAGGAAAGGCAATTTTATTTAAAAGCTTTGCAGGCGTGGACGCATTCCCAATTGCACTTGATACAACAGATACAGATAAAATTGTTGAAACTGTAAAATTAATGGCTCACACATTCGGAGGCATTAACTTAGAAGATATCGCAGCTCCACAGTGCTTTGAAATTGAAGAGCGCTTGAAAAAAGAAGTAGATATTCCTGTATTCCATGATGATCAGCATGGTACAGCAATCGTAACGGTAGCAGGACTTGTAAATGCATTAAAAATTGTAAACAAATCAATGGAAGACTTAAAAATCGTCTTAAACGGAGCAGGAGCTGCCGGCATTGCCATTACAAAACTTCTTTATTCTTACGGCGTACGTGACATGATTATGTGTGATACAAGAGGTGCGATTTATGAAGGACGCCCTCAAGGTATGAACAAAGTAAAAGCTGAAGTGGCTTCTTATACAAATGTAAACAAAGAAAGCGGTACGCTAAGCGATGTAATTAAAGGCGCAGATGTATTTATCGGCGTATCTGCAGCAGATGCATTATCTCAAGAGATGGTTAAATCAATGAATGAAGATGCAATTATCTTTGCGATGGCAAATCCTAATCCAGAAATCAAGCCAGACGCTGCAAAAGAAGCAGGAGCGGCTGTTATTGGAACAGGTCGTTCAGACTTCCCTAACCAAGTAAACAACGTTCTTGCATTCCCTGGAATTTTCCGCGGTGCGTTAGACGTTCGCGCTACTCATATCAACGAAGAAATGAAAAAAGCTGCTGTTGAAGCAATTGCAGCCCTTATTACAGAAGAAGAGCTAAACGCAGATTACGTTATCCCTGGACCATTTGATCCTCGCGTAGCGCCAGCTGTAGCAGAGTCTGTAGCAAAAGCGGCAATGGATTCAGGTGTTGCCCGTATTACAATTGATCCAGCACGTGTAAAAACACATACAGAACAATTAACAAAAATCCAAAACTAATAACGGATAAAAAATCCCTTTGAAACGCTGTTTCAAAGGGATTTTTATGTTAAAGACCTGCTGTAACCCCAGTGAAATCTAAACGTAACACCATTTCATCTCCCGTATGATGTACAATAAAGAGAAAAGAACCCAGGTTTTGTATCATAAAGGGAGGAACAAAGATGTACACCGTATTTTCAACATTTAATGTACCGGATGAAAAAGCTGAAGAAGTGATTGGAATTTATAAAAATCGTTCAAAATCAGTTGACGAGGCTCCAGGATTTGTAGACTTTCTACTTCTTCAAAACGATAAGCGAGCAGGGGAGCTCACCGTTCAGCTTACATTTGATACGAAAGAGAATTATTTAAGCTGGGTACGAAGCGAAGATTTCAAGCGTATTCATGATTTAGAGAAAAAGTACCCTGATCAAGAACTGGCAGCTGTCATTCCAAAAGTTTCTCAGTACAAAGTGGTGGCACGATGAGTTCACTTCCCGTTAATAAGATCGTCGAAAGAGTAACGGAGAAAATCTACGAGTTAGAACCTTCTTTGCTCGAAAAATTCGGAGAGCGCGGCAAAGAAAGATGTCATGAAGATAATCATTATCATATGAAGTATCTTGAGACAGCATATAAGTTAGACACCCTGCAAATTTTTACGGACTATGCCTTATGGTTAAACAATTTACTTACAAGCCGAGGCATGAAAACACAGCATATTATTGATAATTTTAATTTTATACAAGAAGCGCTGTTTGAACTAGATAATTATGGTGATAAACAAGTACAGGCGTATGTGACTTACTTAGAAGAAGCGAATCATATACTGAAGCAACAGCAGCTTTAAAAAGAGGCTAGGACAAAAGTGTTTTAGTTGAAAGAAAATCCGAACGGGTTTGATTCTTGATAGAGAATTCAACCCGTTCGGATTTTTTCATTGGTAGGGTGAACGTAGGTTTCCTGTATGTAGATGCTTCTAGCTGTTGATTGGAGTGATGTAGTTATGTCTCACTTTTTTGTTTTACATATGTATAAAGGTGGAAATAAAAAAGAAAAAGGAGAATACATATGCAAAAACAGCTAACAAAAGGAATCCTGTTTTTAATCGCTATGTGTATGATTGGAAGTGCAGCAGCTTGTTCAGGGGAACCAGCTAACAAAACAAAATCTGATAATCATAAAGCAGAGGAAAAACCAATTGAAGACCGTCAAGAATTGACAAAGCTACAGCAGTATTCGAGCGACCCAAACATTAAAAAGGGGAAAGATGAAGATTTTGACTTGATCGGTACGTTAAAAAAAGACGCTGAAAAAGAAATGACGCTGAATATCGATGATCAACTCGTTAAAGTACCAAAAAGCTCTAGGATGGAAGTAGAAGGCTCACAGCTAAAAGATATGATTAACAAAGAAGTAGAAGCTGAAATTGACGCAGCTAAACAAGAAGCAATTAGTATTGAATTAACTCCAAAAGCAAAAGCAGATAAAGATGGCGTGTACGAACAAGATGGAAACGAACGTAAAGTGGTGGGTATTTTTATAGAAGAAAGTAACAAACATATAACGGTAAAAGTTCCAAACGGCAAAAAAACATATCAAAAAAGCACAGATTTTGAAAAAGAAGAAAAAGGCAGTTTGAAAGAAAAGACGGTATACCTTGAAATCAACTCAGCTAACGAAGTAGAAAGTATAGAGAAAGAAGACCGTGAATAAATAAAGCTACAGTTCTTCTTTCCCTCCTTGCTCTCTTGACTTTTTGAACTGTGTCACTTAACGTTGCAGTAGAGAAAGAAAAAAGGTGGTTTATGGAAGATGAACAGTGAATTTACCATTGCCGTGCACAGCTTAGTGTTCCTAGCAAATTTACCAGATCACCGAGCAAGCAGTGAATTGATTGCTTATAACATCTGTACCAATCCTGCACGGGTTCGGAAAATAATGAGTACACTCAGAAAAAACAACTTGGTTCGGACAAAAGAAGGGCTAGGCGGCGGTTATACTTTAGGCTGCAGCCCTGCTGAAATAAGTCTTGGGCTGATTTACCGAGTTATATCGACAGGAACGCTGAAGCCTCACTGGTGCAGCGGCGACCCTGACGCTGACTGTATTGTGAAATCAAACATTCAAACAGTGATGGACGACATTTTTACAGAGAGTGAGCAAAGCGTCATCAGGCATTTAGATCAAATTACGATCGAAGACGTGCTGAAAAAAGTTAGAACTGCTCACTAAAAAGCACCTTGCTTATGCAAGGTGCTTTTTTTATGACTCTTTAGAAGCTGCTGTTTCATTCACTGCTGCTTTTAAGTCGTCATTTACTTTTTTTCCATTCTCTAAATACTCCGTTTTGAAGCCGCTTTTTAAAGCCCATGTGTAGAAGAGAAGAGAAACAACAACAATAATTCCCATATCCCATCCATATTTAATAACATTAAGGCCGCCAAACTTTTCGCTTCCAAGCCAGGAAATAGTCATCATACAAAGTAAGTATACAACCATCCATACGCCGCCTTTGAAGTTCTGTCGAAAGCCTTTCCATTTAGCCTTTGCTTGATAATAAAAATAAATAGGAAGGCCGATTAAAATAATAAACAAAACTTGTCCAGTTAGCGGCCAGCGCGCCCAATATAAGGTTAAAGAAGCAAAAATAAAACCAAGCGGCGCAATGATGCTTAATCCTTTTAAACGAAGGGGACGATATAAATCGCTGCCAGTTCGTCTTAGCGTCATAACCGTAACAGGACCTGTAATGTAAGAGATAAGCGTAGCGACTGAAATAATTTCAGCAAGCACGCCCCAGCCCCGAAATAAAAACAAAAAGACAAGAGCAACAGCTAAGTTAAAAAACATGGCTTGACGCGGAACACCATAAATCGGATGAAGGCGTCCTAGGACACTTGGCAAATATTTATTTTGTTCCATACCATAAATCATTCGAGCAGTAGTAGCTGTATACGTAATACCTGTTCCAGATGGTGAAACAAACGCATCTGCATACAGGACAATGACAAGCCAGTTAATGTTGAGCGCAATGGCTAAATCTGCAAATGGAGAGTTAAAGTTTAAATGACTCCATCCCTTCGCAATATCAGAAGGATTTACAGCCCCGATAAAAGCAATTTGAAGAAGCAGATAAATGACTGTAGCGACTAAAATTGAGCCTACTACCGCAATCGGAATAGAGCGGCCCGGATTTTTCGCTTCTCCCGCCATATTAATGGGGCTTTGAAAACCGTTAAAAGCAAATACAATCCCAGACGTAGCAACTGCTGTTAGCACGCTAGCCCAGCCGTTTGGTGCGATGCTGCTTCCAGAAGTGAAGTTCTCGCCGTGAAAGCCTACAAATAAAAGTGCTCCGATTGTAAGTCCTGGTATAACAATTTTAAAAATAGTAATTAACGAGTTGGCTTTGGAAAATAGTCCAACTGTCCAATAATTCAGTAAAAAGTAAATAACCAATAGCACAGTAGCGATAGCTAACCCTTCGCCAGTTAACGTTCCTTTTTCTACGAGGTGGCTTGTCCACTGTGCCCACTTCCAAGGCCATGAACTCATATACTGTACAGAAGCTACTGCTTCGACTGGAATAACGGATACAATCGCAATCCAGTTTGCCCAAGCAGCAATAAAACCAATAAACGAACCGTGTGAGTACTGCGTATACTTGACCATCCCGCCGGCTTCGGGAAACATGGATCCTAATTCACTGTAAGAAAGTGCAATAAATAAAATAACGACCATTCCAATGACCCATGATAAAATAGCAGCCGGCCCTGCAATTTGAGCTGCTCGCCACGCTCCAAATAACCAGCCGGAACCAATAATTGACCCAAGGCCCGTCATAGTTAACGCGAATGTTCCCATTCTTCGATGTAAATTGTTCATCTGACTAACACCTTTCATGTAAAATAATTCTTTCATTCAAACGTTGTTGCTTTATTATTATTATTCTGAAATCTTTTGCTGTCAACTATTGTCGTTACATGTAGTTCTTAATACCTATTGATTTCCAGTTATGCAGGACAGCTATCCTCAACCTTTCTGTCATGGCAATTAAAGCGCTTTACTTTCTTTTTCATCCTACAAGAAACCCTACAGAAATAGATAAAAACCGACAAAAAGTTATCAAGTTCGTATCTTATGCACTAGCAATATGAAAAAATTAGGGGATAAGTGGTAGTTACATTCCCTAAAATTGTGAAGAGAAAACACGCTTCATAATAAAGCCCCTTTTGAATAGCGGAATAAATACCTTCAAAAGGGGTAAGAATTGGCTTTTTGGGCCTTTATCTTTCTTGATGTTTATATTCGAGTAATTTTACAACGTTTTCTACATCATTTTCAGCAGAAAGTTCGTTGATATTCACTTTATAAATAAGCGTATCCGTTGCAAAAAATTCATCTTCTCCCTCAGGTTTTACTTTCAAGTTTAAGATTTTCACCCTCACAATATGAGTAAACTTACCGCCTTTACCGGGCTGGATTTCACCCATTTGTATCCCAATATCATCTTTTTTAATCGGGCGAACTTTTACTTTTTTATGCTGTTTACCGTAAACCTTCTCATAATGAGAAGTAATATCTTGGTGTACCCAAGGTTCAAGAGATTGATAAATAAAATCTTTTACAACAGGCTGACTTACGTGTGATTCTATATTTTCTTCTGGTATATTTTCTTCTGCGGAAATGGAAAGCGTAAAACAAAAAAAGACAAATGCTGCTAAAAATAAAAATTTTCCCACGAAAAAACCCACCTTACCTGTTCGTTTATGTAGCCGATTTTCTAGATCTGCATCTTTATCTTTTGAACAAAGGCATGAAGGTATGCACAATTTTTTTGTGAAATTTACCTGATTAAAAATCAATTTAGTTTAAATAAAATATGTTCTAAATAATTGATTGAAAATTCAAATGTGGGTTACGCACAAAAAAATAGCCAAGTGCACTTTTATATAGACACTTAGCTATTTTCATGATCATTTTATGCTGCTGTTTTCTTATTGCCTTTAAAAATAAAATAAAGAGCTAATAACATAAATGCTACACCAATCCAGCGGGATAGATCAAAAGGTACTTCCTTGCTTCCAAACCAGCCAAAATGGTCGATAATCATACTTGCAAATAACTGACCGATAACAGTTGAAATATTAGCTGCTGTTACGCCAATTTTAGGAACAGCTAAAACGGTTAGAAATAAATAAGATGCTCCGAATAAAGCGCAGGTAAGCTGCCATTTAGGGACATCGAAAACAGAAAGAATGTTTCCTTGTCCAAAGAAGACAACAACAATCGTTAAAATCATGGCACCTGTTGCAAAGGTTAAAAAAGCTGTTTCAAACGTACCTGCTTTTTTACTTAGTGTACCGTTAATAGAAGACTGAGCGCTTAGCGTTAATCCTCCTATTAAGGCAAGTATCACCATTAATAAACTCATTGTAAAACCCTCCTAGAAAATAAGTACAAGCGCAATTCCCATACATACTATAGCCATTACGCGTTCTTTGTTAATTTTAATTTTGCTGCTGCCAACCCAACCAAAATGCTCAATGATCATACTTGTAATCATTTGGCCCACAATAACCGCAACCATTGAAACACCAATTCCGATAAAGGGGATACTAATCACTAGAATCGTTAAATAAACCGTACCTAATAAACCTCCGGTTAAATTCCACTTAGGCGCTTTTAAGACGTAAGGTAAATTTCCTTTTCCAGCAAATAGGGTGGTCAGACCTAAAATGAGCGTTCCCATGATAAAAATATAATAACTGCTTTCAAGTTTTCCAACTGTTTTTCCAAGTTCCCCGGCAATGGCGCCTTCCATACTTAAAGCAGCGCCGCCTAAAACCGCAACTAAATAAACCAACAACTTCACATTTATCACTCCAGTATTTCTTTATATTTGTATATCTAGAAAAATAGATATAATAAGTGAAAAAAACTCGTTAAAGTTTTTTTCGTAAGAATGAAGAAAGCTCTTGAAGCGTTTCTTCATTTCGGCGATAGTATGTCCATTGACCGTGCCGAATTGACTCTAACAAACCTGCTTTTTGCATCATGGAAAGATAACTGGACACTGTGGACTGAGACAGCTGAGCTTTTTCCTGAATATCTCCCACGCAAACACCGCCTCTGCTGCTGACCTCCTTAGGCAAATGTGCTTGTTTGTCTTTAAAATGCTTTTCAGGTTCTTTTAACCACTCTAATATATTTAATCGAGTTTCATTAGATAATGCTTTAAAGATATCAATAGGTTTCATACTTATTATTTTATTCGTCACAGCTCAGATGTCAAATGTTCAAGTTTACATTTTATAGCTAAATGATCAGCGATGGGTTGAATTGTAACAGCTGTGAACAAAGAGTCAACTTATAATAGGGTATAAAGAAGAACGTTTTACCCAGTTATTTTTCTACTTATATAATTAGAAAGCAGCTTATTTTCTTGAGCAGAACAGATGACATATTCCTTATTTTTCAAGGGATAGTTTAGTAAAATAAAAAAAAGTGAATAACAAAGGAAGCTAGTCTATTTACTCAGGGGGAGGGCTGCATATGCAAGGGAAAACAAAACAAGTGCGCTTTCGTAATATGGTAGCATACGGATTTGGGGATTTGTTTGGGGGAGGATCCTTTTTTATTATCGGCACATTGTTTATGGTGTTTTTAACGGATGTAGTCGGGCTTTCTCCTGTAGAAGCAGGCACGATTGTAGCTCTTGGAAAAGTGTGGGATGCTTTGTTAGATCCAACCATTGGGTACATATCTGATCATCTTCAGACAAAAAAAGGACGAAGAAGAGTCTTTTTTCTTTTTGGAATCATTCCAGTTGCCATCACGTTCAGTATGCTGTGGATTCCTATTGAAGGCTCGCATATGTTTAAATACACCTATTTCATCTTAGCCTATCTTTTATTTAACACGGCGTTTGGTATGGTCATGGTTCCTTACAATACGCTAGCAGCAGAGATGACGACAGATTATAGTATTCGTTCAAAAATGACGGGAATACGCATGGTTTTTTCACAAGGCGCTTCATTTTTAGGTGCTTTTTTCCCGAAACGAATCATTGATGCATTTCCAGGTGGACAAGGGTATTTAATCATGGGCATTATCTTTGGTCTTCTTTTTGCTCTTCCATGGATCTTTGTTTACAAAGGAACATGGGATAGCGGAGAAGTAGTGGAACGAAAAAAGAAAAACGGATTTTGGCTAGAATTTAAGCAGCTGTTTATCAGTTTTGGAAGTGCCTTTAAAAACAAGTCGTTTAACGTGTATCTTGCCATGTATTTAGCATCTTACATTGCAATGGATGTATTTAATGCTCTTTTCTTTTATTTTATTGCCTATTACATGCTGCGCGAAGCTATTTATGCAGATACCCTGAGCTTTGTGCAAATTACACAAGTGCTATTTATTCCTCTTGTTACGTACATAGCCATTAAGTTAGGAAATAAATTAACCTATAACTTCAGCATGGTCATTTGGGGAACGGGCATTATTTTATTCAGTTTCCTAACAAAAGATAGCTCTTTAGTTCTTATTTACTTAGCGGCATTTTTTTTAGGAAGCGGTCATTCGGGAGCGATCATGATTCCATGGAATGTACTGCCGTTTGTATCAGATGTAGATGAGATGATTACGACAAAAAGAAGAGAAGGCGTGTATGCAGGGCTGATGTCATTTATTCGAAAATCGTCTCAGGCGCTTGCGCTTTTTCTTGTTGGTGTTGCCTTAAAGAATATTGGCTATGTACCAAATGCCGAGCAGTCAGCGTCTACGCTAGCCGGCTTACAAAAGCTGTTCATGGTTGTACCTGCTATTTTGATTCTCATGGGAATTATAGCAACCATATGGTTCAAAATAAGTCCGAAAAATCACAAAATTTTATTAGCTGAAATTGAAAGAAGAAAAAAGGGCGGCCGGGCGACGGCCGTTACCCCTGAAGCGAAAGCGGTTTGTGAAAGTTTAACGGGCTATAAATACGAACAGCTTTGGAGAGACGTAACTATTTCAAAAGAAATTCGCGACAAAACGGTTGTTTAACCTTTAGCTTCACGAAAAAGAGTAAAATTTTTAGCGCGGGGATTCGCTAATTATATCCAATAAGAAACTTCCTCTGACGTATTGCCTTTTAAAAACAATAGAGATTCTCCTGCCTATTGACTCATTTTTTAGGTGAATTTTAGAAAGGAAGGATTTTTTGCCATTAAAGATGTGCAATTTGGCACGTCTTGATAGGGTGGATTGTACAATTTATAATGAAACTATAAACTAACCACAGGCGCTTTCAAGGCGCAGGTATAAATTAGAAAAAAGGAAGGTACAGTTTATGCCAATTCGATATGTTTGTCCACAATGCCAAGGAGCCGGTAAGAAATTTGGATTTATAAAGTGCAAAGTGTGCAACGGCGAAGGAAACATCATCATGTCTTCTAATGAGCCAGATCCAACTAAAAATAAGAAATTAAAATCATCTTCTAAACAAGATAAAGCAATGTAGGCTATTGCTAATAAAGGTATGTATGGACCCCGCTTTTCTATAAAAAAGCGGGGGTTTTTGCTAGACAGACGAACGCTTTTCTTACGATACAATCAAATGAAAGTCGCTAAAATAACAGAGAGGGAACCGAAGGGAGAGGGAGATAGATGGAATACACAGCAAAACAGTTTACGCCGCAGTTAGAACAACATATACATACGGTTGAAAGGTCTATGCAAGAACGTCTCATATCCATATATGAACAATATAAAGAAGCTTTTAAAAAGAAAGGTGTGCAGCTTTCTATAAATGTGATACGTGAAGGGGGAAATCCTTTTCACCCTGGTTATCACGCCACTATTCAAGTGGGTATTTTAGAAAAAGATGAGTTTTTAGATGGTCTTTTTATTCCTATCTGGCACTGTGTACGCACGTTTTTGGGCATTCGTTCTTCGAAGAAGCTCCCAGGCAGCAAGATAACCGGAGAGCTGATGGAAGAAACAGAAGAGGAAATAACAAAAGAAGTAGTAGGCTATTTAGAAATGCAGCTAGAAGATTAGAAGCAACCTGCTTCTAATCTTCTTTACATTGAAGAAGGTGCAGTTTCTTTTTCAATTTGTCTTTTAGCACGAATAAAGGCCGTCAGCTGCTGAATTTCTTCTTGAGATAGTTCCGCACCGTCGACCGTAATTCTATGAGTTTGAGGCGATGTTAATTCGATGGGTGCATCTGAAGGAGAATGAGGTTCCTTTTCCTTACCTAGCAAGTAGTCTGTTGATGTATCAAATAGTTCTGCGATTGTAACGAGTGCTTCAAGAGAAGGACGACGATAGCCAGATTCGTATCCTGCGTAGGTGCTTTTAGCAATTTCAAGCTGGTCAGCTGTATATTGAAGAGACCATTTTTTTTCTTTCCTGAGTTGAGCTAATCTGCTTAACATTCATGACGCTCCTTTGTAGGTGTAGTATGTAAAAAACCGAGGCATTCAGCTCGCGCGCAGATCTTTGTAATCAAACCGTGAGCTAATTTACATTTTTATTCATTATATCATTGCTGTAGAGAAAAGTGTACGCGAAACGAATAATTTTTCTCTTGATTTATTGAATTCGGGTTACTATAATTACAGGTGAAGTACGCGAAATGAATATAATTTATTTGATAGATTGTCAGGTTTTTTTACAGAAATTAAGCAAAGGGGATGTCGGTTTTGAAAAAACTATTATTGTTATCAACTGGCGGAACGGTCGCTTCACTTGAAGGTGAAAATGGACTTGTTCCTGGAATGGAGCCAGATCAATTACTAAGCTACATACCTGATTTAAATGAACACTGTCAAATTGACAGCAAATCTCTTATGAATCTTGATAGTACAAATATGCAGCCAGAATGTTGGATAGAGATGGCAAAAGCGATTGAAGAGCATTATAATGAATACGATGGTTTTGTTATTACTCACGGAACAGATACAATGGCCTACACATCGGCAGCTCTTTCTTACATGCTTCAGCATTCTAAAAAACCAATTGCGATTACAGGATCTCAAATTCCTATTTCTTTTAGTAAAACGGACGCGAAGCGCAATATTGCAGATGCGATTCGCTTTGCATGTGAAGAAACAGGCGGAGTCTATGTAGTCTTTGACGGTCGTGTGATTCAAGGCACAAGAGCAATTAAGCTTCGTACAAAAAGTTATGACGCATTTGAAAGCATTAACTATCCATACGTGGCGTCTATCCATGATAATACGGTGGAATATGCAAAATCCATTCGCTCTAGTAAAGAAGAGTTAACGGTTAATACATCTCTTTGTACGGATGTAGCAGTTGTCAAACTGTTTCCTGGCATTAAACCTGAATTTTTTGATGGATTAAAAGATGTATATCAAGGCGTTGTTGTTGAAAGCTATGGAAGTGGAGGAATTCCATTTCAAGTTCGTAACATTTTAGCCAAGCTTGTTGAGTTAACGAACCACGGTGTATCCGTTGTCATTACGACTCAGTGTCTTGAAGAAGGAGAAGACATGGGCATTTATGAAGTAGGCCGAATGATTAATCATGACAGCGTCGTTCGCTCAAAAAACATGAATACAGAAGCCATTGTTCCTAAATTAATGTGGGTGCTCGGACAAACGAAAGACCCTCACCAAGTGAAAAAGATGATGGAAACGTCGATTGCAGAAGATATTAATTAAAAAAGAAAGCAGGTACAGCTATGAAACAAGAAACAGCAGGATATCGTACAGAAGCTGATTTTCTAGGAGAAAAACAAATTCCAGCAGACGTATACTACGGTGTACAAACCGCACGTGCCGTAGAAAATTTTCCGATTACGGGTTATAAAGTACATGAAGAAATGATTAAAGCGCTTGCTATCGTAAAAAAAGCGGCAGCACTTGCGAATATGGATACAAAGCGCTTGTATGAAGGTATTGGAAATGCGGTTGTGCAAGCAGCTGATGAAATTTTAGCAGGTCAGTGGCATGAATACTTTATTGTAGATCCTATTCAAGGCGGAGCGGGGACATCAATGAATATGAATGCCAATGAAGTTATCGCAAACCGTGCTCTTGAAATTATGGGGAACAATAAAGGTGAATATGGCAAATTAAGTCCTAACAGCCATGTGAATATGTCTCAGTCAACAAATGATGTATTTCCAACGGCTATCCATATTTCAACGCTGAACTTATTAAATAAACTTCTTGTTACAATGAACGATATGCATGATGTGTTTAAACGAAAAGCGCAAGAATTTGATCACGTGATTAAAATGGGCCGTACGCACCTTCAAGATGCTGTACCCGTTCGTCTTGGTCAAGAGTTTGAAGCATACAGCCGCGTGTTAGCACGCGACATTAAGCGTATCAGCGCGACGCGTGACCACTTGCATGAAGTAAATATGGGGGCGACGGCTGTTGGAACGGGCTTAAATGCAGATCCTCGCTATATTGAAAATGTAGTCAAACACTTAGCCGATATCAGCGGTCTGCCGCTTGTGCATGCAGAGCATTTAGTGGACGCTACTCAAAATACAGATGCTTATACAGAAGTATCTGCAGCGCTTAAAATCTGTATGACGAATATGTCTAAAATTGCAAATGACCTGCGTTTAATGGCCTCTGGACCTCGTGCAGGTCTAGGAGAAATCAGCCTTCCTGCTCGTCAGCCTGGTTCTTCAATCATGCCCGGAAAAGTAAACCCGGTTATGGCTGAATTAATCAATCAAATTGCGTTTCAAGTAATGGGAAATGACCAAACGATCTCTCTTGCTTCAGAAGCAGGTCAGATGGAGCTTAACGTCATGGAACCTGTGCTTGTATTTAACTTGCTTCAATCAATCAGCATCATGAACAACGGTTTCAGAAGCTTTACAGATCACTGTTTAGCAGGAATTGAAGCAAACGAAACGCGCATGAAAGAATATGTAGAAAAAAGCGTAGGGATTATTACAGCTGTTAACCCTCACCTAGGCTATGAAGTCGTATCGCGTATTGCGCGTGAAGCGATTTTAACAGGAAAACCAATTCGTGAGCTTTGCCTCCAATACGATGTGTTAACAGAAGAGGAATTAGATCTCATTTTAAATCCATTTGAAATGACGAACCCTGGTATTGCAGGAAGTTCATTGTTTGATCGTCAGTAAATAAAACGGCTTCCATATGGAAGCCGTTTTCTTATAAACATATTTGCTGAATAACGCGGCGCATTTTCAGAGCTGTTGCAGCCAAGGTGTCATCTTTTTCAGCATATTCGGGAATTTGCGTATAAAAATCTCCGAAACACTCCTCTTGGTAGCGTGGAACGATGTGCATGTGAAAATGAGTTAACTCGTTAAATATTCCTCCGTTCTGAGAGAGAGTAACTCCGTCTGGAACAAAGAGTGTCTTCACTGCTTTTGTCATTAGCTTCGCTGCATTCATCACGGCCAATATGTGTTCAGTCTCGAATTCGTCAATTTCCACTATATGTGTTTTAGGAAGAATTAAGAGATGTCCTTCGTTAAATGGCTTGTGATCTAGCAGGCATGTCACAAACGAATCTTCAAATATCACATGCGATTTCTCCTGGTTATTTGCTAATCGACACACTAAGCAATCTATACGTGGATTCCCCATCATATGTTCTCTCCTTTTTTAAGATAACTAAAGTGTAGCACGAGAAGTATCAGGAGGAATAGGTTGGAATATACACAGTTGTTTTTTCGCTTAGTAAAGAGAGCCCGGATATATGACATGGGCTCTTTGGTTCGTTCTTTTTATTTATATGCTCAGTTATTTTATCTAAAATTTCCCATGGTTTTAATTGTAAAAATGAGACTTTTACAGTATAATGACATTGTAACAGTTAACTGTAACTAGTAAGGAGGAATTGTTTGAACACGTATACAGGCAAGCAAATTACTGAATTATTAAATAACGAAGGTGCGGACTTGAACTTGCGTACAGTGCGGTATTACACGCAAATAGAAATTGTTCCTCCTCTGGAGCTAGTAGGAAATAAGCGCGTTTATACAGATCAGCATGTTCACTACTTTCGAGCCGTTTTAACATTATCAAAAGCAGGGCAGTCACTAGCTTCTATCCAAGAAACGCTGCGTTCAATGAGTCTGGAAGAAGTGAAAAGTATAGGTGCGCAGCTCCCTCTTTACCAAAGCAAACAAATTCAAAATCAAGAAATGCATCAAGTCAATGAAGATGTGTTTGTAGCTATGAATCGGAATTTATCAGCAGACCTACGGCAAAAAGTAATTGAGTCTGTTACTCAGATTTTAAAGGATCATTCATCGCATGATTAAATTAGCCGTGGCAAAGTCAGTGATGGAAAAAGAAGAAGGAATGAACCACCTTTGTATTACATTTGAACATTCGCAAGTAAAAGTTAAAAACATCACGATTGATATTCAGCTGCCCAAAGGTTTGTTCAAAACAAGAAACTTAAATGGGTACTGTGAAAACAAACAGGGGCAAATCGAAGTAAAACATATTGACGATGAACCTTTATTAATAGAGCTCTACACGGAAGAGACCGTTTTATATCCACAGGCAGAGATTGCAGTTGCTGTGACTTACTGTGATGAATGCTTGCATATACAGCAAGAAAGACATTCTCTAATGATTAAATTTACGGATGAAGATTTGATAGGGGACTCATTTTTAAATCACGAAATTAGTGCAAAAGTAAAAAAATTTGCTCGTATTAATTCAGTGGAAAGAGGCGGTCACATGAACTTAACTCCATATGTAGTAGAACAAACAAGCAAAGGAGAGCGTGCCTATGATATTTATTCAAGGCTGTTGCTCGACCGAGTGATTATGCTTACGGGTGAAGTTACGGACGAGGTGGCTACTAGCATTATCGCTCAGCTTCTATTTTTAGATGCAGAAAACCCAGAAAAAGATATCAGCATTTATATTAATTCTCCAGGAGGGTCCATTACAGCGGGCATGGCTATTTTTGATACGATGCAGCTTATACGTGCAGATGTAAGCACATTGTGTATAGGGCTAGCGGCATCTATGGGTTCATTTTTACTAGCTGGAGGGAAAGAAGGGAAACGTTTTGCTCTTCCCAATAGCGAAGTGATGATTCATCAGCCGCTAGGAGGAGTAAAAGGACAAGCAGCTGAAATCGAAATTCGAGCGAAGCGTATTTTGCGGTTAAAAGACCACCTAAATGAACTTTTGTCTGAACGAACAGGACAATCGCTTTCAACAATTAAAAAAGACACTGATCGAGATACATTCTTTACAGCGGATGAAGCAAAAGAATATGGCTTGATTGATCAAATTCTAGTTCATCAATAAGGAGGATGACGTGTGGAAAAGTCAAATCGTTATTCAGTAGAATATGAATGGGGAAACGTGATTTATTACCAAGAACTAGAAGCAATGACGATACAGGAAGCAAAAGAACGCGTTCAACATACAAAAGTAAACGCCGCTATTCGCGCTGTTCATGTCATAGAAGATGTCGAATCGTAACGAAAAACTGGATCCTTTCGGGGATTCAGTTTTTTTGAGCAAATGAAGCAGGGATTTATATGAAGAAAAGAGAATGCAAAAAGAGATTTAAAAACGAGCAGCTGGTAGCATCATTCAGCAAGAACATCTCATTTCAATTACAAAAAGAAAGGTAGATGTAAATGAAAAAAGTATGGTCTGGATTAGTTGTTCTCATTGCTATTTGTTGGGTGATAACAGGATGTCAGCAAAGCAGTGCTTCAAGCGGTACTGTTGAACAAAAGCTCGTAATCGAAAAATACATAGCCGATAATCAATATGGCCATGCGGTTAAAATGAAAGACCAAAACCAAGTGCAAAAAGTGCAGCAGTGGTTAAAAGATGTATCATGGAGAGAAGAAAAAGCTGAAATGGTTCGAAAACCTAACTACATTATTCACTTTGAACCGGTGGAAACAAAAAAGGATATAAAAGTACAATCTTATCGGATGTGGGTCAACTTAGGAAACGAAACCGTTGAATTAGCTACAGATACACACTACGCACAGTTAAAGGGCAAACAAGCAAGGTCATTTATTGAATTAGTAGAGCCGAAATAAAAAGCAGCTATAAAACAGCATTCAATGAAAGCTAAAACTGCACTTGTTCATATTGAAGCCGTCTTCACCGGTGTGCCTGATGATACAGAGCTGCTTATTACTAACGAGTTTGATATGAGGGTGTAGAAGTATTCAATGTGAGAGGTGACAAGAAGCAATTTTTTAAATGTAGCAACAAAGAATTACACTTATAGGTAGTCCGTTGTTAAAACATTTTTCCATAAGAAGTAAGGGAAAAAGAGAAATCAAGATGCTGATTTCTCTTTTTTATTCAGGCATGTCGATGATTATTATTTCCGCGCATTTTGCGTAAAACAAAACTCACAATTAAAACTAAAATAACAGCACCAATAATAGCAGGAACAATTGCGAATCCGCCGATCTCTGGACCGAAATCTCCAAAAATTAGAGAGCCTAACCATGCTCCAATGAAACCAGCGATGATGTTTCCGATAATTCCACCTGGAACATCTCGTCCTGTTAACACACCAGCAAGCCAGCCAATAAGTCCTCCAACAATAAGCGTCCAAATAAATGACATATACCTAACCTCCTTTTTATAGGGAATTCTTTTTCAGTCTTTCCTAAAACACATTTTGTCATGCGACATGCTTGCTGCTAACCCTTTACATTTTTTCATCTATTTATCATATATGCTAAGATAGCCCAACACTAAATTGAAGAGTTATGTATGAGAATTCACTGTGAAAGTAACGATAAAATAAAGGAAAGAAGTTCAGCTTATGTATGTTTTAGATTCAATTTAGCTTATTCTATTCCCAAAAGGGGACATCCGGTTCATTTTTAAAAGCTTTTTCCCTTAGTTTTACTTTTTTTAACGCTATTTGTGATATCATTTTAAATAAACAAATTCTTAACGGGAGAACAATATGGAGTCATTATTATTAGATAAAAAGCTTAAACACATTACGAATTTAATTCTAGAAAAAAAAGAAGAGTTCTCAAAACAAAAACAATATAAAGAAAAAGATATTCAACAACAGTTAGAACCGTGGCGCGTTCATTTAATTCAAATATATGCTGATTCTGTCTCAACAAATGATACGAAAAATTTTGAAGTGCTTGAGGAATGGGGAAGAGAAGTAGCGAATTTACTCGTTGCCCTTCAGCTTCCACTGGATGTAGCATTAGAAGAAATTAGCTATTACCGAAATATCATCGGGGAAATTATTAAAGAAGAAGCAAAAGCTGAAACGTTTACGTTTGATGCCTTCTATCAAGTTATTTCTCGTTTCAACGTAGTAGTAGATAAGGCCGTACACTGGGTTAGTAAATCATATATGACCGACTTTGCAAACAAAATCCAATCGGCTCGCTATGCAATTGATGAACTTTCAATTCCTGTGGTACGCATTACGAAAGAAATTGGCGTGATCCCTCTTGTTGGCGATTTAGATACAAATCGCGCTCAAATTCTAATGGAAAATGCCCTTCAGCACGGCAGTGAGTACAAGCTAAATTGGTTGATTATTGATTTATACGCGGTTCCAATTATTGATACAATGGTAGCGGACCAAATTTTTAAAGTAATTAGCGCTTTAAGATTATTAGGAATTCAAGTGGTTTTAAGCGGGATTCGTGCTGAAATTGCTCAGACAATGGTGAACTTAGGGTTAGATTTGGCTGACATTACGACTTTCAGTAGCCTTCACCAAGCAGTGGAATACGTTAATCAAGCGGACTAACACAATACAAAAGCCCATGAGTATGTAACCATATCACGGGCTTTTATTGGTAGAAGAAAATTTGAAGCTTATTTAATAAAGCATCTAATGATTGACTAATTTGAAGTGTGTTAGGACTTGTCATTCCTTCACGGACAGCCGTTTGAATCATTAACGTTCGTGTCTGTTCAATTTCTTCTATTAGTATTTGGTACATGGATTTGTCTTTTGAGTGGGTTGAAAGCAGCATGTTAATTCCTCTTTTTCCTATAGTGATTATGGTTAAATTAACATTAATAGGTTTATTTTTCAATATTATGAAATTAAAAATAGTAAATTTTAAGAATTTTTCATATAAAAAAAGAACCTCTTTTTCAACAGAGGTTCTTTTTCTAATATAATAATTTATTAGGCATGTTTATGATTACTACGCATTTTTCTCATAATGAAACTTACGATTAATACTAAAATAATTGATCCGATAATAGCAGGAATAATAGCAAATCCACCTACAACTGGTCCGAAGCTTCCAAAGATAGCTGAACCTAACCAAGAACCGATAAAACCGGCAATAATGTTACCAATAATACCTCCCGGAACGTCTCTTCCTGTAATTAATCCGGCAAGCCACCCAATAATACCACCTACAATAAGTGCCCATAAAAATGACATAAATATCATCCTCCTTTTTAATGATGTATTGCTTATATAGGTTAGTACCCCACTTGAAAGAAAACTATTCATAGAATAGCAAAAAAAAATTAAAAAACTTGGAAAAGGATTTAAAAACTGCGATAGAATCATAGAAAATAGACTAACTAGTATATAATAGAAAAAGAAACATAGTTTAGAAGAGAAAGGAGACATGAAGTGAGAATAAAAAACCCAAGCGATGTAGTCGAACAGCACTTGATTCAGCACTGGATGTATTTTCAGCATACGAAGAAATCTGTGAAGGTGGATACGTCAGAAATTAAATGGATTTCTGCATCTCCTTACAATCGGGGTATATATGCAGGAACCCGTCATATTGATCCTGCGTTAGAGGTATGCTCTCCGGAAGGGGAGGAACCTCTATGGATTGTGGGTCCATCTTCATATGATAACCTTGGGCCAGTTCTTCATAAAAATGGATTTGTTCCTTATGAAAAATGGATCGGAATGATTCAGCACATTCAAGAAATAGAATACATACACACAGGAGTAGAAGGGTTCCAATGTAAGCGAGTGCACACAGAAGCTGAATTGAAAGAATGGATAACGGTATACATAGACGGCTATCAAAAACCAAAAGAATATCAAGCTGACTTTCTTGAAAGGTTTAGGGAGGTTATGCAGAACACTGACCAATATCACTTATATCTGGGCCTTTATCACAACCGGCCAGCTGTAGCTGGGTCTCTCTTTTTTTATGATGGTACAGCGGGTTTGTATTGTATCACTACAGCTAGACACATGAGGAGAAAAGGCTTGGCCACCGCATATTTGAAGAAAGTTCTTACTGAAGCAAAAAAACAGGCGGCTACGTGTATTTTGCATGCTACAAGTGCAGGAAAGCCAGCCTATGAGAAACTTGGTTTTACAGCGGTTAACAAATTTGATGTATACAGATGGAGAAATAGGAATGAAACATAATGTGCTGCAGTTCACGAAAAAAAGAGACAAATTTCGACAAATTTTTAAAAAAGTGTAGCTTCCATTTCGTTTTTGGTGTATCCTAGGACAAAGTAGCAGCATGAGCTAGTGTTGTACATAGAACACAGATAAAAGGAGTCATTATGAAACATTTTTTTAAAACGAGCACGTTTTGGATAGGTTTGGTTGTTGGAATCGCGCTCACATTTGGGGGATATTTTACTGTTACTAGTATCTATGATTATTATTTAGGAAGAGAACAGCTGAAAGTATTGACTGCCTCTCAGAAAAACCTTCAAACTGCTTTTAAAGAGTATAATCAGCTTATGGCCGAAAAAAAAACCAAAAAGCAATTTATCAATGAACTCGATGATATTTCAAATACGATAAACTATGAATATAATGAATTAGCTTCCCTTGATCCTACGATGAAAACGATGTATAAGCATACGGGCGTCATCGATGATATGGAACTGATGATTGATAATATCGATAGCATTTATGAATTAACGATGAATGATCATAAAGACGCAACAAAACCGCTTCAAACCTACGTATCTGATTTAATGGAATATGTAGAAAAAGATATGAAAAAAGAAATAAGCATGCTAAGTAAATAGAACAAAACAGCTGTCTAAACAAATAGGCGGCTGTTTTTTGTTGATTATAAAAGGAATCTTTTGGTTGCAGGCGAAAGATTATACTATGCACCCACTCACTTACGTGCACCACGTTTACAAAAAGGGAGGACATAGTATGAAAAAAGTGGTGGTTACCCTATTTAGTTTATTTTCATTAGCCGCATGTCAGGTTCCTACAGCTGAAACACTTGAAGATCCTTATCCACCCGCTATAAAAATAATAGCGGAAGGCAAAGAAGCCATTATCAAGCCTTTATTCTTTTGCTGGACCGAATGTGAAGCAGATTTTGGCGAACGAAAAAATTTTAGACAAATTGTTATGAAAGATAGTATTCCCGTCTCTCAAGGTGGTCAAGTGTCCATTAAAATAGATGGTAAAAAACCTAATGCGCTTTATTACAAACAAATCCGCAATCAGTCTATTTATGAAAACGTAGTAGAAAAAAAGGACATAAAAAAAACATCCGCTATTACAGTAGATTCTACCTCTCGCAGTGATCGGTATATACTCGTAGCGGACTGGAAAGATAACAAAGGGAAAAAGCTAATCGGGCGTGTCTATTACACCCCAGTGAAATTTGAAACGCCATAGATATGACTCTCTATGCTGTAATAGAGAGTCATATGCTTAGATAATAGAATTAAGCGCCTGTGCAAGAGAAGAAGTAGTTTTAACTTGTTCAAATGAAAGCCCTAAACGAATCGCAGTTTGAGAAATTTCCGGTCGAATTCCAGATAAAATGGTTTGCACTCCAATTAAATGAAGAGCTTTTACCAAATTAAAAATCTCTTGTGCCATCATCGTGTCAATCGTAGCTACACCGAGCAGGTCAATACATAAATGTTCAACGCCTTTTTCCGAGCATTGCTGAAGCGTGTTTTCTAAGATAAACTGACTTTTGACCGTTCCAATGTCACCCACAAGAGGCAGAAGGGCAACTTTGTTTTGAAGCATGATGACAGGAGAACTTAATTCATTAATTAACTCTTTCTGAGCGTTCAGCTGTTCTTGCGTATTTTTATGATATTCTTGAATAAAGATGTAAATAGATAAATCAAACGCTTTAACAATAATGTCGTACCACATAAATATCTTATCCACGCTTATCTCTCCTGAATGCAAAGAGATAAACTTCTTTAAGTAATTAACGACAATTTTTTGTGAATTAAAATATTCTCGAACGATAAAGTGAAGAGGCGTACTTAAATGCTTTGGATCACGTGCAAGTTCGACCGACCACTGTTGGAAATCGGAAAGAAAGTATTCCTCATCCTTTATAAATACGTCAAATAAATGCTGAAAATAATCTTGATTTTGCTGCTTCAGTTCTTTCACAATTGCTGGATTTTTACTTGAATACAGGGAGAACTCGTTTTCATCGTCGAGCTGATCGTACCAGTCTTCAGTTAATTGGAGAGAATGTTCTTTAAAAAAATGATATAGGTCCTGATTTCTATGCATGAAGATTCTCCTTACATATGTATAGTCTAATTGATTTATAAATAAAGGCATAAAAGCACCCCCTAATATAGAGTGAGGATGCTTATAAATAAATCCATTATGAAGCGCATTTATTTTCCTATACGCCTTGTTTTCCCCAACTGGATACTCTCAAACCCAATTTATTAAAAAATAAACATTTTTTAACTAACATCTTCATGCATCTTAACTATTTTTCATAAGGAATCACATCTTGTGCTTATAGCTTTAGCTTCCGTAAGGCGCCTTTAATGCTTTGATAGACTAAAATAAAGGACATATCATCCTCTATAGTGCTCATATGTATGGCCATGTTAGGGGAAATTCCCGTTAAAACGAGCTGAGTTCCCATTAGCTTCAGCCAATTATAAATATTAAGAATATCACGCCCGAATGAATCGTTAAATCGCGCTAACCCTGAGACGTCTAGGATTAAGTAACGATCTTTGCTGCTTTTGTTACGCGAGATGAAGCTATTAAATAGCATTTCTGTACGCCGTTCGCTCAACGTTCCAATTAATGGAATAACAGAGATTCCTTCCTCTATCGGCACAATAGGAGTAGATAGTCTTTCCACTTCTTCTAAAGCTTGCTGAAGCTGTTCCTGGGCTGTAATTTCTATGGTTACGTCTTTTTGAACACCAATAAAGTAGTATTTATCTTCTTCTTCTATATATGTCGGGTCAATTGTTAGCTGATTATGAAAGAAAGAGCCGTCTTTTCGATAATTAACAAGTGTAACAGAGACTGACTGATTGCGGCTGATAGCGCTGCGAATTTCATCAACGTGGTGCGGATTTGTAAGAGGGCCTTGTAGAAAACGGCAATTTTCCCCTAATACTTCATCTTCCTTATAGCCGGTCATAAGGGAAAACCCTTGGTTGAGGTAAATAATTGGATTATCAGGTAAAGAAGGATCCGTCACGATAATACCAGATTGTGAACTATGAAGGGCTTTATTTAAAATGGACCATTTTGAATCATGAGCTTCAGGTGTAGTCAATGCATTCCCTCATTCCTTGGAATTTTTATAAAAATATTGTGACATAAACACGTTTAAAAAACAATTTTCGACGCGTTTATTGGTAGAGAAGGAATGAGGATAAGGAAAAATATGTTATAATAGTTTCATGGGTAAAGGGAGTGTGAACAAACATGATAACCATCAATTTATTTAACGTTAGTTTCTTTGTGATGGCGCTAGTAGGCTTCATTCTCATTTTTTGTTTGCATCTAAAGTTTAACCGGCCACTGTCATTATTTAAATGGTCTTTCTTATTCGGAATGGCGCTGCTGTCGCTAAGCGTATACTTGTTTATGGCGACCAGCCAATATATTCATTTGATATGGAATACAATCGGTTCAGTTATGACAGCGCTCTATCTTATCAGTATTATGGTTGGAGCAGAAGAGTCATAAATACATATGTTTGAAAGTCTATTGAAAGTGGAAAATAAGTAGGATACTTAAAAGAGAAACAGACGAATTTACATTCTTTTAGCCGAAATGATGACAACTGGAAAAAACACCTCGGTAAAAAATGCCGAGGTGTTTTTTCGTAAATAAAAAGGAAAGGAGAATATTTAGAGAAATACTAGTCATATTTTACTGAGTGTAGTAAAATGAAAAGTTATTATTCTATTTTTAGGTTGTTGCTATTGGCAACATGTGTTAGTCTAAGAGTGGTATACATTTTAGGCGATCTTGAAAAAGAGAGACGAGAAGCTTTTATTCAAGTTTCTTAAAAGCTTTACGTTTACTGAGGTGAAACAATGAAATCTCAAGTACAAAAATTTGTAGGCTATTTATTAGCTGGTGATCAAGACAGCGCTTGGGAAGTTGTGCTAGGAGAAATCCACCAAGGAAAGAACAGCCTAGATATTTATGAAAATTTAATTACAACCGCAATGCGAGTAACTGGAGATATGTGGGAAGAAAATATCATTTCTGTAGCCGATGAGCACGTCGCAACCACGACATGTGATTATGTGCTAACTCGCTATCGCTTTTATAAAAAAATTCAGGGACACGCTTCAGACACCGCTCCAAGGGCACTGCTTCTATGCTTGGAACAAGAACAGCATTTTATTGGTTTAAAGATGGTGGCCTTATTGTTTGAGGAACATGGCTGGAATACACGCTTTTTAGGGGCTAATCTGCCTCTTGAATACGCGGAGAAAATGGCTATGGAATGGAAGCCGCATATGGTAGGATTATCTGTCAGCATTCCTTATCATATTGAGCGGCTTGCTGAATACACCAAAACTTTGGACAATTTAGAACCAAGGCCAACTGTAATGGTAGGAGGGCGCTTAGTTTCTCAAATCGATTTCCGTTCTTATTGTTCTGAGCATACACGCCTAATTCCGGATCTTCACCAACTAAATAACTGGTTAATCAGTTATCACAAAGGAGTGGAAGTTAATGTCGATGCTTGAATATGTTCCAATTCCTTACTTTTTAGTAGATACTGAATTTAATATTTTGGAATGGTCCCAACAATCAGGTCATTTATTTAAGCCTTCAGCTAATTTTTTAGATCTGGTCGACGTATTTAGTCAAGAAAAGGCGAAAAAGTTTTTAAGCTTGCGCCAAAAAGATTCTAGAGAATTGTCTGTAGACGAACCTCATGATGAGCAAACGCTTGTCCAAAGTCGAGGCCAAGCTATTCAGAAAGTAGAACTTGTGATGCAAACCAATGATTCGCCTTATTCACTGTTTGAATGCTTAATTCAATGGGATAGCGATATAGGTCATTTAGTTTGTATTCGCCAAGATGAACGTATACAAGAGCTAACGAATCTTGTTCAAGATCACCGGAAACGATTAGCAGATACAGATTTCGAACTGCTTGAACAAAAGGAACGTCTTGAAAAATCATTACAAAAAATTAAGCAATTGTCTGCTTCTTTTATTAAATTATCCTCTAAAGTGGGACTTATACCTCTTTTTGGAGACTTAGATACAGCTCTTGTAGCTGAAAATACGTCCATTTTGCAAAACTTTGCGCATGAAGGAAATTACACCACGCTTTTATTTGACTTTGGGGGATTAGATATCTTAACGACCGAAGGAATTCAAGCTTTTGCAGGCTTTATGCAGTCCTTCTATCTCATGGGTATCACATGCTATATTATCGGCATGAAACCGCATCATACGGCCGCTTTGAAAAATAGAACGTTTGGTGAGCAAATTATTTATATGAATAACCTGAGTGAAATTATTGCT
>ENA-ORXC01000308-ORXC01000308.1-marine-metagenome-genome-assembly--contig:-NODE-308-length-37965-cov-3.837468_pt1 | contig 37965 bp, 39 predicted proteins | sample MGYA00237865_ERZ511478 | MGnify/ENA metagenome assembly ERZ511478
CATTCAAATTTTGCTGTTTGCCATTGTCGCGATTAACCTGAAGAAAAAAGCACCGAACGCTCATACGTTTTTAGAATTTATTGCACAGCGCTTCGACGTGAAAAATCATCGTTTAATGCTTGGTTTTGCGCTTATGACAAATATTATTGTGACCGCCATGGTTATTTTAGGAGGAGCCATTGCTTTAAACTCTCTTACCGGGATGAATATTTTTGTTGCCGCTTTTTTAATTCCTCTTACGTTTACAATCTACACCATGATTGGCGGTTTAAAAGCCTCATTTGTTGCTGATTATTTTAACACCGTTTTTATTTTCGTTATTTTATTTATTTTTGCTGCTGCCGTCTATTATAAGTTCGGCGTAACAAGCGTGTACGAAGGATTGAAAAATCTGCCTCAGTCACAGCATATGCTTACGATGGCATCGGTGCCGGGGCTTTTGTTTGGAATGATTAATATTATCGGGAACTTTGGTACGGTCTTTGTGGATCAAGCTTACTGGCAGCGTGCCATTGCAAGTAAAAACAGCGCTGCTTCAAAAGCGTATATTTACGGCGGAATTGCTTGGTTTTCGATTCCATTTGCGGTTGCCACTTTCCTCGGCGTAAGCGCGGCTGGTCTTGGAATTGCCGTTGATTCACCAGATTCTATTGCACCGGTTATGGCGTCACACGTGCTTGGAAATCTAGGTTCTATTTTGTTTTTAACGATGCTGTTTATGGCAGTAATGTCGACAGGAGCAGCTGAATTAACGGCGATTACCAATATTATCGTAACGGACATTTACCTGCGTTCTATCAACCCGAAAGCAAGCAGTAAAAAAATCTTAAGCATGTCGCGAAAAGTGACGCTTGGCTTCGGGCTGGCGATGGGCGTGTTTTCCATTTTACTGTTTTATTTAGGAGTTAGCCTTGGGTTTGTTTATATGGCCATGGGTATTTTCGTCAGCGGAGCCGTTATTCCCGTTACGCTTGGACTGATGTGGAAAAAAGCGACGAACACAGGTGCATTCTATGGTGCGCTGTTAGGAATGATCGGAGGCGTTGTCGCATGGAACACATCTGCTTACTTGATTAACGGTCACATTAACGTAGAAGCCCTTGGCGGACTGTATCCAATGCTTATTGGAAATTCTACCGTTTTTATCATCAGCGGGGTTATATCAATTGGACACGGCTTACTTGCTAAAAAAGAATTTGACTTTGATGAACTAAAAGATAAATTTAAAAGCTTTGATGAACACGGAGACGAACCATTAAGGGAGGAAGTGGCGTATGGATCCACAACAACAGTTAAATAAAGACGCAAAGCTATGTACGCGCTGGGCGCTGGGACTTACATTCTTATTTGTCCTCTTGTTTCCAGGCGTAATGTTTTTAACGGGCTATCAATACACGCTTTCCTTTTTTAAAGGCTGGACGTATCTTGCGTTTGGCTGGCTGATTATCGCAGGGATTTGCATTATTGTGGGGCCAGTGGTGGAGTTTGTGAGAGAGAAGAAGGATAGAGATATAGTTTAATTTGTCAAAACGATATGAATTTCAAATGTGTTAGTTATAAAAAAAATCACAAATCATATTCTAGTGAATATGGTTTGTGATTTTTTTGTAAAGATATTTAAATTTATGTTAATTTTTGGTAAAATGGACTTAAATCCATAAAATTACATTATGGTTTTAAATGCATTTTCCTATTTTATTTGATTGTCTTTTGACATAAATGAAAGGAGGTTAAGTGATTGCACATCGTCTCTTTAGAAAAAGCATGTTATGCAGAACTTCGAGCAGTAGGTTCAAAAGCTTACAATCTCTCAAAAATGATTCAGCACGTTTCTCATATTCCTACAGGATTTGTTTTAACATCTCACGCATTACATTCCTTTTTAACGTTTAACCATATAGAAATAAAAGCAGAAGATAGCAGCGTCATAGAAAAGAAGATTCAAAGCGGCACGTTTCCTTTAGCTTTGCAAAAAGAAATTGTTTCTTCGTATGCCAATATTCAGGATGCTGGTGTAAAAGCCGTAGCCGTAAGGTCTTCTTCCGCACTTGAAGATTTGGAGAATGCGTCTTTTGCCGGACAGTATGAAACGATATTAAACGTAAGAAACAGCGAAGAACTTTTGACAAGTATAAAAAGATGCTGGGCTTCTTATTTTTCATCCGTGGTTCAAGCGTACGCCGAAGATAAAGAAATTTCGCTTTCTAATCCCCAGATGGGTGTCCTTGTACAAGGAATGGTTGAAGCTGATGTATCCGGTGTGATTTTTAGCGTAAACCCTATTACAGAAAGTGAAGATGAAGTGGTCATTAACGTGGCGTACGGCTTAGGAGAGGGAATCGTATCAGGTGGTGTTACGCCGGATTTATTTATTATTCATAAACAGACAAAAAATATAATGAAAGAACTAGGATTAAAAGAGTATAAGCTAGTGTCAGGTTTTGCAGGAATAACAAAAGCTGTGACAACGGATAAAGAAAAAAATGAATTTTCCATATCAGATGAAACAGCACTACAGCTGCTTCGTTTAACGAATCAAGTAGAGCAGTATTGTCAGTACGCTGTAGACATTGAATTTGCCATAAAAAATGAACATATTTATTTGCTCCAAGTAAGACCTGTTACTACATAACGAAAAGGAAAGGGGAAATCAAATGAACGTATTATCTGCATTTCAAAACGACTTATTTTTAAGTGAGGAAGAAAAACAAACGGGATTTTGGGTACAAGACAACCTACATATCGCACATGCACTAAGTCCTTTATACGCTTCCTTTCAGCTTCCGGCAATGACTTACGGGACAAAGCAAGGTTTTGAAACGTTAAAACTGCCTATCTATCAATTTGTAGTGAAATTAGCTGATGGAAAAATGTATCAGAAAAATATCCCGTTTCCCGGTGACGTAAATGATCGCTTAAAGGAGCACCAGGAAGCAGTTAAGCCGCTGTTACCTCGACTTAAACCTAGATTATACGAGTACGTTGATGAGGTATTTTTACCTTTTTATACGGAAGTCAAAAGAAATGCAGAACGTTCTTTATCTTTAAAAGAAGCAGAAAAAAAAGTAAAAGAGCTGCATGCTTTTTATAAAAAAGCTTGGCAGCTTCACTTTGAAATCGTCATGCCGAGAAGTGATTTAGGAATGGTTTTAGAAGAGCTATACGGAAACTTGACCGGAGACGCGAATACCACTTACGTATATGATCTGCTGGAAGGCGTGATGAACAAGTCACTTGAAACGGATCAAGCACTGTGGGAACTAACTGACACGGTAAAGCGTTCTGGCGCTTTAAAACAAGCTTTTACGGAACAAAAGTCAGAAGAAATAGAAGCAAATCTATTAGGCATAGCTGAAGGCAGAGAATTTTTAAAGAATCTGCAAAGCTTTTTGAATGAGTATGGCTATCGTTCTGCAAATTCGCACGAGTTTATTGATGAGACGTGGGTAGAGGATCCTTTACATGCGCTATCGATTATTGCTGGCTATGTGCGTAAAGATTACGATTTCAAGAAAAATTATGAAGACGTCGTAAAAAAGAGAGAAGAAAGCTATCGTGATGTACTCGCAAAAATGCCGGAGTGCGAAGAAAAAGAGCAGTTTAAGCTGTTTTATGGATGGGCTTTGGAGGCATGGGGGTTGGATGAAGATCATCATTTTTATATCGATGCGATGCTGCCTGCTACAGCAAGACTGTTTTTGCTGAATGTAGGAACTCTTTTAGCTGACCACCAAGTGATTCATCAGCCTCAAGATATTTTTCATTTTTATTACGATGAATTGCTGGAAGTATTAAAAAAACCCGTCGCATCTCATGAACTTATTGACAATAGAAAGCAGGAGTTTGAAGAAAATCGTCATAAAAAAACGCCGCCTGCTTATGGAACGCCTCCTCAGACAGGAGAAGATCCTTTATTGGAGCGGGTATTCGGAAAAATGGGGCCTCCAGAAGTAGATGAAACTCAAAAAATCTTTAAAGGAAGTGCCGCTTCAAGAGGTGTTTATACGGGAGTGGTAAAAATCATTTCAGATCCAAGTCAATTTTCTAAGCTTGAACAAGGAGATATTCTTGTGTGTGAAACAACAGCACCCGCTTGGACCACGTTATTTTCGCTTGCTGGCGCAATTGTAACCAATGCAGGAGGAATTTTGTCTCATGCAGGAACAGTGGCTCGTGAATATAAACTCCCAGCGGTTCTTGGCACAAAAGTAGCTGTGGATCTACTAAAAGACGGAGATGTTATTACCGTAGACGGAACCAACGGAGTGGTGACGATTGAACAGCAGTAAGCCGTCTTTGATTATCTTTTCTATTTTAACGGGAACTTTTTTAATTCCCGTTAATTCCACTATGATTGCGGTAGGCTTGCCGTCTATTGCCAAAGCGCTTCATCTTTCCATCGTACATGTATCAGTAGTGGTAACGATCTATTTAATTGTGATGGCAGTTGCTCAGCCCATTGCGGGGAAACTTGGGGATTTATATGGAAATAAAACGATGTTTGTAGCTGGAATGAGTATTTTTCTAGTGGGATCTGCCGCCTGTGTGTTTTCATATAACTTACTTTCGCTCACGGTCTTTCGAACGCTGCAAGCATTGGGGGGTGCATTAGCTACGCCTAACGCAACAGCCATTATGAGACACAGTTTGCCAAAAGAAAAGCTTGGAAGAACGCTTGGGTTATTTGGATTATCAATGGGGCTAGGGGCAGCTGTCGGGCCTGTATTAGGTGCGTTTTTAATTAAGTATCTTGGGTGGACGTCGATTTTTTGGTTTAACGTTCCTTTTGCTGTTCTATCGTTAATTTGTTCATTTATATACGTGCCGTCTACCGTAAAACAAAAAGCAAAAATGCTGGATATAGGGGGCGCTTTTTTACTTGGAGTAAGCATGACGAGCTTTACGCTAATGCTGACGCACCGTGATTTGTTTAATGCTTGGACTATTTTTATATGCATAGCGTCTATCGTTCTTTTCATTATGCAAGAACGCAAAGTCAAAGAGCCGCTGATTGATTTTAAGCTTTTTAAGGTTCGTCCTTTTTTTTCTTCAAATCTTTCCATTCTATGCAGTAATTTTATGATGTATAGTACCATTTTGTTTGTTCCGCTTTTGCTAGAGAAGCAGTATGATATTCGTTTAATTGGTTTGCTTCTTTTCTTTTTTTCATTAGCCATGTCTATTTCTTCTTGGGTGGGAGGACTGTTAGCAGAAAAGGTAGGGAAAGAACATCCGATACGACTATCGTTTCTTATTTCACTGCTTGCGGCGATGCTTTATTTCCACTTAGCGAATGCATCCATTTCTTATACCATTGTATCTTTATTAGTAGGAGGAGTGGGAGCAGGGATCGGTGTTTCATCTATGCAGGCTATGAATATTCAATCTGTCAAAAAGGAGCAATCAGGCAGTGCATCGGGTATTTATTCCACTTTTCGTTATATCGGAGGAATGTTAGCTTCAGCTGCGGTGAGCTTGTTAGTAGGTACTGCTGGTCTATTGGTGGTTCTATGTATAGCTGGAATAGCAGGATTCCTTGTTTCGTTAGTTGGAAAAGAAAAAGAAAAGCAAGTTTCCTTGTCCAAAGACGTTTTTTAATAAAAAAAGAATAGCCACCGGAGAAGCAGACACTCATTTTATTGCACGTGCTGAAAATGAGTGTCTGCTGGTCCAAAGGCTATTCTATTTTTAAGTGATCGCTCTTTTTTCAATTTTACACACCCACCGGTAATACTGCACCACCATCAAAAACAACAGCGGATTTAGAAGAAGCGAATACCACCACGCCCACCATCCGTAGTGAAAATAACCCCAAGGAGCAGGGAGAAGGGCCACTACTTCATAAAGTAAAACAGCAACCGACCAAAGTAAAATATAGGCGGCCTTTTTTGTGAGCTTTCCGGCAAAAGGATAGTAGGTAAGAAAAAGCATGTTTACAGGCGGAATAAGAACAGTATAGGCGAAAATACCTTGCCAGTCTGTCTCTGGTGTAAAATACCAGTAGCCGTGAAATTTGAAATTAATGAAGACGTCAAAGATATGCTGAGCAGCAATGGTGAACATCCAAATGTGTACAATTTGATTTGCTGTGAAGCGCTTGTTTGTTTTAAAAGCAAGAATATTAAATATTAAAATAGAAAGAATTAATCCAATCATATTGGTTCTCCTTTTGGCTTCTTGACTATATTGTATAATTTTAGGAGGTTAAATCCAATAGAGAAATGGACATACTACGAATTTTCTGCGGTATTTTTCACAGGGACGGACTGTATTTTTTTCTATTTCTTAAAAATGCGATCACAAGTAAAAAAGCAGGAATGACAATTTGAAACGGAAGATGTAAGGTGAACGGAATGATGTTCAACCCTTCATATATATGTTCTAAATAGTTTTGAGCAAGAGACAATGGATAAAATAAAATGACCAAGCCGATTGGAAATACAAGCGGTGACGGGTTTTAAATTTTAAACACGTGGGAAAGGCCCAGCACAGTGGCGTAGAAAAACAGACCAATTTTAAAGAAGCCGCCAGTGATTAAAGCTAGCATAAAAAGTGGCGTATGGGGCTAGACGAGGGTGAGAAGCATTGCTCCGAGATCACGCAGCACTCGCGCGGCTCCGTTCGCAAAATATAATACATAAAGAAAATCAAGTATGCGCTTTTTAACGTGGAGCATATGCATCATGTAAGTAAAGAGTTGGAAAATAAATAGGGATATTTTGTTAAAAAAATAAGTGCGTTAGCCGAAGATATAAGAGAAAAGTGCGTAAAAGGAGAGAGAGCGTTGGATTTATTTGAAGTTATATTGAGTATCCATATTGGACTCGGAATGATTTGTTTGCTTTCAGGAATGGTATCCATGCTAGCGGCTAAGAAAAAAGGACGGCATACAAGGTGGGGAGAAGTGTATCACGGTGCTTACGCAGCACTAGCTGCCACAGCTATCATGTTAGCGATTTGGAAATGGAGTGAAATTGCTTATTTATTTTATATCGCGGTGTTTTCATATGGATTAGCGATTTACGGATACTTAGCACGTAAGCAAAAATGGAAAAGCTGGCTTCAGCATCATATTCGCGGTATGCTGGGATCTTATATCGGAGCGGTTACCGCGCTGCTTGTGAATATTGGAGACAGTATTCCGCTGTTAAATATGCTTCCTTCTCTTTTTTATTGGTTTTTGCCTACGATTATTGGCAGTCCGCTTATTTACATAGTCGGAAGACGCTATAGAAAAAATGCTTCTGTTTCTAAAAAAATATCATACTAACCAAAAAAGCCTTTTACCGCAAAAAGGCTTTTTTCTATGGCGAACATTTGTGCTATGATAGAGAAGCAAGGAGGATACAGCATGAAAGAAAATCATCAGTTTACCATACATACGAACAAAGAAAAGCTTGATATAGATGTCATCTACTCGTACCTTCATCATGAATCGTACTGGGCAAAAGGAATTCCGCTTCACCTTGTTCAAACGTCTATTGAACACTCCGTTTGTTTTGGCGTGTATGATGAGTGTGATAAACAAGTAGGGTTTGGACGGATTATTTCCGATTTTGCGACGTTTGCTTATTTGGCGGATGTGTTTATTCTTCCGCACGCGCGAGGCAACGGCCTTGGAAAAGCATTGGTACAGGAAATGATTCGCTATCAGCCGATTCAACACGTACGAAAAATTTTATTGGCAACAAAAGATGCTCACGGTTTGTACAGTCAGTACGGATTTAAAGAAGTTAAAAATAAGCAGCTGTTTATGCAAATTTTTAAAAAAGGCATGTACGAGCGGGCGCTTTATTCGGAAGAAAATAAAATACTGCCTGGAAAAGAGGGATAGGTATGGCTGAAGAGTTACGTAAAAGCGTATTTAATGAAGAGTTGATTATGCACTTGAGCGACGCCTTTTCACGTGAAATGAGCTCCTTTGATAAAAAAACATTTCATGAGCTGGTTTTTCAACAGGACTGGGAAGACTTAGCGCTGAAAGAGCGCATGAGAAGAATTACGCTTTCCATGCATGAAGTGCTGCCGACGGATTATGAAAATGCGCTCTCTATTCTATACAAAGTGGCTCCAACGGTAGGAGGACTTCAAGGCACGATTTTTCCAGATTACGTTGAACTGTACGGATTGAACGATTGGGAAGCTTCAATAAAAGCACTCGCTTTTTTTACGCCGTTTTCCACATCAGAATTTGCGGTGCGTCCGTTTTTAATTCAAGATCAAAAACGAATGCTTGAACAAATGATTGAGTGGGCAGGAGATGAAAACCATCATATTCGCAGATTAGCAAGCGAAGGGAGTCGTCCTAGACTTCCATGGGGACAATCAGTACCTGCGTTAAAGCAGGAGCCGAAGCAAACGCTGCCGATTTTAGAACAGTTAAAATTCGATGAATCGCTATATGTCCGCAAAAGCGTAGCCAATCATTTAAATGATATTTCTTACATAGAGAAAGATTGGATGCTCGATGTGATGAAAAGCTGGTACGGAAAAGACGCTAAAACCGACTGGATCGTCAAACATGCGTGCCGTTCACTGTTGAAAAAAGGAGATCCTGAAGCCCTTTCTCTTTTTGGCTATGGAGATGACCCAGGCGTAATTGTCACAGGCCTTAACTTACATCCACATACCATTACAATCGGTGATAGCATTGACTTTTCATTTGAACTATCGGTCGAAAAAATCATGCCCCTTCGCATAGAGTACGGAATTCATTACGTAAAAGCAAAAGGAAACCGCACTCAAAAAGTCTTTATGCTGAAAAATGTTCAAGCAAAAGCAGGCCAAACGCTGACAGTCACAAAAAAGCATGCATTTAAAGATTTAAGTACACGAAAACATTACAGCGGTACGCATACGCTTTCTGTTATTGTAAACGGAGTGGTAAAAGCAGAAGCGGACTTTGTGATCGAGTAACTCTTTCCTGATGGAGAGAGTTTTTTTATGTTTTTATAGAGCTGATGAGAAAACGTAAGTCAATAGGTTACTGTCCCTTTACTTATTTACAAAATCGACTGATAAACATCCATTTAAATTCCTTTTATGGTATATTAATCCTTAAGGAGTGGTGAAGTGAAGAAATTTATGGTGGGCATATTGAGTGCTGTTTGGCTATGTCATTGGTAGCGTGCTCAAACTTTGCTAGCAAAGAAGAGAGCGGATATAGGATTCAAAAAGTGAAAGTCAAGATAACGGATGCTGCTGATTTAATTGGAAAAGCGGGAATACAAGACAGCAAAGGAAAAATGGTCGACGTAAAACCAAAAGCGCTTTATTACGAATTTAAAATGAAGCAGCAAGGTCAGCGTAAATTCTATCAAAATGATAAAGACGAAATAGAAGCTGAAATTATACCGAATGAAGATTTAAAGAAAGCATCTATCAATACAGTAGGCGTTAATGTATTTGATGAGGGGCATGGTCAGTTCGGTACAGGTATGGGAATTGAAGACTTTAACTATATGAAAAAAGGCAAAGTCGATGTGCACTACGATCTGGGCGCGACTGTTAAAAACAAAGAAATGCCTCTGGCTCCGTCCGATCAGAAATTAAAAAAACTCCAAAAGGCTGCGAGGCATGGCAAACTCGTAATCACAAGAAATAACAAAGAAATTGGCCGGTATGATTTAGAAACGCTAGAATCTGTAAAGAAATGATCAACAGCTGCATGGAGTATGCGCAGTTAAATTACGGACAGTGCGGGCTCAATGAAGGCCTAAAGTTTATAACAGTTCATATATAAAAAAGAGGCTAGGATAAACGTATGTTAGCTGAAATAAAAAATGAACCATTGATTAACATGTTTGATGAGTGGTTTGTTTTTTTTATGGTGAATATAGTTTCGTGTGTTTCGTTCCTTCTAGTAGTTGATTGGAGCGCAAGCGACTAGGAGGCTCAGCGGCCACCCGCGGAAAGCGAAGCCTTGCACGGAAATCAACAGCGGTCGAACAAGAAGTCAGAATTGTTAATCCTGATTATTTGTCTTCAGGCTGAATTGATTTTGTTATATCTCAATTCTTTTTTATATAATGCACTCATTTGATACATAAAAAATAGTCAAAAAGGTTCAGCTCCCTTATCTTGAAGTTATTTCCTTAAACGGTATAATTATTTATGTAACATTTTAAATATTTTAAAAATTTAAAATGTCTAATCAAGAGGATGGGGAGGAGTAAATGAATGAAAAAAACTGTAAAACGAACGGCCGTGCCGGCTCTTTTGTCGATTGGATTATTGCTGTCGCCGCTTGCGGTACAAGCTGACATGCCTTATTACGGAAAAGACTATAGTCAGCCGGAAAAAATTAAGGCGCTTTATCCGGAAATAAAGGTGAATGAAGCAACGCCGGCATTTACAAAAGGACAAGACGCATTTACGACGCAAGAAGAGATGGTGAACTATGTCCAAAATCTTGCTCATAAAAGTCCGTATGTAAAGCTGAAGATTATCGGAAAGTCACAGCAAGGGCGTGACATTCCGGCTCTGTATTTTTCAAAGGAAAAGAAATTTGCGGATGGAAAAACATCCAAAAAGCCAACGATTTGGCTTCAAAGTCAAATTCATGGTAATGAACCGGCAAGCGGTGAATCTGTACTAGCTGTTGCAACGCGTTTGACAGAAGACTTTGGAAAAGATGTGCTAAATAAAGTGAACATTGTCATTGTACCGCGCATTAATCCAGACGGATCTTATGCATTCAAGCGTCAGCTAGCGAATAATTTAGATGGAAACCGCGACTACATAAAGCTTGAAAGCCCGGAAGTGCAGAGCGTACGAGCTGAATTTAACCGTTTTTCACCGGAAGTCGTCATTGATGCTCATGAATATACGCCTTACAGCAGCGGATTTAAAAATATCGGTAAAGAAGGCGTGTGGAAGTATCACGATATTTTACTGCAGTCCGGTCGAAACTTAAATATTCCGCAGCGCATTCGCGACGTGTCTGATGAGCTGTTTGTGAACAGTACGCTTACAGCCATTGAAAAGCAAGGATATTCAGGAGAAGTATACTATACGTCTCAAGTGAATAAACAAGGGCAGCTTGAAGTGGAAGAAGGCTCAGTTGAACCGCGAATCGGCCGAAACTCACTAGGCTTGTATCCTTCGTTTTCGTTTTTAGTTGAAAGCAGAGGGATCGGTATTGGACGAGAAGATTTTCCGCGGCGAGTGAGTGCACAAATTGCTACGCAAGAAAAGCTGATTACCCAAACAGCTGATCACGCCAAACAAATTAAGGCGCTGATTGCAAAAGAAAAAGCGGAACTTGTTAAAAAAGGAAAAAATGCAAATGATCATGACCCAATCGTTGTAAACAGTGAAAATAAAAAAATACCAAACTCCACGTTAGAAATGGTCGATGTGGAAAGTGCGTCTGTTAAAGAAGTTCCCGTGACGTACTACAGTGCAAAAGAAGCAACGCCGACGCTTGTCCGCGAACGTCCGACTGCTTATCTTTTAAAACCAGGACACGAAGATGTAGCAGCCAAACTGCAGGGACAAGGCGTAAAAGGCTTCAAATTAACGAAAGAAACGGTTCTTTCAGTAGAAGCGTATAACGTCAGCAGCCGCATAGAAAATGAAGCCTACGAAAACAAGCCAAATGTAGATGTGCAAACAATCGTCAAGTCAAAAACAGTAACGTTTCCAAAAGGAAGCTACGTCTTTTTAACCTCTCAGCCGCAAAACAATTTATTGTCTCTATCGCTTGAACCGGAATCGGTGGACAGTTTCACGACGTTTGGGTATTTGCCTTCAGAAGTAGGACAAGAGCTTGATGTTTACCGGTTTACGCGTTCAATTGAAAAATCGCCTTTGCAAAAAGAATCCCGTAAATAATGAAAAAGCGTGGAGCCTGGCTTCACGCTTTTTCATTATTTACGGGATGTCTAAGAAGAAACCCACTCTCCGCCGTTTACATGCAGCGTTTGCCCCGTGACAAACCGTGAGTCGTCGCTTGCGAGATACACGTAGGTTGGAGCAAGTTCAAACGGCTGCCCTTGGCGCTCCATCGGATTGTCCACTTGCGTTACTTGATCAGCTGAAAAGCTTGCTGGAATGAGCGGCGTCCAAATGCGCCCCGGCGCTACGGCGTTTACGCGAATGCCGTCTTTAATCAGGCTATTGGAAAGTGCACGAGTGAAACCGACAATGGCTCCTTTAGTTGCCGTATAGTCAATTAACTGTTCATAGCCTTTATACGTCACAATTGAAGCAGTATTAATAATCGAGCTGCCGGCTTTTAAATGAGGCAGAGCGGCACGCGTCGTGTAAAAGTGCGAGTAGATATTCACTTTAAATGTATGATCAAACTGCTCATCGGTGATGTCTAAAAGACTCATCTGCTGAAACTGAACGCCTACGTTATTGCACAAAATATCAAGCCGGCCGAACGTTTCTACCGTTCTTTCGACGATGTCTTTACAGTGGTGTTTGTCCCGCACATCGCCGGGAAGCAGCACACATTTTTGACTCAGTTCTTCAATCCTTGCTTTCGTTCGATTTGCATCTTCATGTTCATCTAAATAAGCAATCGCAACGTTTGCTCCTTCTTTAGCGAAGGCAATGGCAGCGGCTGCTCCGATTCCGCTGTCACCGCCTGTAATGAGAGCAATTTTTCCTTTTAGCTTGCCGCTTCCTTTGTAATGCGGATTTTCGATAATGGGACGCGGAACCATCAAACTTTCTAACCCGGGCTGGCGAAGCTGCCGCTGTTCAGGAACCGTAATCGGAACGTCTTCATAGCGCGTAATTTTTCCGTAATTCGGCTGCATCGGATACCCTTGCTTGTCCTGATAAAATTCATTGTTTGGACACATAAAACAACCTCCTCAAAAAGCATCACTCTTTCACTCTATGACATAGATCAATCTCTCATGCATACGTATAAAGAGTGTAGAATGCGAGAAAGAAGGTGAGTTCATGAGATATTACTACAGTGAAGAAGTGAAGCTATTACTAATGGACAGGTCAAATCAGACGGTGGAAGTAATCTATAACTCGGACCCTCAGCCTCTTATGATGCCGCTTTTAGGACCTCGTCCGCCTTTTTATGTAAACCCTCGCTATGAGAAGTATCTGCCTGTTTTATAGTACAAAGAGCCCTTCTGCATGAAGGGCTTTTAAATTGACCTTCTCTTTTATTTTCCTCGTGAGTGCTCACGTGATTCATGGCGGTTTTTTCTTCTTCTAGATAGGAAATAAATAAAAAAGCCGATTAATACAAGAAACGTGATAAGCAAAATACTAGTAGGAAAGTAAAGAGAGCCTATCTGAATTCCCAAATAATTTAACATCGTTATAACTTCCTTTCTTGATAGACAATGGTTTATTTTACTAAATACCCTTATAAGCTGATAAAAAACGTTTCCGCTGTTTTAGTAGGGAATTGATTGACTCTGTGCGCCAATAACCACGATATGTCCTTGTTTCATCTCCTCTTTATACCGGTTTGCTTCTTGATTAGATAAGCCGAGAGAGGCCATTTTTGAAAGCAGCTCATCTTCTCTTGAAAGAAGCATGTTCACCGCTGTTTCAAAAATACCTTGTTCTGCCATTCTGTACTTTTTTGTATCTGTGGCCTCCGTTAATTCGTGAGCCCATTCTTTATCGTAGGCCAGCAGATAAATATCTTTGCTTGTAAATCCTTTTTTTAAAAAAGAATGGATGATGCAGGTTGCCTCCTCTTGGTTTTCTGCTATTTCAATGTGTTTCATATACCAACCAAACCTCCTAATAAAAGATATTTCTGAAATACATCTTCTACTCATTCTGTAGCCTTTGTTTCCAACTTTAAACTTGTTTTCTATGAATTTTCTAAGATAGTAAAAGAGAATAGAAATATCATAAATTTTTAAAAAAAGATGTTTGAACTTCAAAACAGAAGGCTAAACGTAGACTATACTAAAAAGTTCCATCAAAAATAGGAGGAGATTAAAATGAATTTACAAGATCAACAAACACAAGGTCAGCCTCAGCAAACGCAAGACCGCCAGCCGGGTATCGAAAGCGAGATGAATCCTCTCCCTATTTATGAGGATGACAATTACATTGGTACAGGAAAATTAAAAGGAAAAGTAGCGCTAGTTACCGGAGGAGACAGCGGAATTGGACGAGCTGTATCCATTGCTTATGCGAAAGAAGGAGCGGACGTAGCCATCGTTTACTTAAACGAACATAGCGACGCCGAGGAAACAAAAGCCCGCATTGAAGAAGAAGGTGTAAGATGTCTGCTGATTGCAGGAGACGTAGGAGACGAATCGTTCTGTAACGAAGCGGTAGAAAAAACAGTAAGTGAGCTTGGAAAGCTTGATATTCTTGTGAACAATGCAGGAGAGCAGCATCCAAAAGAAAGCATTAAAGAAATTACAAGTGAACAGCTTGAACGAACGTTCAAAACGAACTTTTATTCATACTTTTATTTTACGAAAAAAGCGCTTGATTACTTAGGAAAAGGCAGTGCGATCATTAATACAACGTCAATTAATCCTTACCGCGGAAATCCTCAGCTGATCGATTATACGGCGACAAAAGGTGCAATCAACGGCTTTACGCGCAGCATGGCGCAAGCGCTTGTCAAAGATGGCATTCGCGTTAATGCTGTAGCGCCGGGACCAATCTGGACACCACTTATTCCGTCTACTTTCTCAGGTGATAAAGTAGGAGAATTCGGTACCGATACGCCGATGGGCAGACCTGGGCATCCTGTGGAGCACGTAGGCTGCTATGTACTGCTAGCTTCAAATGATTCATCTTATATGACCGGTCAAACGCTTCATGTCAACGGCGGAGATTTCATGAACACATAATTGCACCACCTATAGTAAAGGAGGAGAAAAGATGGGAGAACGCAAGAAAAGATCTATATCAAATGCACCTAAAAAAAGAGATGAAACGGAACAGCGTGTAACAGATCAAGACGAAACGTTATTTGAACGTTTCAAAGAAGAAGAAACGGTGGATCCTATGCCAATGGAAGACATAAGACTTGAACAAAAAGAAGAGAAAAATAAAACGAAAACGAAAGATGAATCAGGTTCTGAAAACATTCATCATAGAAAATAAAAAACAGCCTTCTCGGGCTGTTTTTTTGTTTGTATCCCTATATTAATGAGTGCTAGAAGCAATTACAATTTTTGAATCATCTTCTAATGCTTGAGCAAGATTCGATTTAATTCGTATATGGTCAAAAGTTAAACCAAGCTGCATCGCAGTAGTAGCTAATTCAGGACGAATGCCCGATAAAATCGATTTAACGCCGATTAAATCAAGCGCATTTATCAGCTGAAACAGCTCGTGCGCGACCATTGTATCGATCATCACAACTCCTGACAAATCAATATACAAATGAGCGATTTGCTTCTCTGCACACTGTTTTAACGTGCTTTCTAGGATCATTTTGGCTCTTGCCGTATCAATATCGCCGACTAACGGTAAAAGAGCAACGTCTTTTTTAATCACAATAACAGGTGAGCTTAATTCATGAATCATTTCCTGCTGAGAGCGGAGGCGGTTTGAGGCATATTCCTGCGCTTCTGTAATGAATTTCAAAATAATAATATCAAATACCCTTATTACTTTTTCATTCCACACATCGAGGTGCTGCTGAGCGATGTCATCGTGAAGTTCTGCAAATCGGCGAATATACTCACAGTATTGTTTGCGGACGTTCATAAATTCCTTAATAATACTTTGAATGGGGGTTCTGAGATGCTGCTGGTCTTTGGCAACTTTATTTAGCCACGTGTTAAAAGATTCAAAAAAGCTTTTTTCATCTTCTATAAAGATGTTGCTGATATATAAATGAAATTCATAGTTTTGCGCTTTTAAGCGTTGAATGACGTCAGGGTCATTAGAGGTATATACGCCTTCAGAAGACTCCTTGTCTAGGGATTCATACCATTCTTCTGTCATATTTGGTGCACTTTCTAGTAGATAAGAACGTAAAGCGATATCTTTCTTCACTGTTATTCTCCTCTCAAACTGATAAAGCATCGCGCAGGTGCGCAACGTATTTATTATAGCACCTTTTTTATAAAGATGGATATGAAATGTATGTTTATTTTGCGTGTGAGGTTTTAAATGATTGTATATAGGGAAAAATTTTAATAAAAGGGGAAAGAGGGAAAGTATGAATACCGTGACGAGCGATCAGTGGAAATGGTATCAGTTTGATTTAGAAGAAGCAGACGGAATAGCTGATATAATCAAAGACTATCAGTATCCAAGAGATGAATGGTTTTGTCAGCAGCTTCAAAAGAAAAATTCTAATCATATTCAAGTAGATGTAATAGGAGAAAGTGAGCTCATTTATGGTTCACTGATTTATCATAAGGAGTCGTTTGACCAAAAAAATTATGATTCGTTTCATTTTTATATTACTGAGGAGTTTATTATAACGGCAGGAATCGATTTAAAAATCCTCGAGAACACCAATCATGAACGAATGATTGAACGCATGAAGCAGTCTGCTAACACGGCGGAAAGTTTTTTTATTCTTTTAGGCGAAATTATGAAAAAACACTTAAATGGGTTTGATCAGTTTGAAAGTCATTTCAGAGAGCTTCTGTGGGAAGTTCGCCATAATAATAACATCGACGTGTTAGACGACATTCATAAAGCCCGGTATGACCTGCTTATATGGACAAATTTAATTAGCTCTGTTCGAGAAGTCACAATGGGAATAGAAGAAGCATTTCATAAAAAAATTAACCAAACGGTCGAATATCAGCGGATGTGTAAAAAAATCGAAATCGGCTTAACGCTAATTGAACAATATCAAAAAGAATTTGACGCGTTAATTAAATTAGAAGAAGTTGTGTCTACTCATCGAGGAAATGAGATTATGAAAGCTTTAACGCTGCTGACAGCAATCAGTACGCCTTTAACGGCTTTTGGAGCTCTTTGGGGAATGAACTTTAAAGGGATGCCGGAGCTTGATTGGAAGTTTGGCTATGTCTACGCACTCATTTTAATTGTTCTTTCGACCATTGCCATTTATCTCTATTTACGAATGAAAGGGTGGACGGGCGATCTGTTAAAAGGAAGAAAAAAGAATTCATTTTTTAAATAAGCTTCAAGAAAAAGCAGCCGCTTAATAAGCGGCTGCTTTGTTGTCTGTTATCCTCGCCTCCACGTCGTAGGCTCACCTGAACGAAGGCATCTTGGAAATAAATCATTTTCTTTTAGCTTTACTTGATTGCCGTTTTCGTCGGTATAGCGACCGGTTTGCGGAACCAATTCTCCGGTTGAAAAGGCGTCATCTACAGGCTTCCACGTCGTTGATTCACGTGTGTGTGGGCAAGGTGTAAAAAGATCATCTTTTTGAAAAAGTTTGATTTCACCTTCCGCACAAACGTAAGCGCCCGATTCTGGTACAGCTTCACTCGTTCGATAAATGTTCTGTACGGTCTTCACACGCATCCAACCTTTCTTTTTGATTAGTTGTATTTTAGTGTTCCGGTCGTGGCGTCCATGTACGTACGGTCTTCTATAATATCCGAGTCGTCTAGCTTTCTAAAAGGAGCGCAGTAGCATACAACACCCGTCTCGATTTCAATTTCTTGAAATCCGTATGCACGGCAAAGGTATTCACCAACATCGCTTGGAGCTGGATGCGAGTCCAACTCATCTAACGCTTCGTTAAACATCTTTAAAAATTCTTTTTTCGAAAATTTCCTCTCATGATGCAGTGTTACTGGGTCTCCAGAATCTTTTCCTTGTGCTAACGCGTAAAAATACATCATCTTCACTCCTTACATATATATAGTCGTGCTTTTTATGAAATATAGAAACAATGATTGTTAGTAAGTAAATTCCCTTAAATAAACAAAATAAACGCATTTGGAAGAAAACGGTTTCTTTATGATTGTTATCTTAGAGAGAATTCAGTGCTATCAGCGTTTGATAGCAAGCTGCCACAGGGTGATAATCGACTTTGGGAGCCGGGCTTTTTTTCGAGCTGTAGCGTTCGTTTTGCTGATTTAACAGCTGATACCAGCCTCCATATGTGTGATCGATAAAGTGTTTCTGACAGTAGGAGAACAGGGCGTCGTATGCTTTCCAATATCCGCTGTCTCCGGTTTTTACCCCGAGCAGTGAAGCCGCAGAAATGGCTTCGGTCATCACCCAGTAGTTTTTATCGGGGTCAATGACCTCTTCTTGAGGAGACAGCGCAAAGTAAAGACCTCCGTACTTAGCATCCCAGCCTCGGTTCCAGCCTTTATTAAACAAATACTTTGCGCGTTCTGTCATCCAGTTTTCCGAACGGTGCCGATCAAGCCATAAAAGCAGCTTGCTCCATTCAAACTGATGTCCTGGTATAAAGCCGTACGGACGAAATTCATCCTTTGTATTGTTTTTATTGTAGTCCCAATCCGGCTGCCAGTCTGTATCATAATGCTCCCAAATCATGCCGCCAGATCGTTCAGCAAGCTGCTGAGTAACGCCTTTTGCAAGCGTGTACGCTCGGTCTAAGTATTTTTTATCTCTTGTTGCTTCAAAGGCAGAAAGCATCGCTTCACACATATGCATATTTGCATTTTGGCCGCGATATAAAGAAGAAGCTGACCACGATGCATCCCATTCGTCTCGATAAAAGCCGTGCGCATCTTCCCAAAAATACTTTTCCACCACGTCATATACCTGTTCAATTGTTTCTTTTGCTTCTTGAATGCCGGCTTGATATGCGATGGAAGAAGCTAAAAGAGCAAAAGCGTGGCCATATGCTTGTTTAGAATCATCTTTTACTTCTCCGTTATCGGCTATTTCAAAAAAATACCCGCCGTGCTCTCTATCATAATGGTTGTTTTGTAGAAAACGGATGCCGTGCTGAGCTGCTTCTTTGCACCAATCCGGTCCGCCTAAAAGAGCCCCTACACTGAAGATATAAATAAAGCGCGCCGTACTTACCAAGTGCTTTGAATGCGTGTTGTTGAGGGTGCCGTCGTCGTAATATTCATGGATATACCCGCCGTTTTTTTGGTCAATACAAGCGGGGTAGTAGAAATGAAGCGTATCAAAAATATGCTGTTTTAATGTGTGAGGTTCTCGAAACGCAGTTGAGGAGAAATCCGTTGCCGTGTTCATTTTATCACCATCTCAATCTTTGTTTTTAAATGTTTTTTACCCTAAGCAGTTGGGAGTAAACGTAAGGATTTTTTTGCTGTTTCTGCTCTATTATTCTATTTTTGTTGAAAATGTATCAGTTTGGAAACAAGTTTGAAATATTTTGATATACTTTTGACACGATTATCCGGTATTCTAAAGATACGTGCTAGCTGGAACGAAGTAAGGGTAAGCCTCTAGACGTCGAATAATTTTACTTAATGCTGTTTAGTTAAGGTTGAGCTTAAACATCGGATCCTGTTTTCACTTAACCTATTAAACTAGCAGCATGGATTTCTATTATATTTTGCAAATGAGGTATAAAACATGACAGAAGTGAACAGACAAACATTTTACAAAAAATTAGTGGTAACAGGCCTTGCTTTTACACTTGTAGGGGCAGGAACTCTAGGTCTTCATTCTTTAAATTTTACGGGTGAGCCAACTGTCGCAAGCGCAGCGGCGGAAACATATACAGCAACGGCGAATTTAAATATTCGAAGCGGTCCATCGACGTCTAACGCGATTATTACAACGGTCAAACAAGGCACGCAGCTAACGGTAATTGGACAAGCAGCAAGTGGCTGGCTGAAAGTAAGCTATCAAGGCAAAACAGGCTACGTAAGCAGTGAGTATGTTAAAAAGTCAGCGAGTTCAACGACCAAAACTTACGTAACAACGGCAAATTTAAATATTCGAAGCGGTCCATCGACGTCAAGCGCGATTGTTGTAACGGTCAAACAAGGCGCGCAGCTAACGTCGACAGAACAAGCAGCGAACGGCTGGCTAAAAGTAAGCTATCAAGGCAAAACAGGCTATGTGAGCACGCAGTACGTAAAGGAATCAACGGGTTCTTCCGAACCAGCTCCGGCGGCTTCTGTCTATGTGGCGACGGCAAATTTAAATGTTCGAACAACTGCTTCAACTGCTGGTGCTGTCATGGCAACACTTAAAGCCGGCACACAGCTCGACGTAACGGCTAAAGCAGCAAACGGCTGGCTGAAAATTACGTATCAAGGTAAGGTTGGCTATGTAAGCGGTCAATACGTACGAGCATTGGCTGGCATGAAAGTGGTTTCGAACCCTGAAAGTATACAAGTTGTTGTGAATAAACAAAACAAGCTTCCGGAAAACTACGTTCCGAAAGATTTAGTATATACAACGATTCCGTTTACATTCAAAGAACAAACGGAAAAGAAAAAAATGCGCAGTGAAGCAGCCGCTGCTATTGCACAGTTATTTGCGGGTGCGAAAAAACAAGGCGTTACGCTTCTTGGCGTATCAGCTTACCGTTCACATGCAACGCAAAGCGCGCTTTTTAGTTCGTATGTTCAACGAGACGGTTATGATAAAGCGGCAACTTATAGCGCATTGCCAGGCACGAGTGAACATGAAACGGGTCTGGGAATTGATGTAACAAAAGGCGACGGCACATGTGCTGCTCAAGACTGCTTTGGCGGAACAAAAGAAGCAACTTGGCTCGATGCCCACGCAGCAGAATACGGATTTATTATTCGTTATCCAAAAGGGAAAGACGCGGTAACGGGCTATAAATATGAGCCGTGGCATTTGCGATATGTAGGCAAACCAGTGGCGCAGGCGATTAAGAGTAAAGGAATTACGCTTGAAGAATATTACGGCATTAAGTAATGAAAAAAGGGATAAGGCTTTACGAAATAACTTTAATTTGAGAAGAAACGTCCGTAAAGTGTAGTACTAAGATCAATTATGTATAAAAGAGGCTACCTCATTTCATTGGCATTGGAGCGAGGTAGCTTTTTATTTGAGAAAATACTCAAGAGTTAGTTTGTTATGGATATCATAAACTTCCTGGGATGTTAAGCAAAAATAAAACGCATCATTTTAGAAATTGTTTTGTCGGATAGAGCAGGATACAGAAATAAAGTTGTTGTATAAATAGAAAGGAAATAGTAACACAAAATATAAAAAGAGGTGCTCAGTATGATTTTAGGAATCCATCCTTATTTAGTTTTGAATGGTGATGGTCAAGAAGCAGTTAGATTTTATAAGAATGCGTTAGATGCAAAAGTGATTAGTGTTCAAACTTTTGGGGAAATGCCCCAAAACCCAGAGTCTCCTATTCCAGCAGAAGCCAAAGACCGTATATTAAATGCACATTTAAAAGTTGGCAATACTGACCTGATGTTTTCTGATACGCTTCCGGGTCAGCCTTATCAGCTTGGATCACAAGTTACTTTAGCTATCACGGTAAATCATGCGGAAAAATCGAAAGAAATATTCGCAAAGCTTCAAGAAGGCGGCGAAGTAATCATGCCGCTTCAAGAAACTTTTTGGAGCCCGTTATATGGACAAGTAACAGACAAATTCGGAGTAACTTGGCAAGTTTCGACGCATGCGGATAGTGATAGCTGAGAAAAAGTGTACTTTTAAGCAAGATAGCTTCAGCAGCAGATTAGTAGTAAACATTTTGTCCAACACGAAAAGATTAACCGTATAAAATAGCAAAAGCGCATTTTGAATTCTCTTTTTCAAAACGCGCTTTTTTGTTTGTTGTGCCTGTTTATATTCTCATGCTTTATGTTGCGGGCCCAAATAGAAAGTAATCTGTTATATAGCTCATCAGGATGGCAGGCCTTATCAGCAAAAATAACTAGCTTAAACCATATTCCTCCAGAAAAACACGGCTATTTATTATGATGTAACAGTAGTATAGTTTGATGTAAAATTCTGAAAATTAAAATAATAATGATAGTTGTGTTTGTCAACGAAATAAAGGAGGATGGTTTTTGATGAAGAAAGTCTTTAATATCGGAGTTCTCTTTTTCCTGATTTTTGGTTTATTTCTTGGCGTTGGACCTACGGGTAAGGCATCTGCATTATCGTATGATGGTTCAAATCCATACACAACAGGATGTGCAAGCAAAAGTCCCATCACTTATGAAACGAAGTATATTTATAAAAGCGGTGTAAAAATCGGTTATGTGCAGTTAAAAGGAAGCGCTTATTGCCATACAGCATGGGGATATGTAAAATTTTATAATAACTCCCCTTACAACGGGTATGCAAACGTCGGAACGTACAGATATGAAGGCTCTTCGAGTTCCTCTAATGCTAGAACATTCTGTAACAGTTCCGGTGGCAACGGCATGGTAAACAAAGGGGAGACGTCATGTTATACAAGTCAATTATGGGATAAAGACCCGTACAATTCCTTAGCCGTTGTATTTGTTTATAGTTCAGACGGAAAGGTTATTGCCCAAGCGCAGACCGGCCGACATTAATAGAAATAATATAAATGAACACCTCTTAGGAAAAAGTCTAAGAGGTGTTTTTTGTTCAAAAAGATTGATAGGGAAATCTTCCAGCAACTTTATATTTGGTAATCAATACTACATGAATAACCACTCTATCAGTCAACTGGGTGTACTTTTATAGCGCTGGGTCCTTTAGCTCCTTCTTGAATTTCAAACTCTACTTTTTGACCTTCAGACAGGTTTTTATATTCCTCATGGTCGATCGCATTGGAGTGAACGAACACTTCTTTTGATCCGTCTTCGGGTGTGATAAATCCAGTTCCTTTTGATTCGTTGAATGATTTAACGGTCCCTTTATGTTTGCTCATTGAAAAATCCTCCTTATAAGTATAGAAATAAATTCATAGTAGTTTTTTACCCAAACGCTGAAATTTCAATCATTTTATGGCAGGTATACCGATTAGAAGAGTAGGGATAAAAGTAAATAGGGAGGGCTTAACAATTTTTTCATTTCGGTTATATTTTTATATTGTATGTGATATAACTATTGTTATAAAATGTAATCGTTAATTCTGCTACCTAAAGGAGATAAAGAAAAAAATGAGGGATGAGTTGTTATATATAGGGAAGAAAATTATCGATAATAAACAGGAATTAGCGATACAATTTTCTGATCTGATGGACTCTGAATATAAGCGGAAGCTTGTTTACCACGAAGAAAGCGAAGTTTTAAAATGGAGAGCAGAACTCATTGAGTATTTAGGCGAGTCGTTATTCGAAGAGCGCTCGGTCGTTTTAAAGAAAATCGTTCAGTGGGGTACAGATATAGGAAAAGTGGCTGTGGAAAACGGACTTTCTTTGAGTCAAACGTTAAAATCACTTACGCTGTTTCGAACAGTGATATGGGGTGTTTTTACAGAAGAGCTGCAGCAGAAGCAGTTTGCTCCTATTACGATGCTTGATGTAAGTAAAAAAATTGATCCGATGCTTGATGAACTTAATCATATATTTGTCGAAATCTACGAAGAACATAATACGGAAACCATAAAACGCGCTTATGCAGCGCTAGAAGAATTATCAGTTCCCATCGTTCCTCTTTCTGAAGGAATCGCTGTGATGCCAATCGTTGGACAAATTGATACGCATCGTTCGCAGCTTATTATGGAAACGGCTTTAGAAAAAAGCGCTCAGCTGCAGCTGAGTTATTTAATATTTGATATTTCAGGTGTTCTTATCGTCGATACGATGGTAGCGGACAATATTTTTCAAATTGTAAAAGCCTTACAGCTTATCGGCACTAAAACGATGATTACCGGAATACGTCCGGAAATCGCGCAAACCGTTGTGGATTTAGGGGTGGATTTTGGAACAATTAAAACAAAAGCGACGTTAGAAAAAGGTCTTGAAGAAATAGGCTTTAGTAAACTGCTAGAAAATCCGCAAAGAAAAAAAGACAAATGGCATTATTAATAAATAAAAAAGCCCAGAGGCTGGAAAAAATATTTTAGTTGATGTTAAATCCGAACTATTAATCTGATTGATGGTTCGGGTTTTTTTGTTGTTAGGGTGAACGTAGGTTTCATGTATGTGGCTGCTTCAAGCTGGTGATTGGAGGGCTTATATTGCAAAAAATTTATGGGGAAGTCACAGCGTGCCATGTTACATTCCTTGTAAAAATGGGTACTGATAAAAAGAAGCATTTCAAGTGCTTTTCAATTACATTAACCGTCTAAAATTAATTAATTGTCAATTTGGAATAACAGAAATTATTTAAATACTTAGACAAACAAATGAGGAAAATATATACTTATTAGTGTTGTCACGAAAAGATAAAGGGGAGAAACAAGGATGGATATCAAACGTCAAAACGTTGATTTTGGTAACTCAATTTTTCAAACGCTAGTGGATGGTTATTACTATGAAATTCCTACAAACGTAGTAGAAATCACAAAAGATCAAGCAGAGGGTCATTTTCCTTCAAGTGTAAATGAACCGGAATTACTTCTTCAAAATTTACTGATTTCTACAACAATCGAAGGAGTAGAAAAGTATTATTTAGTAGGAGACGCAGCAGAGAAACACGTGCTAGGCAATATCCATATTAATAAGTTACATAATAAAACTGAATCTGATATTCCTTATGTAATGTTTTTAGCTTCAATTGCTTATTACAACATACTTAAAGGAAAAGACAAAGAGGATAATCATGTGACGATTAATTATTTCTCGACTATGCTTCCGATTTGGCTGCTTAAGAAAACAAATAAATTCAGTGAAATGCAGCAGAAGATGGCCGAACGTTTTCAAGGAGAGCACACGGTTACGGTATTGACTCCTGGATTAGAAAAAACGCTCACTGTGAACATTGAAACGAGCAAATGCCGTATTGAAAGCGAAGTGGCTCGCTGGGCGATCAAAAAAGATTTTGAATTACAAGATAGAGAAGAAGCAAATGCATTCAAACATTTTGAAACACTAATTGTAGATTTGGGCGGAGGCACGGTTGACCTGGCACTGCTTCCTGCAGGACTTCAAGCTCCTAAAAGCAGAAACTCACTGAAGTGTCTTACGGATATTTCATATTTGAAGCATATTGAAAAGCTAAGAAATGAAAAGCTGCTTGAGTATTTTGATGATGTTCGTTCATTAGAAGAATTTATTATTGCCAATATCCATAAAGCAAAAATGGAGCAAAGAGACGGCAACAGCGGGAAAAAAGTCGATCTCACGGAGCCTATTCACGCTTCGCTTAGAGAATACACGCAAATTTTATTAACGAAAGTTGAAAATCTATTTCCATCGCCAAAAGATAAAGTCTATAAATATATTTATATTGGAGGACTGGCTCCTATCCTTCAACAGTTTATTGCAGAGCAGATTGATAACATGTACGGGGAAGAAATCAGAGAAGAAAATCACCTTTTCTTGCCGGAGACACGCAAATTAAACTTATACGGTCTTGAAATTTTAAGCAGACATGAAACAAACGCAGCGGTTCATGCTTAAAAAGGGGGAGCATATATGAGCCATCAACACACGCGCCTTAAAGAAGCACTAGACGATTGGTACGGTCAGCTAAGTTCCCAAGTGGCGGCACCGTTTTACTTACTATCAAATGCGTTTCTGACAGCTGGCAATCTATCAGCAGATATGATGGGAGCAAGGGAAAAGACCGCAAGTAATAGAGATGAACGTGCAAATTTAACAATCGAAACTGCTAACATTCCGTCAGAAGTGTCTTCATTTCTGAAAGAAAAACAGCAGGCAAACGAGCTGCAGGACTATATAGTGAGACTCATACAGCAAGACTTGCAAAAAAAGAGCAAAGAAAATGAAGTCGAGACGCTCGTTCATTCACTTCGAAAAGAGCTGTTGGGCGAAATTGACTTGCTCAAACAAGAAATGAATTCACGTCTTGCTGCAAATCGTGAGGAGTATGAGTCCTCACAGGCAAAAGAACTTCAGGATTATGTAGCGAAGCTTGTGGAACAAAACGGGCAGAAAGACAGCCGGGAAGAAGAGTTTCAATCGTTAATTCATTCATTGAGAACCGAACTGTTAGGCGAAATTCATTTGCTTAAAAAAGAGCTTGGCTCTGCGTCAGCTCCTTCCTATAAGCAGCTGAAACCCGTTAAAAATGAGGAAGAAGAAACATTTAAAGAAGGTCAATTAATTAAAAGTGAAAAAGTGACCGGAACCATTCAAGAAGATATCGATGTAGATTTCTAAACAGAAAGTAGAGGCGTGATATGCCTCTACTTTTATTATTTTTCTATTAAAAATGAGGCTGGGGCAAAGGTATTTTTGCTAAAGGAAGATCCGAACGAGTTTGATTCTTGATTGTGAATCCAACTTGTTCGGTTTTTTATTGGTATGCTGAATGTAGGTTTCATGTGTTTAAATGCTTCTAGCGGTTGATTGGAGGGCAAGGCGAAGACTCCTGCGGGAAAAGCGGAACAGGTGAGACCCCGCAGGAGCGCAAGCGACGAGGAGGCTCAGCGCCCGCCCGCGGAAAGCGAAGCCTTGCACGGAAATCAACTGCGGTGTCATAAGTGATCTATATGAACTCATGTATCTCATTTGTTCGTCTTTAGAGTGGAGTCATTTCGTTATGTCTCCACCTTTTATGTATCATAAACGTAGAATTGACATATTTATAAACATATAATATATTTGTTTATAAAATAATAAACAAAATAGAAAGGTGTCTATTTATATGGTAAACGATTTGTTTTGGGAATCATCTTTTGAAGATATGAAGAAAGGGTACGGGGAAAGCGAAGAGCACTATCACTGCTTACTGTGCGGTGAAAGCATTGAAAAAGGCATTATTTATCCGGTGGAAGGTGTTTTTTATGAAGCAAAACGCTATATGAAGCTTCATGTGGAACAGCAGCACGGGTCTGTATTCCATCATTTAATAGGGCTAGATAAAGAGGTAACGGGTCTTTCTGATCATCAAAAAAATTTAGTGAAGTTTTTTAAAGAAGGAAAAAGCGACAGCGATATTCAAAAAGAAATGGGAATTGGCAGTTCATCGACCATTCGAAATCACCGCTTTACGTTAAAGAAAAAAGAGCGTCAGGCAAAAGTGTTTTTAACGCTGATGGAACTGTTGAACGACGGGGAAGAAGAAAAGGCGGCACCCGTAACAAATACGACGCCTAGAAGAAGTCAACGCTACAGCGTCAGTGATGAAGAACGTGAAAAAATTTTAGCGAAGAATTTTCCGCAAGGTTTAAACGGACCGCTTCGCACTTTTCACTTGCAAGAAAAACACCGTCTTGTTGTTCTTGAAGAATTAAGCGGGCATTTTGAGTTTGGAACAACGTATACCGAAAAAGAAGTGAATGATATGTTAACACCTTTTTATGACGACTACGCCGTGCTGCGACGCTATTTAATTGAATACGATTTCTTAGAGCGCAGCGCAGACGGAAGCAGCTACTGGAGAAAAGGAGAGACAGAGATGAGTATGGACTCAAAAGACTATAAAAAACAAATGAAGCAGCTAGCGAAAGAAGTAAAAACAGAAGGCGGCGTGTATCAAATTAAAAACCTTCACAACGATAAGATTTACATTGGCTCTACGCCTAACATCAAAACGTTAAACGGCGTAAAGTTCACGTTAAAGACGAACACTCATCAAAATAAAGAGCTTCAAAACGAGTGGAATACGTACGGGGCGGATGCTTTTTCAATTGAGATGCTGGAAACGATTAAAAGAGAAGAAGAAAAAGCACTTTCAAAAAAGGATTTGCTGAAACTGGAAGCGAAATGGTTAGAGAAGCTGCAGCCTTACGGCGAAAAAGGCTATCATTCGCCGAAAGCTGATACAAAGGAGAAATAGGTGTGAAGAATCAAGATGTTAAAAGTGAAGTAGTGGAATCAGAAAAGTCCGTCAGTAAGCTGATGCTTGTGTTTTTGATTCCGCTCATGTTAAGTAACGCCATGCAGTCCGTTGGGCAGCTGGCGGGAAGTATTATTGTCGGAAGAGCGCTTGGCGTTGATGCGTTAGCCGCTATTTCCGCTTTTTTTCCTCTGTTTTTTCTGCTCGTGTCGTTTTCGATTGGAATTGGTTCAGGAAGTTCCATTTTAATCGGGCAAGCGTACGGGGCACAAAATGAAAAACGAGTCAAAGAAATTATCGGTACCACGCTCACGTTTACATTTCTAGTCGGAATTGTGCTTGCTGTTTTGGGAAGCATATTTGCTCCGGATATTCTTCGGATTATGGGAACGCCGGCTAATATTATTGACGTAACGGTTCACTATGCGCGCATTTTGTTTGTGGCGATTCCTGTTTTGTTTTTATACTTTGTTTATACGACGTTTATGCGCGGAACCGGAGACTCTAAAACGCCTTTTTACTTTTTAGTTGTGAGTACGGTCTTAAACATCATTTTCCTTCCGATTTTAATTTTTGGATGGATCGGAGTGCCAAAGCTTGGAGTGTACGGCGCTGCGTACGCAACGGTGTTTTCAACCATATTAACGTTCATTATTATGATTATCTATTTACGCAAGAAAAATCATCCGCTAAAGTTTGACTCATCTATTTCATTAAAAATGGACGGAACGCTTTTAAAGCTGCTTATGCGTTTAGGGATTCCAGCGAGTATCAATATGATTTTAGTTTCTCTTTCTGAAATTGCGGTTATTACGTTTGTGAACGGATTTGGCTCAGACGCTACAGCAGCGTACGGAGCGGTGAACCAAGTGGCAAGCTATGTACAAATGCCGGCAATCAGCTTAGGAATTGCAGTTTCTATTTTTGCGGCGCAGTCGATTGGCGCCAATAAATTTGAGCGTTTAAAAGAAGTTATCCGCTCTGGAATTATGCTGAATTATGTTATTGGCAGCGTATTGATTTTACTTATTTATCTCTTTTCCAATCAAATTTTAGCTCTGTTTTTAACAAGTCAGCATACGCTCCATATTGCTGAAGAGCTGTTAGTTATAACACTTTGGAGCTATTTGATTTTCGGTCATGCACAAATTATTACCGCTACGATGCGAGCAAGCGGTACGGTGCTTTGGCCTACGGTATTTAGTATTATGGCTATTTGGTGTGTGGAAGTACCCGTAGCCTACGTGCTATCGCAGTTTACATCTCTTGCGATTAAAGGAATTTGGGTTGGATATCCAGCAGCGTTTGTGGTCAGCTTAATTCTGCAGTACAGCTATTATCAATTTGTATGGAAGAAAAAGAAAATTGAACGTCTTGTCGGATAAAAAGCGAGCGGAAACGCTCGTTTTTATTTTTTCTAATTAAAACACCCTTATCTAAAAGTTTTAATAGGATAGTGCATATAACTTTTTAATGAAAAGAGGGTATGACACTATGAGTAAATTTGGATTTGTGCCGGATAATTCAAATATTAAAAAAAGCTCAGGAACGCCTAATTTGTCAGTGAATTATAAGCAAAATGTCCTGTTCAAACGAAATGATCAAAATATAGCGTATCAACTAACCTCAACTCAGATGCCTGCAATGCTCGGAGGTGCGTTTGTTGATTTATATATGACGAAAGGGCATATGAGAGAGCCGCACTGGCATCCAAACGCGTGGGAATTAGATGTCGTCGTTTCAGGTGAAGTGCAGGTGTCTGTCTTGGACCCTGATACAAGCAGCATGCACAATTACCGAATAAAAGAAGGAGAAGTTGTTTTTATACCGATGGGCTGGTGGCATTGGATTGAGCCCTTATCGGAAGAAGCACATCTTCATCTCTTTTTTAACAATGATCAATTCGAATCTACAGAAGGATCCGACGTGCTGCGCTTAACGCCTCCGATCGTGTTTCAAAAAGCATACGGAGTAAGCGCAAGCGAAGTAGCAGAAGCCGTTGCTCCGATTACGGATACGGTTATCATTGGACCGCCTAATAATCATTCTTTTTATCAAAAGAGCTGTTTTAAAGATGAACGTGATGAAAAGGTTGTTGTTAAAATAAACGAGAAAGTTGTGCCTGCTGAAGATAGGTAGCATAAAAAACCATTGAGCCTGGGGTCAGTCCCCTGGGGTCAATGGTTTTTTTTGATAAGTTTTATAAAAACAGCTCGCTGCGTTCTAAGTGCTTATACAGCCGCGTTGTGACTTGCTTTTGGTTCCATTCGTTCTGCGGAAACTGCTGCTTGTCTACATGAGCAACGGCCGGCTTATAGGTTTTTTGAATCCGTTTGATATCATTAAACGTTGCGTTGGTTTCAACGTGATCAGCCAGCGTAAATACAAGAGAATGCAGCTTTGCAACATTGGGAATCGTAGCTGCTTGGCTGAAAATGGCTTTTGCGACGGACAGCTGTCTTTCATGTGCAGTAAAGATGTCTTGCTCATTACGCTCCTTTAAAAAAACAAGTGCTTCTTTTCCGTTAAGGCGAATCGATCCTTTTGGAAAAACAATGTTGCTGTGTTCAAAAGCACGTTTGTTTGTGACGATAATGCCGCCTAATTTATTTACAGCATCGACGACTGACTGCTGATCCATTTTGACATAATAATCAACAGGAAGCTTTGCATATGCTTCGATGTTCTTTACGACAGCATTCATATTTCCTTGATGATAAATGGTTCGCAGTGTTTCATTGCCGAGCTGAGTTGACCCTGGCAAGTGGGTCATTTTTATTGATTCATGCTGTTTATTAACAGTCATATATACAAATGACGTATTTTGATGGTTTTCTTGAATTAAAAGCAGGGAAAACGGTTGCCCTTTTTTTAAATTGACGTGTGTTTTGTTCCCATGCTCAAGCGGTACATACGTTTGTTCAACGGCGGCTTTCACCGTATGATAGCCTGCAAATGTGATGCTGACAAAACTGACGAGTAAAAATAGTACAAGACCGCCAATCCACTCTTTTTTTGCTTTGCTGCTCATCATCTCACCTTTTTCTATCGAATTCGTTCGTAGTATTGCCATCTTAAAAGGGGAGTAAAACAAATGAGCGCTATTTTTATTGCTTATCTTGCTTTTTCTTGGCGTAGGTTTTGAGCTCTGTAATTAAAATCGCTTGTTCTTCCACATCGTTAAACGCTTCGATGCCATAAAGGTATTCGGTGTGACGTTTTTCTTTCCACACGCAAAGTCCGGTAATATGGATAGGTTTTTCATTTAAATAAAAGCTGATTTTTAGCTGAATTTGATGGTTGAAAATAGGTAAATCAAGCGGTGTGATTATTTTGATTCCTTTTGGTGAAAGGTCGATAACGGACAAAGGACCTGGCTTAGAATCGATTTCTTTGTTGTCGTATTTAGCAATGGAAAACGTTCCAACAATGGGAGTCTCAAATAAAAAGCGAAATGGTTCTTCACGTTTAAAATGCATGTATCATCAGTCCTTTTCGTAATCTAAGTTTGTTAAGTAATTATTCGATGAAAGTCTAAAAATTCCTACACGTTTTTCCCCATGACCCATATAATGTTTATCGATGTAGAATATCTACCATGGCCAAAGACCGGCCATGGTAGATATTCTAGACCTTTGTGGGAGGATTCAGGCGGTCTTAGTTATCGATTGCCGATTGTGAGTACGATCGGATTATTAAATAGCGGGTATACTAGTAGGACTTTTATAGTATCGGAAGTTTTGTTTGAAACTTTAAATGGTGAGGGAAAGGTTTTGAAAAAAGCGCTACGCTAGAGTTGGATTGTATGTTAAAATTAAACTTTGTGAAGTAGCTGTATTACAAGTCAGCGTTCCTTCAACTAATTAGGAGGTGAGATGAATGGGCACTGATGACCCCATTTCGATGAAGGTTACTGCAAAACAAGATAGGGGCAACAAAGGTGTATGTGTTCCTCTCATTTCAACGAAGGAAAATACTCCTTAATGCCTCAATGATGTGAGGTGAAAAATCAATGATTAAAACATACTTATATGATGATGAAACAAAAGAAATGGTAACGAATCTTGATTTAGGAGACGTGCATGAGAAATTGCGCAATCCTGATAATTTGCTGTGGATTGATTTGTATGATGTCCACGGACAAGAGCTTGCTCAAATTGCTAAATTATTCGATTTTCACCCATTGGCGATTGAAGACTGCTTACACGACAGTCCTCGCGCTAAAATGGATGATTACGAAGACTATAAATTTTTCGTTTTTCACGCGCTTCGCTATAACGAAGAAAGTGATGACGAGATTACGACGCTTGAGTTAAATGCCTTTGTCGGATCAAATTACGTAGTGACGATTCATAAACATAAAATGGGCTGGCTTCGCAAAATGGATGCTGTATGCTCACGCTATCCAAAGTTTATGAACCGCGGCGCCGACTTTTTATTATATGCTTTGATTGATGGCATCACGGACGAATACTTTCCGATTTTAGACCGAATTGACATGCGTATTGATGAATTAGAAGATGAAATCTACAATAAAGAAGTGCGCGGAGTGACGGAAGAGTTCTTGGCGTTAAAAAGAACGATTATCTTAATCCGGCGCGTTATTCTGCCTCAGCGCCGAATTTTCTTAACGGTGAATGGAAAGTGGAAATTCGATATACGAGAAGAAAATGTTCCTTTCTACATTGATTTGCTTGACCACTTAGAGCGTATTGTAGATTCTGCTGAAACGTTTAGAGACCTCGTAAACAGTGCGCTTGATACGTATTATTCTATTACCAATGCAACTTCATCTGAAAAGCTGAACGTCTTAACGTTAATTTCAACGATTATGCTTCCGCTAACGTTCGTAACCGGATTTTTTGGAATGAACGTACCGATTCCATATCAGAATTCCCACTGGGCTACTGCTGTTATTATTGTTATGTTAATTGTGTTAACGTGGGGAATGTGGAAATACTTTAAAAACAAACAGCTGCTATAACAAAAAGGCACTTGGCCATAAGCCAAGCGCCTTTTTCTTTATTTTGTCACCGTTTTTGTTGTTGCTTTACTCGTATTGTTTGCTTTGTCTTTTGCGGTTACGCTTAAGACTGTTTTTTCTTTTTGCTTTTTAATTTTTACTGAGTATTGTCCTTTGCTGTTAGCAGCAGCAGAGCCAATACTTTTTTTGTTTACTGTTACCGTTACGGTAGCATTTGCTTCTGCTTTACCTGTTACAGCCGTACTTTTTGTTGTGACAGCATTTACGCTTGGTGCAGCAGGAGGAGTTTTATCGCTCACTTTTACAGTCGTAGCTTTACTTGTGTTGTTGGCTGCGTCTGCTGCTGTTACGCTGATTGCTGTACCTGCTTTTTGTTTTTTAATTGTAATGCTGTACTGACCTTTTGCGTTAGCTTTTGCTTTGCCAATTTCTTTATTGTTTACTTTCGCTACAACGGACGCATTTGCTTCTGCTGTTCCTTTAATAGCCGTATCCGCGTCGCTGACTGGATTCACTTTAGGTGCATTTGGAGCAATAACGTCACGCACCGTTACTTTTACTTCTTCACTTTCTTGTTTTTGGCTGTTTGTAGCCGTGATATACAAGACTGTGTTTTCTTTTTGTTTTGGAATCTTCACTTTGAACGCGCCTTTTGCATCAGCTTTTGCTGAAGCAATCACTTTCTTAGCGCTGTTTTTAACATTTACCGTAAAATTCGCTTTAGACGTTCCTGTTACGTATTCATCTTTATTCGTCACGGCTTTTACCGCTGGTTTGGCAGGTGCTTTTTGAACAACTGCACGAATGCTCGTACTTGCTTTTCCATTTGTTACGACCACTTGTAAAACGGTATCTGCTTTTTGAGCTGGAATGTTCACAGAGAACGTATTTTTTGCATCAGCTTTGGCAGTGCCAAGTGTTTTTGAGCCGTTCATTACTTTAACAGTTGAACCGCTTTGAGCTTTACCTGTAACAACTTTTTGCGTGCTGACAAATGTATTTACCTGCGCTTGCAGCTGCTGTGCACTTACCGCGCTGTACGCATTTAAACGTCCCCATCCTGATACGTAATCGTAGCCTGGAGCAGGAGGTTCTGCTGGACTTTCTGCTGGACTTTCTTCGTCATCGTATACAGGAGCATCTTTTTCATCAAACTTAATATCTTTAGCTGTATCCGTTAGGCGTTTTTCAACGTCTTTTGGCTTTAAGCCTGGGTTTTGGGATAGCAATAATCCCGCAACGGCTGCCACGTGAGGTGTTGCCATTGATGTTCCGCTTAAATAAGTGACGTTTCCGTCTGGAACAAGACTTGGAATATCAGAGCCAGGAGCTGTAATATCTAATCCTTTTCCATAGTTTGAGTAGTCAGATACGATATCTAAACGGTTTGATGCGCCTACTGAAATCGCATAGGCAGATGAAGCAGGGTAAGAGAGCTCTTCCATACCGTCGTTTCCGCTTGCTGCTACAACCGTTACGTTATGGTCGTATGCATATTTTAATGAATATTCAAGCACGCGGCTGTAAGACCCGCCAAGGCTTAAGTTAATAACTTTTGCACCGTGATCAACCGCGTATTTAATACCGTACGCAATTTGTTCTGTATCTCCGCTTCCAGATGCGTCTAGAATTTTAACCGGTAAAATTTTTGCATGAGAATTAATGCCGGCCATTGAATAGTTATTGTTTGCAGAGGCTGCGATAATACCTGCTACGTGAGTTCCGTGTCCGTTGTCATCAGTTGCATTTGACGAACGATCCACGTAGTTATAGCCTGTTTTTGTATCCACCACGCCTTTTAAATCAGCTAGTGATGAATCGACGCCCGTATCCGCAACGGCAATAACTGTATCTTTTAATTTTTGACCGTTTAGTAATTTTTCAAGCGATTCGTATTGAATATCGGCATGCTGAGTACCGTCATTTTTACCCGTGTTATTTAATGACCATTGATACGGATATTGTGAATCCATTGAAAGAGCGTGGTACTCTTGAACCGGCTCGATAAATTCAGTTTCAGGAAGTGCCTGAATTTGTTTTGCCGTCATTTTACCTTGAGCAGATGACGTGCTGAAGCTTTTTCCATTGCTGTCATCTAATTGAATAACAAACATATTATCAAAAGAAGCGGCTGATTGTTTTAATAGATTAATAGATTCAATGCCTGCTGATTTTGACTGTGCTTTTGTTTTAAATGATTTAGCATTTGCACCATCTTTTAATTTAACAATATAGCGAGTTTCAGCTTTTGTTGAAACGCTGTTTGCGCTGACTAGTTTAGCTCTTACTAATACAGACGATACGTTTAAGTCCGTTACGTCTTTTAATTTTGTCTGCGCTGCTACTTTTTCTAAATCTTTCTTTAAAGCAGCCGGAACGGATTTATAAGCGATGCTGTATAAATCATTGATTGCTTTTTGATCAGCACTTGTAATCATGTACGTGCTTGATGCGCCGTTTTTCGCCACATCTGTAAATAGACCCTTTAACTGAACTAAATCTTTGTATACTTGTTCGCGCATCGATTTATCAATAATCATTTTAGAGCTGATAAACGGAGCGGCTTTGTAATAAAGAGAAGAAAGGTCTTTTCCGCTTGCTGTTTTTGAAAGCACAGCGTCGCGAATCGTACGCAAATCTTTTAAAATACCTTTTCCATTTTCTTTTTGGCTTGTACTTAATTCAGCCGGGCATTCTTCTGCTTCCATTTGAGAAGGGGGAAGTGAAGCGCCTTCATAGCTAATTGTGTAAGGAACTTCTGTTTTTAATTCCGGTTGAGGTTCAGAAGGTGTTTTTCCACCTTCTTCTGTATCGTCTTCGATGATGATATCTTCATCTCCATAATACTCAACTTTCACATAATAAGGGCCAGTCCAGGCGATTGGAAAATCAAGCTGAGCAGGCTCGTCTTTGTAAGAGTATCCCATATAACGGTCAAATGCCACGTTGTTTTTGGCATTTTCAAGACTAGAGTAAACTGTGATATTTACTTCATCATCACTTTGAAGCTTAATTCGGTAGTGTGAAAACTTTGCTACATCTTGTTTAGAAGGATTAATTTTGTACCAATGTGTTTGTTCTGGTTCTGTAAATGTTCCTTTTGCTGCTTTACCAATGCTTAATGTTTTTTCATTAGCAGGTGGATTGCCTGCCGCTTGTGTTTTCAGTAAGCCTAATTGGCTAAAACACAAGGTGAACATTAAAGCAAAAGCAATAAAACGATAAATTGACCCTTTTTTCATGTTAAACCTCCAAAAAAATATAGTAAAAAACAGGAATTACATACCTATTAAACCATAAAGTTTAAAAATTTGTAAATAATTACTGTTGCTTATTTTATTATTTTGTCAAGTTATTAATCTCGCATAAGAAATGGTGAGATAAGTCCTAGTTGCAAAAAGTAGAAAAAATTGGAATAATAAAGATTGAGTCTGTTTATAAGAGGCGAGAGTATGCTGAAAAGGGAAGAAGGGAATGAGAATTATTTTTCAAAGCAGAATTCACTGGAGAAAATCTGATCGGTTTCTTTTTACCTGTGTTTATAAAGAGGAAATCGGGCTATATAAATAAGGATTGGAAAAATTTTCAGTCTAATTAAGTTCATTTGTAGCATATAATACGAGCTGGATTTCTTTTATAATAAACAAAAGCAAAGAAAGAGCAAATGGTGAAAAGGAGTGAAAGAAGTTGTCAAATGTGATGCAACGACAGGAAAAACGAATGAAGTTTGATGCCGAACAGCTTGCACCCCTTGATATTGATAAAGAGACAAAGAAGTTGCTAACAGAAAAAGGATTGCCCAAAGAAGCTTCACCATTTCTAGAGTTCGTTTCATCCAAAGGAAAGCTAACAACATTATGCGAAACATTTGAGTTATCATCTCGCTACCAGCACTATTGGTTTTTAGGAACAACAGGCGCTGGAGATCCAATTTGTCTTCATCAAAAAAACGGTTCGGTTGTGCTGCTCGATACGTCCAACGATGACTGCGAGCGCTTTGTTAATACAACTTTTCCGCAGTTTTTAGCATGCTTAGATGTGTTTGAAGAACTAGTAGAAGAAACGATTCAAGCGAACGGAGAATCTGCATACTTAGAAAGACACATTCCTGCAGAAGTGATGCAGCGATGCAAAAAACGTATGAATGAAATTGATGAAGCTTGCTTAGCCCCTTATTCTTTTTGGTTCAAAGAACTTTCTTTTTAATATAGTAGAAAAATAGACATGGCCGTTTTGGTCATGTCTATTTAGTTGTGGCTGCAGGGCTATTAATATAGATAGAATAAATAAAAATGATAGTATATAATGGATATAAATTCCTTTTTTAAAGTAAGGAGGAGAGTGTAAATGATTTCTTTATTTGGATTAATGGGTGCTTTCTTTGTTTTGCTTTTTGGTGCGTCGTATTTCTTCTATAGAAGGAACTCACCCGTGCAGTACGGAATTTCACTTAGCAGCATGCTAATAAGTATATTTCTATTTCTATATAGCATATTTGGAGTTGGCGGCTTTGAAGGAATGGGGCTTGGTGCTTTAGCGGCTGCTTTGTTTGTAGCGTCGGTTCTGAGCTTGTTCGTCAGCGTTCTTTTTAACATCATAAATAGACACGGGAAAGGTGCTGTGTGAAATGGGAGAAATAGCCTTTAGAGAAGCAGTCCGGGAAGATTTAGATAAAATTGTTGAAATGCTCGCTGATGATATGCTCGGAAGCAAACGAGAGCGCTACGAATTACCGCTTCCAGACTGTTATGTTCAAGCATTTCAGGCAATTGATGCGGATCCAAACAATGAACTGATTGTCGCATGTAAAGATAGTGAAGTAATAGGTGTTCAACAAATAACCTTTACGCCCCACATTGCACGACAAGGCGGGTGGAGAGCAACGATTGAAGGAGTTCGAACCGCTTCGTCACACCGCGGAAAAGGGGTTGGATATCAGCTGATTACATGGGCGATTGAACGAGCGAAAGAACGTAACTGTCAGTTAGTACAATTAACAACCGACAAGGAACGGTCGGAGGCTTTGCGTTTTTATCAAAAGCTTGGATTCACAGCTTCTCATGAAGGATTAAAGCTCCATTTGTAATTCGCTGTTAATGGTTATGAACATGAAATAATAAGTATGATAGGAAGAGAAGAGTTTGAGACATAACTAAATTAAATTAATTCAAAGACGAACAAATGAGATACATGAGCTGAACCGCTTGTGACACCGCAGTTGATTTCCGTGCAAGGCTTCGCTTTCCGCGGGCGGCCGGTGAGCCTCCTCGTCGCTTGCGCTCCTGCGGGGTCTC
>ENA-ORXC01000313-ORXC01000313.1-marine-metagenome-genome-assembly--contig:-NODE-313-length-37565-cov-7.160958_pt1 | contig 37565 bp, 32 predicted proteins | sample MGYA00237865_ERZ511478 | MGnify/ENA metagenome assembly ERZ511478
GTACTCTGTCTTACTAAGTTGATAGCCACGTTCTTCTAAATGTTGGACGATTTTACGGACTTGTTTTTCACTTAGCTCGACGCGTTGTGCGAATTCTTTAGTTAACATTAATAAAGTCCTTTCATATTATGGTTTATGTATACTGACGGTTGTCTACGGTTAGTGAAACCTCAGTCTTACCTCATATGATAGTTTACCGTTATTTATAGTTAATTTCAAGTTTTGTTACAGAGGGCTTCTTAATTTCATTTGCTCAAGTAATAGATATATTATATCTCTTGAAATACGGTTGGCGAAGACATATTTAAGAATGTAGTTAGACTTAACACTTGTGCCATAAATATCTTTTGATAAAAGAATGTTAGCTTTGATAAACAAGTCAATTTCTTTGGGATCTTCATCATTAGTATAATTTGGATGAATATAATCAATTTCGGTTTGTTTTTCGAATTGATGTTCATATAAAAATTGTCTGCGACGCTCAAGTACTTTATTTGTTTCTTCGTCAGTTGTTAGAGGTTCTCTTGGAACTTCCATCATTATAAAATTGATATCTCTATCATGAATGTCGTTAGATAGAACATTTAGTTGTTCTTCAATTTTTTCTAATGTCTTAGACATGACCTCATCATGGTTATCTTTGTTCTTAGTGATGAGATAAATGAGGAAAGCAGAATTTGTTGTTGCTTCGTAATGTGCACTAGCCATACTAACAACTTCATCATTTTCAACACCAACAATAAATGCATAATCTTTTTCAGTCTTATTATTTTCAAGTGATTGTTTGAAAATATGACTGTCTTCTGTGAGGCTGATGTCTAATTTTGAATCGTAAATTTGTAATGCTTCGTTGAAATATGGGTCGTTAGCAGACGTTATCGTTTTAAATTCCATTATGACACCCCCGAAAATATATTTTGTAAATTATATCATAACTTTGTACCTGGTACGGAAAGATGAATGGGTATGAAAATATTTATAAAAAAACACTATAACTGTAACGACATTGCGTATCAGTTATAGTGCCATGCTTAGCATTGTTTTAACATTAGCAAATTATGATTTTGGTCCTTTTGATTCAGAAGCATAATGTGTAATGTCAATTTCTTCATATGCTGCATTATGTTCTTCAACTTCATTATGAGAAGAACGGTCACGATTAGCAATAACTAAAAATTTACCGTCCAAAATGTCTTGTTTATGACTTTCGATTTCGTCATCACTTAGATTATATCTTGTAAGCACAGCTTGTTCGCCGTCTTCACCAATAAGTAATCTAGACATACGGTCACTAAATGAACCGCTTGTAGCAATTAAACTAATTTGAGAATCGTGTAAATCATCTAAATGTAATTTTGAACGACTAATAACTGCTAATTCGCTTTCTAAATAGCCTTCAGATTTCTTTTGGTTAATCACGTTGTATAATTCTGATTGATTTTCTACTACTGTAATTTCTGCCATGATTATCGCCCCTTATTTTTTCTCTTAGTTCAAATTCTATACCCTTGCCCTATAATTATAAAACTTTTGTTTATATAATTATATAATTTTACTGATTTATTTACCAAATTTATTTTTGAATTAAAAATCAAAACGCTTTCAGTGAGAACTACTGTTAAGACAAGGATGATAGTGTATGATAGATATTGAAAAAGTAGCTGAAATTTGCTATCATCATTAAATAATTTATATGACTCATATAATCTGAAGAATATGGCTTTAGAAGTTTCTACCATGTCGCCTTGAACGACATGACTATGGGTAACAATTCAATACTTAGGAGCAGTTTAAATCGATCAAAATATGAAGGGCTAATGTTAAATGTATTATTGATATAGGGATTTGTTATGCAATCTTACAAAGGTCTTTTATCTATTTGTATACATTTAATTATCGATTAATTTGACGTATCTACTTCTTTATTTGCTAATTGACGCAATGTATTGCACGTTCCCTCATAGATCCTGAAACTTAATCAAAGTTTGGGGATTTTTTTGTATCAACAAGTCTATGGATTACATAAATTTGAGGAGGTTTTCCGGGTGGAGTCGTTAGGACGTAAAGTAAAAGAAGATGGTGTAGTCATTGATGAAAAGATTTTGAAAGTAGACGGTTTTTTAAATCATCAAATTGACGCAAAGTTAATGCATGAAGTAGGGCAAACATTTTATAACCAGTTTAAAAATGAAGGTATTACTAAAATATTAACTATCGAAGCATCTGGTATTGCACCAGCCATTATGGCTGCTCTTCATTTTGATGTACCATGTTTATTTGCTAAAAAAGCAAAACCTAGTACTTTGAAAGATGGTTTTTATCAAACAGATATCCATTCATTTACTAAAAATAAGACAAGTACAGTTATCGTTTCTGAAGAGTTTCTTGGTGAAGATGATACGGTCTTAATTATTGATGATTTCTTAGCTAATGGTGATGCATCATTAGGGTTAAATGAGATTGTCAAACAAGCCAATGCTAAAACTGCAGGCGTTGGTATTGTCGTAGAAAAAAGCTTCCAAAATGGTCGTCAAAGACTTGAAGATGAAGGGTTGAATGTATCTTCATTATGTAAGGTGGCATCATTAAAAGGTAATAAAGTGACGCTATTAGGTGAAAATTAATGAAGAATTTTATTCTTAGTATTCAACATTTATTAGCCATGTATGCAGGAGCGATTTTAGTACCGATTATCGTTGGTACTAGTTTGAAATTCACACCAGAAGAGATTGCGTATTTAGTTACAGTTGATATTTTCATGTGTGGTATTGCTACATTCTTACAAGTTAATAAGGTGACAGGTACCGGATTGCCAATCGTCCTAGGGTGTACCTTTACGGCGGTTGCACCTATGATTTTAATCGGTCAGACAAAAGGATTAGGTGTATTATACGGTTCATTATTCCTATCAGGTATCTTAGTGATTATTATAGCGCCATTTTTCTCTCATTTAGTTAAATTCTTCCCACCAGTAGTAACAGGAAGTGTTGTAACAATTATTGGTATCAATCTTATGCCAGTTGCAATGAATTATTTAGCAGGTGGCGAGGGTGCTAAAGACTATGGTAATCCTAAAAATATCATTTTAGGCGGCGTTACACTGATTGTCATTTTAATTCTCCAACGATTTACTAAAGGATTCTTGAAATCAATCGCTATTTTAATAGGGTTGGTTATCGGAACAATTTTAGCAGCTATCTTTGGTATTGTGGATATCAAACAAGTTGGAGAAGCCAATTGGGTTGGTATACCAATGCCATTCCGATTTTCAGGATTTGGATTTGATTTAAGTGCAACGTTAGTATTCTTTATAGTAGCCATTGTAAGTTTAATTGAATCAACAGGTGTCTATCACGCATTAAGTGAGATTACTGGGAAAAAATTAGAAAGAAAAGATTTTCATAAAGGTTACACTGCGGAAGGTCTAGCTATAGTAATAGGATCCATGTTTAATGCATTCCCATATACTGCTTATTCTCAAAATGTTGGGCTTGTATCTTTATCAGGCGCTAAGAAGAATAAAGTAATTTATGGAATGGTAATCTTATTACTTATTTGCGGATGTATTCCTAAATTAGGTGCTTTAGCTAACATTATTCCATTACCAGTATTAGGTGGTGCTATGATAGCAATGTTTGGTATGGTAATGGCATATGGTGTGAGTATTTTAGGTAAAATTAATTTTGCAAATCAAAATAACTTATTAATTATTGCTGTATCAGTTGGTTTAGGTACAGGAATTAGTGCCGTACCACAAGCATTTAAAGGTTTAGGAGAACAATTTGCATGGTTAACTCAAAATGGAATTGTTTTAGGTGCTATCTCAGCAATTATCCTAAATTTCTTTTTTAATGGTATAAACTATAAACAAAGTGAAGAAAATGTGAAATAATAGAACAAACTATATAATATTGGAGGCTGTTTTTAAATGTGGGAAAATAAGTTTGCTAAAGAGTCATTAACATTCGATGATGTATTATTAATTCCAGCTCAATCAGACGTGTTACCAAGCGATGTTGATTTAAGCGTTCGTTTATCAGATAAAATTCAATTGAACATTCCGATTATTTCTGCTGGTATGGATACAGTTACAGAATCTAAAATGGCAATTGCGATGGCAAGACAAGGTGGACTAGGCGTTATCCATAAAAATATGGGTATCGAAGAGCAAGCTGATGAAGTACAAAAAGTAAAACGTTCAGAAAATGGTGTTATTAGTAATCCGTTCTATTTAACTCCTGATGAAAGTGTTTTTGAAGCAGAAGCTTTAATGGGTAAATACCGTATTTCAGGTGTTCCAATTGTTAACAATAAAACAGATAGAGAATTAGTAGGTATTATTACTAACAGAGATTTACGTTTTATTGAAGACTTTTCTATTAAAATCTCAGATGTAATGACTAAAGAAGACTTAATTACAGCTCCAGTAGGTACAACATTAGATGAAGCAGAATCAATTTTACAAGAACATAAAATTGAAAAACTTCCTTTAGTAGAAAATGGCCGTTTAGAAGGACTAATCACAATTAAAGATATTGAAAAGGTATTAGAATTCCCATATGCAGCTAAAGATGCTAATGGTCGTTTATTAGCAGCGGCAGCTATTGGTATTTCTAAAGATACTGATATTAGAGCTGAAAAATTAGTAGAAGCAGGCGTTGATGCACTTGTTATTGATACTGCACATGGTCATTCAAAAGGTGTTATCGAACAAGTTAAACATATCAAAGAAAAATATCCTGACATCACATTAGTTGCTGGTAATGTGGCAACTGCTGAAGCGACTAAAGCACTATTTGAAGCGGGTGCAGATGTAGTTAAAGTTGGTATTGGACCAGGTTCAATCTGTACAACTCGTGTAGTTGCAGGTGTTGGTGTACCACAAATTACAGCTGTTTATGATTGTGCAACTGAAGCACGTAAACAAGGTAAAGCCATTATTGCAGATGGCGGTATTAAATTCTCTGGAGACATCATTAAAGCATTGGCAGCTGGTGGACATGCTGTAATGTTAGGTAGCTTATTAGCAGGAACTGAAGAAAGTCCTGGTGCTACTGAAGTATTCCAAGGTAGACAATACAAAGTATATCGCGGTATGGGATCTTTAGGTGCTATGGAAAAAGGTTCAAATGATCGTTACTTCCAAGAAGATAAAACACCTAAGAAATTCGTACCAGAAGGTATTGAAGGCCGTACAGCTTATAAAGGACCTTTACAAGACACAGTTTATCAACTTATGGGCGGCGTAAGAGCTGGTATGGGTTATACTGGTTCTGAAAATCTTGAAAAATTACGTGAAGAAGCACAATTCACACGTATGGGACCAGCTGGTTTAGCAGAAAGCCACCCACATAATGTTCAAATCACTAAAGAATCACCAAACTATTCATTCTAATAAGATTTAAAGGAGAACGACAATTATGGAAATGGCGAAAGAGCAAGAGTTAATTCTTGTCTTAGACTTTGGTAGCCAATACAACCAATTAATCACAAGACGTATACGTGAAATGGGTGTATATAGTGAGTTACACGACCATGAAATTTCTATTGAAGAAATTAAACGTATGAATCCAAAAGGTATTATATTATCAGGTGGTCCTAATTCAGTTTATGAAGAAGGTTCATTTACTATCGACCCTGAAATTTATAACTTAGGTATTCCTGTATTAGGTATTTGTTATGGTATGCAATTAACTACTAAATTATTAGGTGGTAAAGTTGAGCGTGCCAATGAACGTGAATATGGTAAAGCAATCATTAATGCGAAATCTGATGAATTATTCTTTGGCTTACCATCAGAACAAACTGTATGGATGAGTCATTCAGATAAAGTGATCGAGATTCCAGAAGGATTTGAAGTTATTGCTGATAGCCCAAGCACAGATTATGCAGCTATCGAAGATAAATCTCGTCGTATTTATGGTGTTCAGTTCCATCCAGAGGTACGTCATACTGAATACGGTAATGATTTATTAAGAAACTTTGTGCGTCGTGTTTGTAATTGTACAGGCGAATGGACAATGGAGAACTTTATTGAAATCGAAATTGAAAAAATTCGTGAACGTGTAGGTGACAGAAAAGTACTATGTGCCATGAGTGGCGGAGTAGACTCATCTGTTGTTGCTGTATTATTACACAAAGCGATTGGTGATCAATTAACTTGTATCTTTGTCGACCATGGTTTACTTCGTAAAGGTGAAGGCGACATGGTTATGGAACAATTTGGTGAAGGTTTCAACATGAATATTATTCGTGTTAATGCACAAGATCGTTTCATGGATAAATTAGCTGGTGTATCAGACCCAGAACAAAAACGTAAAATCATTGGTAATGAATTTGTTTATGTATTTGATGATGAAGCATCTAAGTTAAAAGGCGTAGATTTCTTAGCGCAAGGTACACTTTATACAGATGTCATTGAATCAGGTACTAAAACAGCTCAAACAATTAAATCTCACCATAATGTAGGTGGATTACCTGAAGATATGGAATTTGAATTAATCGAACCAATTAACACGTTGTTTAAAGACGAAGTACGTGCTTTAGGTATCGAGTTAGGTATTCCAGAACATTTAGTATGGAGACAACCATTCCCAGGTCCTGGTTTAGGTATCCGTGTACTTGGTGAAATTACTGAAGATAAATTAGAAATCGTACGTGAATCAGACGCGATATTAAGAGAAGTAGTTAGAGAAGAAGGTCTTGAAAGAGACATTTGGCAATACTTCACTGTACTTCCAGGTATTCAATCTGTAGGTGTTATGGGTGACTACCGTACATACGATCATACAGTAGGAATTCGTGCTGTAACATCAATTGATGGTATGACTAGTGACTTTGCTCGTATCGATTGGGAAGTCTTACAAAAGATTTCAAGCCGTATCGTTAACGAAGTTGACCACGTTAACCGCGTTGTCTACGATATTACTTCTAAGCCACCTAGTACAATAGAGTGGGAATAATGAAATAACATATCATTAAGACTAGAAACACCGTTATTATAGTGTCTCTAGTCTTTTTTATTTTGTTTTGAATACGTTTTGAATACGTTTTGAATACGTATATTAAAAACTAATATAATTAGCAAACTTTTCGGCAACTTTCTCGCGTTGTTTTTCAGTTATATGAGCATAAATATCCATAGTTGTTTTGATGTCTCCATGTCCTAACCTGTCTTGTACCTCTTGAATAGATAGCCCCGCTTCAAACAACAATGAACAATGAGTATGTCGAAAGCCATGTATTTTGATACGTTTAAAATTGTGTTTCTTGCATATTTTATCTAATATCTTGTTACAATGCTCGGGATATAAACGTTTGTTACTTGTAACATCAGTAAAAACATATTGCTCCTTATTTATTGTATTATGTCCAAATTTTAAAGATAAAATGCGTTGTTCAGTTTTCCAATGTTTTAATACATCTAATGTTTTATCATCAATACTTATTGTTCTATTAGATGAATTGGTTTTAGGTGGATGTATGACAATTTTATAGTCTTTACCTCTTGCACATGTTTTATTAATAGTAATAGTTTTATTATTAAAATCGATGTCATTCCATGTTAGTGCCATTAACTCCCCACGTCTGAAGCCCGTAAAAGCAAAAGTTCTAAACATAGCATGATAAATAGGCTCGCCTTTAACAAAATCAAGAAATGTTCTTAATTCTTCACTAGAATAATATAAATATGAACTATCTTTTTTTATTTCGCTTTTTCTCGGTTGTTTTGTATGTTTAAATGGATTATCTGTTATAATTTTTAAATTTATAGCATAATCAAGTACAATTGAAGCATATATTCTAATAGCTTTCATATCTTTATACTTCTTGTTCCACATATTAACTATTTTTTGACAATAAGGAATTGTAATATTATTAATTGCGATATTATCAAAATGCCGAAGAATGGCGGTATTAAATAAAGTTTGAACACGTTGATAGGTACTATCTCTAACGGCATTTTGATATTGTTCAAGCCATAACTCATATACTTGCTTATAAGTCGTTATTTCAGTATTTAAAAATCCATTACTTTGAATTTCTGTTTGTAATTTTGCTTCAGCTATTTTTGCTTCTCTTTCAGTTTTAAAGCCTCTTCTAGTTGTCCGCTTCTGCTTACCTGTTATAGGGTCAACGCCTAAATATGCGACAAACATATAAGCGGTTGAACCATCTTTCTTTTTGTATTTCTTAATCAATTTAAAATCAATCCTTTCATGTCTTTGCTTGCCCGCATGCGTAAAAGGATTAAAACACGCATTAAAGACTGGTTACTTTATAGCGTGATAATTCTAATTTAAAAATTTCTGTTTTTTAATACGTTATTAATTTTATTTTTTAACTCGTTTAAATTATCGCTAGGCAAATAACTTATATTATTGCAAATATCTTCAAACACTTCATTGTTAACAAACGTAATAGAAATGTTTAAATTATAACTATCAATAATATCTTTATACATATAGCTCTTACTTATTTCTTGTTTTATTTTTTCTTTCAAACCGATAAGCTCATTATACAAATTAAAAAATGCTTTGCTAAAACCAATACTTAATAAATTTTCGTAGTCATCTAATTTAATATCACACTTTAATATAATTTCTAACTGGTTTATAAAACTCTTTTTATCATTACTCATAGTTTTCTTAACTCGTATACTTTTCCAATTGAAATTGTAAATATTATTATTGATTAAGTATTTAACATTAATGAAATTTATATGTTCAGTGTTATCAGTTTCAATAGATAACAATTTAATATCTATAGGAGAATATATTAATAATTCTCCCATATTAATATTGAAAAATTTACATAGTGCGTCTATAGTTTCATATTTAATAATTTTATTTTCATTTTTTATTAGTGCTAATAAAGTTGGACGAGTAATATTTGTTTCTCTAGATATATAACTTTGTGTGAAACCATATTGCTCCATCATTTTAGAAAGTGTACAAAGAATCATAGTTTTATCCTCCTATATAGTATTATGCACACTTTATTTACAAAAATCTATATAAATATAATATAAAGTTGCACAAAATTTAAAATGGTGGTTTAATTTAGTTGTAAATAAAATTAGTAGAAAAATGATGAAACGGTAAATTTTATTTACAAAACTTTTGAAGAAAGGAGCAAAAAAATGTCTATAAAAATTAATAGTAAAACAATAAGATATTTAATGCTAAAGAATGGTTATAACAATACCGATTTGGCTAAAGAATTATGCATTTGTAAATCTTATTTAGGGTGTTTACTAAAAAATGAAAAACAACCATCTCCAAAATTGGCTAAAAAGTTTACAAAAGTATTGGGAGTGGAATTTGATGAAATTTTTAAAATAGAAGGAGTGGAATAATTCATGTCATGCTTATTAAGTGACGAAGCTTCTAAAGAATTGGTAAAAGGTATTATTAAAATCGCTGAAAAAATGGCAAATGAAAAGGTTAAACAAATGCAAAAACGTTGGATTAATCAAAGGGAAGTACGTGAAACATTTAGATGTACACATAAAGATGTTATAACGTGGGAAAAATTAGGATTAAAGAAACGTAAACAAGGTAAATCATTGTATTATGACCGTTTCGAAATTGAAGATTTATTGCAAAAATTAAAGAATTAAAACATGCTTGCCCGTATGTTAAAGTCCAAATTTAAAACTATATAAATTAACTATAGGAGTGAAATAAATGTATTTGCAAATAGTAAACTTATTTGAAGAAACTGAAATTATTAAAGAAAAGTATGAAGATTTATTACAATCATTTAGATGGTTTATAGAAGATTATTTCAATCATGAAAGGGGTCATTCGTTGACGAAAGACGAAGCACTAATTCATGGTGTAAGCTATCACGAGCATAGAATTAGAGTAGAACAATTCTATGAGCTACTTTCTATTTATAACTATGAATTAAGTAATATTATTAACCGTTTTAACGTGTTAGAAAAGCCCCAAACTAATAAACCGACCAAAGTGCATAGTTAAGGGCTAGAACTTAAATATTTAATTTAAGTGAGTTATTTATAATAACCATTTTAATTTTAACATACTTTTTGACTAAGGGGGGGTTATACATGAGACTATCCGTTGAATGTATCTTCTTCTTAACCGCTCCTCTAAAGAATGCAGTTAATGTTTAATTAGGGGGGCTCTAAAGTATTTATGACTAACAAATATTAATTAAAAGATTAAAGGTAGAAAACAATGACCGATAAATTAAAAGATGTTACAGGTGGTTACGGAATAGTTTATAAAAAGGTAATGAAGCTTAATGATTTGAGTATTGAAGCAAAAGCGATATACAGTTACTTATGTACTTATGCAGGAAATAAAACGACTGCTTTCCCTAGTGTTAGTTTAATTTGTCATGAATTAGGAATAGGAGAAAAGCGTTTCTATAAATATAAAAAAGAATTAATGGAGAAAAATATTATAACAACCAAAAGAGTAAGAAAAAATAATAAATTTAGCAAAACAGTATATACATTAAATCATGGTTTCCTATATGGTCAAATTGAACATATTCAAAACGACCGCATTCAAATTGAACACGTTCAAAACAATGGTATTAAGAATAACAATATTAAGAATAACAATACTAATAGTAACAATAGCAGAATAGTCGACGACGATAAGAAAAATTTCGGTAATATCATCCAACTTTATCAAAGTGAAATACAAATGAACTTGAACCAAACAACAATTGCCAAACTACAAGATGATTATGAAATGTACGGTTATAATTTAATGGAGTATGCAATAAGAAAATCAGCTTTAAAAAATGCTTATAGTTATGGTTTTGTAAATTACTTATTAAAAGAATGGCGTAAATATAAATTGACTGATATTGAAGCGGTTAAACAGTATGAGGAACGAAGAAATAAGCCCGATTATTACACCGAGAATAAAAATGATAATGTAGAGCGAAAAATCGAGGATAAATTAAATTCAGTTGGATATGACAATTTAACCAAAGAAGAAAAAGAAGTAATTAATAAAATGTATTAAAGGGTGTGTAAGAAAGTGAAAACTATATTAAAAAAAGAAATGTCCGCCAAAACTTTCAATGAGAAGTTAATTAAAAGCGGAAAAACTACAAAAAGAATAAAGGAAATCAAACCAAATTTACGATGTGATAAATGCAAACAATCATATGACTTAACCATATTTGAAGATAATACTAAATTAAAAATTTGTGATTGTGATAAACGTTTATATATAAGCCCAAATCAGATGAAGAAAATTGCTTATTTTAAATCGATATCATCTATACCTTTAGTGTTAAAAAAAGCCACCTTTGATAATTTTTATTATGAAAATGATAAACAGTTAAAGAATATGTATCAAGGGGCAAAATATTATATATTAAATAGCAATAAAGAGAATCAGAAAACATTAGTTTTAAGGGGAACTATAGGAAGTGGAAAAACTCATATTGCTATAGCTTGTATGAAAGAATTTCAAAAGAAAAATTTAACAACTTATTTTATTTCATTTACTGACTTAATACAGAGGCTTAAAGAATCCTTTGAAGATAGCAAACGCCAATCTCAAATAATGCAAGATGTATTCAATTGTGACGTATTAATACTTGATGATATTGGCGTAGGTAAATTAACAGAATATGAATTAAAACAATTATTCAATATTGTTGATAAAAGACAAGGTAAATTTAATATATATACAACTAATATGAGTGATGACGAATTAACTTCATCAAAAGAATGGAAAAGAATAACATCAAGATTGTTCAATAGAAAATTTAGCGATATATTAAAAGTAACCACGGCAGATTATAGAATGAAAAAAACTAGAATTTAGGTGTTTCAAAACATACATTAATTAAATAGAAAAAGAATATACCAACTTTTACCAACTTTTTAGACACCATAAAAAGAGGCAAAGAAGTAACTAACTATGAGTGTTCGTCATTTTTACCAATCATAAAATAAGAATTCAAATATTAACTGTATTACAAATTTGTCTAACAACAAAGAGGGTTTACACCATGATAAATTTATTGAACGAATATAGGAAAACCAAAAATGCGATTTTAAAAAAGATAAAACAATACGAAAATAAAGATAATGACAAACTAAAATGTTATCAAGAAAGTTTAAAAGATATAATTTACGTCATTGAATGGTTAACAAAAGGGCATGAACCTAATAATTATAAAGCTATCGATAAAAGACAATGTTATTTAATTAGTCCTGAAACAATTGAAAAAATGGTTGATGAATCAATGTATAAAAAAGTTTATGGAGACGATTATAAAGTTATAATGAACAATATCAATAAGCCCTTTAATAAAATATTATATAAACTTACTGATAGAGAATTAGAGTGTTTCATAATGGTTAAAAGTGAGGGAATAACTTATAAAAAATGTGCCGATTTCCTAGGCTTATCAACGGGGACTGTACAAAAATATATAGAACGTGCAAGAGTAAAAATTGAAAAAAATTTAAAGGAAATGAATTTTCATAATGGATAGTAATTTGAAGCGGTTAAACTTATAATAAACACATGCGGACAAGTTAAACATTTAATTTTGTATATCATTGTATATTACTTGTTTTTGTATTGAATACGTTTTGAATACGTTGTTTTGCTAAATGTTAGTAATGTATATAAATGATTTGAATATAAAACTTTGAAACATCAACGTTTATAAATACAGAAAAATATACGTAAAAACTATATATCATCGAGTGGGAATAATTAAATAATATATATTTAAGGCTAGAAACCCTATATTAGCGGTTTTCTAGCCTTTTTATTTTGCTTTGAATAAGTCATGTATAAATTGTTCAATATTTTTAAGGACTGTTTTCGATAATCTTATTTAAAATCGTTATTGATTAATCGGAATTAATCCTATAGAATGTAAAACGTAATAATTACTATTTACATAACAGAAAAAGAAAGGGAGTTTATTATGGCTAAAATTCCAGTAACTGTGTTAAGTGGGTATCTAGGTTCTGGTAAAACAACATTATTGAATCATATTTTACAAAATCGTGAGGGGCGACGAATTGCGGTTATTGTTAATGATATGAGCGAAGTGAATATCGACAAAGACTTAGTAGCAGAAGGTGGAGGTTTATCTCGAACTGATGAAAAATTAGTCGAGCTATCAAACGGTTGTATTTGTTGTACGTTGCGCGATGATTTGCTAAAAGAAGTTGAACGTATTGTTAAAAAGGGTGGTATTGATCAAATAGTGATTGAATCCACAGGTATTTCTGAACCAGTACCTGTTGCACAGACGTTTTCTTATATCGATGAAGAATTAGGGATTGATTTAACAGCCATTTGTCGATTGGATACAATGGTAACGGTTGTAGATGCTAATCGATTTATTAATGATATTAATTCCGAAGATTTATTAATAGATCGTGATCAAAGAGTAAGTGATGAAGATGAACGTACCATTGCGGATTTACTTATCGACCAAGTAGAGTTTTGCGATGTGATGATTATTAATAAAACAGATTTAGTATCAAAAGATGCATTAAATCGATTAGAACAAGTTTTAACGACACTTCAACCTGAAGCGAAAGTGATTAAAACTGTAAATGCTAAGGTTGATTTATCAGAAGTATTAAATACACAACGTTTTGATTTTGAAAAAGCAAGTGAATCTGCTGGCTGGATTAAAGAATTAACAGAAGGGGGCCATGCGGAACATACACCAGAAACCGAGGAATATGGAATTTCTTCATTTGTATATCGACGACAATTACCTTTCCATGCTGAAAGATTTAATGAATGGTTAGAACACATGCCGGAAAATATTGTTAGAGCTAAAGGAATAGTCTGGTTAGCTCAATATAATCAAGTTGCATGTCTATTTTCTCAAGCTGGATCGTCTCAATCGATATATCCAGTAACATACTGGGTAGCGAGTATGCCGCGTGCAAAACAGGAAATGATTTTAGAAGAAAGACCTGATGTTGCAGAAGAATGGGATTTAGAATATGGAGATCGTCATACACAATTTGTTATTATCGGTACAAATTTGAATCAAGAGCAAATCATTAAAGATTTAGATCAATGTTTAATCAATAGTAGTGAAATTGATGCAGATTGGTCACAATTGTCAGACCCGTATCATTGGACGATTACATCCAAATAATCTAGATTTTAAAAAATAAAGTTTCACGTGAAAACTACATATAAAAAAGATACGTCCTTGTACTACTTATAAAGTAACAGTAGTACAAGGGCGTACCTTTAAATTATTTAATATTATCTTTTACAAATTTACCGGCTTTTCCTTTAAATGATTCTCCGCCAGCCATTTCTTGTTTGGCATATTTATCTGTAGAATTATTCCATAAATTATAGCCATAAGTACGAAGACCATAAATTTTTGAATATTTCCCATCTAACATAGGAGAACCAGAAGCACCAGCTCTGAAAATATCTTTTGTCATAATTTCAGTACCATTTGCTGAAAATTGGACGAATCTTAATTTACTAAAATAAGCTTTAGTATTGTCGCCATTTTGCCATGGATATCCTAATGAATATAATGGTGTATTAAATTTTAATCCTTTGATTTCCTTGTCAGTTGCTAATCGTATTGGCTTAGCATATTTAGACATTTTCTCTTTGGTATGAACAACAGCTATATCATAACCTGATAATTTTTTTACATCAGAGGCATGGAATTTATAAGGAATATGCTTCCCATCTCGGTTCATTGCGAACGAGATATATTTCGCTGAAGCGGCTTTCCCATTTTTATCATCAATAACATGAGCATTTGTAACAAACGTATGATCTCCGATAACTGTACCTGTGCCCATTGAATCTTTGCCTTTACCTTTATGGCCATTCATATTAGAAACTCGACCAATTGCTTTTAAATTATTTTTATTAGCTTTTGTATAATGTTCAATACTGATTGAGTTTTTACTTATTTTCTTAGCTTTGGGATAAGCTTGTTGGTCAGATGGAGAATTTAATCCATCACGGTAGTAATGATCTGTTTCAGCATGCGCTTGTTGAGAAAATGTTGCAGTGGCTGTCAACGCAATTGTAGTGATCATGACACTGCTAATAATCGTTTTTATTGGTTTGAAATATGACAAAATAGAAGTCCCCTTTGTTTTTTAAAGTTGATACGAAATTTTAAAGAAAGTCAAAATAAAATAATGATTATTGTAAATTTATTATCATCAATCAGTTTCATTATATGTGAAATAAGTTGTATTACAATAGAAAATCTAAAATTTATAGTAATTGATTAATTAATAATAATAAATATGTAAAATGTAACAATAATAGCAATAATATAAATTGCTAATTACTGCACAAAATAAAACAACGACTTTTCGAATCATAAAAATGTTGCTTTAAAGAATAATTCACTAAATATCTATATCTTTTCTTATATAAATGTGATATTTTTTATTGTAACAAAGAAATCATTTTATCCGATTACATCTAGCTCTCATGTAGAGTTAGATGTTTTTTAATGACACAATCAATAGGAACGAATGAGATGGACATAGAATGAGATGGACATATTATATCTAATAAGGTGTAAACTGTTTGAACCGTTCATTTCCGTATTATTGTAATGCAAACTAAAAGAGGCGAGACCTAATGTCTCGCCTCTTTTATATATTTATTGTCTTTATTTGAAGAAGCCAATGATAGTTTTGATGATTGAAATGATGCTTGTAACGATTTCCATTGATAGTCCTCCTTTTCAATCAGAATGAGTTATTTATTGGGTTAGTGCAATTTTTGAATAATATTAGATTATTTATTGCCTTTTACAAGATCGATGATTGTTTTCACTAAAGAAACGATACCTGAAATAATACTCATGTATAGCCCTCCCTTTTAAATGGATTAGTGTTATTTAAATACATATAATCGTCATTAAAGACGAATTATTTATTACCTTTTACAAGGTCGATGATTGTTTTTACTAAAGAAACAATGCCTGAGATGATTTCCATTATAATTACCTCCCTTGTTTGACTTGTTAAATACATTGTAACGAGATAAAGGGTGGTTTATGACGAAATTTCCTAACTTGTATTTTGAAGGTCATAACTGGGCGTTTTCATTGAATAACTCACAGAATTTCATGCCTAAGTGTATTAACTATTAAATGCCTTTACAAAAGCTTTACATGGCTGTTTTGAAGTTGTAAAGATATTGAATTTTCATATAAAATTAGCGTCCTTATTGGTATGAGATTTGACATAGTTAATATCATCGACTATATTAATATTAATATGCTCAAAAGTAGAATTAAGCTTTAGCTAGCGATGATTGCTATAAAATTATAGTGTTTATCGAGAGTGAAAGAATAGTTGGCTTTTGACCGGACACAGAAAATTAAAAAGGTAGCTTTTTAAAAGGAAATAACATCATTCTAAGATTAAAATACATACGTAGATTTAAAATGCGAGGAAAATGAAAAGTTAAGTCGACTTTTTCACAAGGAGTAAAGACCGCTAACTTATTTAAAATTCAAGTCGTAATGTTGATGATATTTCAAGTTGAAATGAAGCCTATAGTAGCATGTTTCTCATAATTCAGAGTGTGGGATATTGTCTATTGTAGGCTTTTTATAGTACGTAAATTTAAACAGAGGAGGTATCGATGTTAAGTATGAATGCACTCTTAATTGTGTTCCTTATCACTTTACTCATTGCTATGCTGAGTGGTTTAGTATTTTTATCTGCTAAAGTTCCCACTCAATATATTAAGATACATATGTATATGCTTGTCTTACCTATCATTGTAGGACTGATTGGATTATTTTCAACGACAAATCAACTTATCATTGGCCCTTTTAAATTAGATAAATTGGCTTGGTTAATGGGAAGTTTCATTTTAATATTAGGTTTTATTATCCAAAAGTTTTGTGTTCGTTATTTGCTTGGAGATAAAAATTATCGCCAATATTTCCCTTTGTTCACTTTGATTACCGTTTTTGCATCTGTTGCATGGTTAAGTGGTGATTTAAGATTTATGGTTGTAAGTTGGGGCGCAACATTATTATGCCTTACGTTATTAATTAGAGTTAATCGTTTCTGGAAAGTACCGCACGAGGCTGCTAAAATTTCTGCTAAATTATTTTTAATTGGATGGCTAGCATTAGTTGTAGCTGTTGGTTTGTTATATATTTTTACAGGTCATTGGTATATTGATGAAGTAGCAGTTGATTATAGTCATTTATCTTTTGGTATGAAATTAATTATAGATTTATGTATTGTACTAGCTGTGATTATTCCCGCAGCACAGTTTCCTTTCCAAAGTTGGTTAATTGAATCTGTTGCAGCACCGACACCTGTATCAGCTATTATGCATGCCGGAATAGTCAATGCTGGTGGGATTATATTAACAAGATTCGCACCTGTATTTGATAATGCAATAGCGATTACAGTTTTATTGTTGATTGCGAGTGTCTCAGTGTTACTTGGTTCAGGAATCAGTTTGGTTCATGTCGACTATAAAAGACAACTTGTAGGATCTACAATGAGTCAAATGGGCTTTATGCTTGTTCAATGTGCATTAGGTGCATATTCGGCAGCTATTATTCATCTTGTGTTACACGGCGTATTTAAAGCAACATTATTTTTACAATCTGGATCTGTAGTTGGCAGATTTAATATACCAACGCCACCTAGTGCTAAAAGATCATATGGATGGATCTTGTTAGGTCGACTATTGGCGTTAGTGATTGCAGTGCTATTTTGGATGAATAGTGATCATAGCGCTTATGAGCTAATTAGCTCGCTTATACTAGCATGGTCGTTAATGGTGTCATGGAATCAACTAGTTGCCTTTAGTAAGACGATTATGGGTAAAGTGGTTGGTGTTTGTATGATTATTATTGTTGCTGTAGTTTATATTGTGACGCATCATTTCTTTAAATATTTATTAAGCACAGTGGATATTAGTGTGACGCATCCACCGATTATAAGTAGCATTATAAGCATTGCTATCTTAGTATTTGGAAGTGTATTTAGTATTTGGGTATCACGACATCGTAACTCGCATGCATTTGCTGTATTGTATTTATGGTTAGTTAAATTGGGTGAGGCGAAATCAGCTTCAGTTGAAAGCCATCCAACATATTTGAAAAAGTATTTATAAAAGGGTGAAAAACTATGGTTAATTCACAACAAAATAGCAATATCGAAATGATTGTCTCTGAGGCTAAGCGTGTCATTACACCGTTATCACCAATTTCTATTTTTGCTGCGAGAAATCCTTGGGAAGGTTTGGAAGGACAAACATTTAACGAAATAGCTACATGGCTAAAAGATATAAGAGATGTCGATATTTATCCTAATTATAGAGCGATTGAAAATGCTGTACAACATGGTGAGATAGATGAAGAAATCTTTGAAACATTATTAAATGAAGCAATTCAATCGTCTAATATCAAAGTAGAAACCGAATTTGAAAAACGTTATATAGATAACATTAAACATATTGAACCAATTTCAGATGATCTTTTAGATACTACTATGCGTCATCGTATCTTTGAAACTTTACCTAAGGTTTCAAACAGAGATGTAAATCAAGATTTATACCGACCTAAGAGTGCGGATAGTGTTAATGCAAAAGGTGAACGATTAATTGATGAGGTAGATATGCATATGATTAAGTGGTCTAAACTGTATTTAGACCAGTTTCAATCTAGTTGGACTATGCCTAAGAGAGAGCAAGGCTTTTATACTGCATGGTTACATTTAGCACAACATGATCCTAATCTGTCTAAACAAGCAAGACAACTTGTTCGTCAGTGTGCATCTACTTCACACGAAATGATTAGCCAAGTATTAACAGATTTGAATATTCAAAGTGCAGACTGGCAAGCTTATATAGAAGGACAGTTGTTAGCTTTACCAGGTTGGGCTGGGATGATGTATTATAGAGCAGAAGAAAATGAATCAGAGCGTCAACTCTTAACAGATTACATAGCAATAAGATTAGCCACTGAATATATTTTATTATCAACAACTAAAGAACAATACAACGTGTCTAATATTTATCACTATAAAGACGTAGATTTAGTTATAGCATTAATGTTTTATGGTCATTTATCACTTGAAGAGTGGGATCAATTATCTAAAGAAGATAAAATAAGATACTTAGATTTTGCGAGAACATATCATAGACAGTATTTCCAAAAATTATGGCTTGATGCATGGGAAGAAACACATGAACGTGATTTAGTAGATACAATTTATGAGTCGTCAAATTCAGATAGTGAACCACAAAAGACACAAGCCCAGTTAGCGTTTTGTATCGATGTCCGTTCTGAACCGTTTCGTCGTCATCTCGAAGGAGAAGGCCCATTTGAAACAATAGGTATTGCCGGTTTCTTTGGTTTACCTATTAAAAAAGAAGTTATTGACGCACAATTCGATCATGAATCTTTACCTGTCATGGTACCACCAGCGTACAAAATTCAAGAATACGCAGATCGCCATAAATTAGAATATTATCAGCAACAACAACATACAATTACATCAATGCTTTATACGTTTAAATTAATGAAACATAATGTTCTACCTAGTCTATTATTACCAGAATTAAGTGGGCCATTTTTAAGTCTAAATACCATTGCCAATACGTTAATACCAACAAAAGCAAGACAATTTGCGCATCGGTTCACTAAAAAATGGCTTAACAAACCTGAAACAAAGTTAACCATTGATAGAGAGCATCATGTATATTCAGAACTTCCTATTGGTTTAACGGAAGAAGAGCAAGTTCAATTTAGTAAACAAGCACTACAATTAATGGATTTAACGAAAGATTTTGCTCCACTTGTCGTATTAGGTGGACACGGTAGTGAATCTCATAATAATCCTTATCATTCTTCACTAGAGTGTGGTGCTTGTGGAGGGGCTTCAAGTGGATTTAATGCTAAATTGTTAGCGATGTTATGCAATATGTCTTCTGTAAGAGAAGCACTGAAACAAGATAACATTAATATTCCTGATGAAACTGTCTTTGTTGCGGCAGAACATAAAACTTCTGTAGATAAGTTGGAATGGATATATGTCCCAGAATTAACAGAAAGTGCACAACAAGCGTTTGATTTAATAGAATCTGTTATGCCACAAGTAAGTTATAAAGCTAATTTAGAACGTTTGGCAAACTTGCCTAACTTAAATAAAGAGCATAAAGATCCAGTAGCAGCAGCATATCAATATGCGAGTGATTGGAGCGAGATAAGACCCGAATGGGGGTTAGCTAAAAATGCTGAGTTTGTTATTGGTAAACGTTCAATTACTGAAAATAGTAATTTAGAAGCGCGAGCATTCTTGCATAATTACGATTGGACAGAAGATCAAGATGGTCATTTACTCAATACAATTATTTCTGGACCAGCACTAGTTGCACAATGGATTAACCTACAATATTATGCTTCAACTGTAGCACCACATTACTATGGTAGTGGTAATAAGAGAACACAATCAGTCACATCTGGACTTGGTGTCATGCAAGGTAACTCTAGTGACTTAATGTACGGTTTGCCTTGGCAATCAGTAATGGCTCAAGATAACGAAATTTACCATTCGCCAATACGTTTATTAGTCGTTATTCAAGCACCTGATACGCATATTCAACGCTTATTAGCAGATAATCAAAAATTCGCTCAAAAAGTCGACAATGGATGGGTACGTTTAGCAAGTATTGATGAAAATCATAGTTGGAAAGATTGGTAAATGTATATATAGATAGCTTACTTAAGAGATTTCAATTGGTTATGGCGTTTTTGATGTTATTTTCGAATAATATGGAAAATGTTAAACTATATGTAATCAATATTTAGGAGTCGTCTATATGAAAAAGTCTAAAGGTGTATATGAAGCTGAAATTAGTAAAGCGATCACTCAATGGGAAAAGGATTATTTAGGAAGAGGTTCTTTATCTGTTAAAACTGACATACTAAGAGATATGGTGATTATCAATTTGCAAGGAATATTAACACCTGCAGAATATCGCGTTTGTGAGACGAATGAAGGTTTATTGAATATTAAACGCACAAGATCTGAATTAGTTGAATCGGGTCAAAATGATCTTAATAACATTATTCATCAAATTACAGGAATTGAAGTAGTCAGTTTTCATAGCGATTTAAGTACCGTTACAGGTGAACGTGTGATTGTCTTTAAATTAAAAGACAACTTTGAAAAATTAATCAACCAAGCTTGATTTATATAGGAACAGTATGATTTTACGTTAATAGACAAAGGTCATACTGTTTTTTATTTTAAATATAATAAGTACATCACGTAAACATAAAGTCTATAAATGATACCTAATAAATTCGGAAAAATAATCATAGAGGCTAGTAATTTATCACCTTTGAAACCGACAATACATAAAATAATAGGTATCATATAGAGAATGAATAACCAATATAATAGTGTGTCAAATGAGGGATGAATAGGTAAGAAAAAGCGAAATAATGTAATTAACAAGGCACAATAGATTAATATTATTTTGCTCATAAAGGATACCTTTCTAACTATCAAACATAAATGGGTACAGTTGAATGATTACAGTACTTATATTTGAATACGTTTTTAACGTGTGATAGCTATATTTTTTAGATTTTTATTATTATTATAAATTCAATTATACAATAATTTATATGCAAAAGGTATGAGAATTCCAAAGCACTATAGTCATTTAATATCAATTATAAATGGTATCTCAACCTCACTTTAAGCGATTGAATCGTATATAATACATGTAATGGTTGAAAGCACAAAAAATATCATTAACGAAATATAATGAATATAGGTCAAAATAATCGACGTTTAAATAATGGTACAAACGATGGCTTAGTCCAAGAGATTTTGATGGACACAGTTATCAAATAGCAAATCTAACATAATTAAAATCCGACATAAGGCCGAGCCCAACATATGGTCATTTTGTATATGATATAAGAGTTAAGTAACTAAAGTTTGTAAGAGATAGAGGAGATTATATGATAAACAACAAAATAACGACAGGAAAATTTACCATTCCTTTATTTTTGATCAGTGTGTGCTTGTTTATATTTGTTGCATTGCGTATTACTCATGAAGGCGCATTTTTAAAAACACTTGATTTAAAGTCATTACATTGGCTTACTCAGGAATTTGGTACACCACATCGAAATTTTGAAGGTAATTGGTTCAATCATTATATGACATTTTCTGCCACTATAGGCGACGTCAGTGGTGTAATTATTATGTCACTTATTATTACAGTAGTTTTAATGTTTAGATATAAACATATTGCTTTATGGTTTATTTTAACGATTTTAAGTGGCACATTAATGAACATATTAATCAAAATGACAATAGAACGTACAAGACCGTTTAATCATTTAGTCGTTGATAAAGGATATTCATTCCCTAGTGGTCATTCTAATGCCAGTACGCTATTATTTGTAACAATGATTTTTGTGATTATACCAGTAGTTCGTCATGCTATATTGAGGTACGCAATGCTCGTTATTGCGATCATATTGTGGTTAAGTATATTATTTTGTAGATTATACTTTCATGCGCACTACCTTACAGACGTCATTGGTGGTGTCACATTAGCATTGGCCTGGATCGCACTATGGCTTGCTGTATATCCATTGTTTAAAAAATTAAAGTTAAAAGGCAAATAGTTAATGTCTTTTTTAAAGTGATATTATATACGTATTAAATTTCAAAAGTTAGGAGAGTACGACATGATGAATATTAAATCACCAAGTCCACTTTATTTAAAAGGTACAAACAATCAAGCGATATTATTATTACATTCATTTACAGGTACCGTTAAAGACGTGAAACATCTTGCAACAACATTGAATGAACAAGGATTTACTTGTTATGTACCTAATTATCCTGGTCACGGACTACCAGTGACTCAGTTTGTAGCGTACAATGTTGAAGATTGGTGGCATTGCGTGCAAGAAGCGTATCAATTTTTAAAAAGTGAAGGATTTGAGCAAATTAATGCTGCTGGCGTCTCATTAGGTGGTTTATTCACATTACGTTTAGCTGAAAACGTTGAGTTAAACCGTATTGTAGTCATGTCTGCACCAAGTGAAAAGACGAAAGCAGGTATTTCTTGGCGTTTGGAAAAATATGGGAAACGTATGAATGACATAATGAGATTATCAGAAAGTGAAAGCACTCATGAATTAGCGCAAATAGAGGACTATCAAAATGATATAAAAACATTCCAAGAGGTTATTAATGATATTATGTCACATTTGAATGAAATTACTGCAACTGCAAGAATAGTATATGGTGGCCAGGATGAAGCAGCTTATGAAGACAGTGCCCACTATATTTTCAACCAAATCAGTAGTGAACATAAAACGATACAAGAATTCCCACGCAATCAACACTTGATGACGCATGGTGAGGGTAGAGACGAATTGGAACAAGATATTGTTAAGTTCTTCACTGAGTAATAATATCTTTATAAAAGGACGTGTTCATAGATGAAAAGGACTTTTTTATTAACATATATAACGACTTCGGGTAAAACATATACAGAATTTAAGACATTTGAAAATGGCATAGATAAAGATAAATGTGTGAGACGAATTTTAGATGAATTTGATGAGTTGCCATATTTATATTTAGAAAAGGGAAATAGCATCCATTATATCAATGTTGATCACATTGAAAGTTTAGAGATTGAAGAAGTACATGATGGACAGTCAATCACTTATAGCAGTTAAAATATGAAAAGCTAAAAATTTAAAATAATGTTACAAGGAAAATAGTCATAACTCATTCATTTTCAGTTTATATTTAAATACAAATTGAAAAAGGTGAGCAAGACTATTTTTTTATTATTCTGACAATTTAGATGGATATTGCACATATATGCTATAAATGGTAAAGTGTTACTTAAATACATAAACGCTTTAACGTGCTAAAGGAAGTGATTGGATATGAGCAAACAATCAGAATGGAAGACATCAACTGGTTTTATATTAGCAAGTGCTGGTTCTGCAATAGGTCTAGGAGCAATGTGGAAATTCCCTTATATGGCAGGCATTTATGGTGGCGGCGCATTTTTATTAATGTTTTTAATCTTCACCATATTTGTAGGACTACCATTATTAGTAATGGAATTTACTGTTGGGAAAATGGGAAGAACCTATACCACACAAATATATAGTAAACTTACAGGCAAAAAATGGTTAAATATTATAGGGTGGAATGGTAACTTAGCAGTATTTATCTTATTCGGTTTCTATAGTGTTATTGGCGGATGGATTATAATCTATATGGCTAATGTCATTTGGCAAATAGTTACGTCGAATACATCTGATCTTGGCCAAATTCAATTTGAAGCAATTATTAGTAATCCATGGTTAACAGTATCAGGACAGGGTATTTTTATTTTCTTAACAATGATTATAGTCATGCTCGGTGTCGAAAAAGGCTTAGAAAAAGCTTCCAAAATCATGATGCCGTTATTATTTATCTTTCTAATAATTGTTGTTGGAAAATCGTTAACTTTAGACGGTTCTATGGAAGGCGTACGTTATTTATTGCAACCCCGAATTAAAGATATATCAATGGAAGGCATCTTATTTGCTCTTGGACAATCCTTCTTTACATTATCATTGGGAACGACTGGGATGATTACTTACGCAAGTTATGCTCCGAAAGCTATGACAATCAAATCATCGGCTATTTCAATTGTATTGATGAATATTTTAGTTTCAGTCTTAGCGGGATTAGCTATTTTTCCAGCGTTAAAAACATTCGGATACCAGCCGCAAGAAGGGCCCGGTTTATTATTTAAAGTGCTACCTTTAGTATTCGATAAAATGCATTTCGGTATCGTCTTTTATCTTATCTTTTTAATTTTATTTTTATTTGCAGCATTAACATCATCTATTTCATTATTAGAGTTAAACGTTTCTAATTTTACAAAAAATGATAATACTAAACGTCGACCTGTTGCACTTATCGCAAGTATACTCGTATTTATTATTAGTATCCCAGCCACTTTATCGTTCGGTAGTTTAAGTGGAATTAAATTTGGCGCTGGCACTATATTCGATAACATGGATTTTATTGTATCTAATATTCTAATGCCATTAGGAGCGCTAGGTACTACACTTGTTGTAGGCCAATTATTAGATAAAAATTTATTAAGAGAAAACTTTGGTAGAGACAAATTCAAACTATTTTTACCTTGGTATTATTTAATTAAATTTGTCATGCCAATCGTAATTATTTTAGTATTTATAGTTCAGTTATTTTAAAACTAGATTTTAGATAAAAATATAGCAATAAAGGCTTATCGAAACTACGAATTTCGATAAGCCTTTTTATGTTATCCAACCAAAATATGCCAAATATTTTTGATGATAAGTAAACTGACAATGAGAACGATAATACTCGAGATTTTATTTAAAATAATGATGTATTTACCAGTTTTATCAACAGATCCTAACATTTTTCCAAGGACTGCTAAAAAAATAAACCAAATCCAAGAGACTGAAATAGTAGCCACTGCGAATAATAACTTTTCATTACCTTGATACATAGAAGCGCTAGTACCAATGACGCCGATTGTATCCATAATCGCGTGAGGGTTAAGTAGTGAAACAGAGAGTGCAAATCCGATTTGTTTCTTAGCGCTCATAGGTTCCATATGTTCTAAATTATTTGGCTTTTCATTCCACAATGACCAAGCCATATATAATAAGAAGGCTAGGCCAATAATATAAATTACTAATTGTAAAATAGGTAGTGACATTAAAACGAGTGAAACACCTAATATAGCTAATACTATTAAAGTCGTATCACATAAACCTGCTGTAATAATGACTGGTAATGCTTTGGTTAATTTCTTTTGATTAGCTCCCTGGTTAAATACAAATACGTTTTGAGCACCTAATGGCAAGATAAGACCTAAAGCAAGTAAGAATCCGTGAATCATAGGTTGCATAATAGTACCCCTTTTTTATGAGCTAGAATATTTATCTTAAAAAGTTTAAATATCTGAATATTTAAAAATATTATACGGAAGACATATATACTTTTCAATATTAAATATTTTATTAGGGATTGTTCTCATAAAAAAGCCCGAAGCAGTTGTGTTTAAAATGCTTTGGGCTATGAAACATATATTTTGAAATTGAGATTAACAAATTAGATTATGACTCTTTTGTGGCCTCGACTAATGTATCTGCTGCAAGTAAACCAAGATTATTTGAAGCTAATGGACTATCGCCAGTTAATAACTTACGGTCTTGGTGTGTCTGGCCACTCATTTCTTTATTTACAATATTAAGTCCTTGTTTGCTTAATAAGTCTGCAACTAACCATTTAAGTTTACCTGGCAAGTAACCAATGTCGATATTAGCGCTGTCATCAAGCGCATCAGGGAATACACAAACTGAATAGCCTTCAAATGGTGATGATTCTCTATTTAAACCAGCAGATAATAATGCAGCAGGACCATGACATAATGTGATAATAAACTTATCATAATCTAATGCCCAATCTAATGTTTGTTGTACATCTTCACTTTCGGAAATACCAACTACAGCCGCATGTCCTCCAGGTATAAATAGGGAAATATAATCTGAATCAGGACCGAGTTCATTTTTAACTACTTCTGATAACACTTTTGGTTGTTTTAGTTTTTCCTTTAATTTATTGTAAGTCGATTGAACAGCCTCATCTTCTCCAGGCATAGACCAATGTTCCAATTTTACAGGATAACCCGTTAATGTAGCTACATCGACATCGAAACCTGCTTCCATTAAATGATGCAATGGTAATAACATTTCTACTGGGTGATTACCTGTGGAGAACATTTTGCCGTTTTCTAACAATACATATCGTTCTTCTGCGGCAATCATTAATACTTTCCATTTACCTCCAGTATAAGCATTTTTATGTTTGACACCATCAAAGTCTGTTTTAGGTGCTGTATATTGACTTAATGAATAAGGAGAAGGGAAAAATGCATTATCCTCCGCTTTATCAGGCGTTGGCACTTTACTTAATTCACTTGTGTCTTGAGTCATATTCAATTCCTTCTTTCGTAGGTTTGTAATGTTTATTACCTTGTAAGATACCTCATAAACATATACTAATAGCTACATGTCTCTCTTTTAATATAAAAAATGTACACTAAGACAGCATTATAAGGTCTAAGTGTACACGTTGAATTAGATGTATTGTACATTTTCGAAAATGACATTTTGTTTTTGAAGTTCTTCTGCAATATTTTGAGGTAATTTAGTATTTTTAAATGTCACATGATCAAAGAAGCAGTGTTTTAATTTTATATTTTCAAATACAGATTGGTTAATTTCTGTTTTTTTAAAAGTAACATTTTTAAATGTAGTATCAGTGATTTTAACCTCACTAAACGTGTTGCCATCAAATACAACATCTTGAAAGACTGTATTATTAATCGTTGTTTCATCAAACGTCGTATTTTCTGCGTTAATGTTTTTAAATTGGTTTTTGTAAAAATTAACTTGTTCGAATATGCAGTCATTCAAACTACTATTTACAAATTTACTATTTGAGACAGCGTTAATGTTTTTAAATATACCTTCATTAAAATTACAATTTTTAAAACGACTTTTATTAACTTCTAATTCATCGTACATAGAATTTCTAAAATTAGTTGAATTATGATTTACATTTTTATAGTTTTCTTGAGTGAATACAGATAGCGATAAGTCTTTATTTGCCATATAATTACAAACTCCTTTACTAGCGTTAAATGATATTTCTTTTCTTATACAGGAAAAATAAATATAAAATTATAGAATTAATATACGTTATTCATCATAACATGAGATGGCTTCTGGCACATTTGATTGAGTTTGAAAATAGAAATATAAAAATATGATTTATTATAAACAGTGAAATTGCAAAATATTCTAAAATCATTTATAATTCATACCTGTTAAATAAGAATTATTGGAATATGGGAAAAGGCATTGTATAGTTTTCCTTAAAATACATAGGAGATGTATATATATAACATGATTGCATACGATTTGATTGGACAAACACCACTTGTTTTATTAGAAAGTTATAGTGATGAAAACGTTAAAATTTATGCTAAACTTGAGCAATTTAATCCTGGAGGCAGTGTCAAAGATAGGCTAGGAAAGTATCTTGTTGAACAAGCAATAGAAGAAGGGCGTCTTCAACGCGGTGATACTATAGTGGAAGCTACGGCTGGAAATACTGGCATAGGATTAGCTATAGCAGCTAATCGCTACGATTTAAAATGTGTCATATTTGCACCTGAAGGCTTTTCTGAAGAGAAAATTTCAATTATGCGTGCGTTAGGTGCTGATGTAAAAAGAACAGCTAAAGATGAAGGTATGATTGGAGCACAACAAGTTGCCAAACAATACGCTACTGACACACAATCCATTTATATGAATCAGTTTGAAACTAAACATAACCCTGATGCCTATACACACACCTTGGGGAAAGAACTTACAGATGAACTGAATCATATTGACTATTTCGTAGCTGGTGCTGGATCTGGTGGTACATTTACAGGTGTAGCAAGACATTTACAACCTTTAGGTGTTAAAAGCTATATTGTTGAACCAGAAGGCTCGATATTAAATGGTGGGCCAAGTCATACTCATGACACAGAGGGCATTGGTTCAGAGAAGTGGCCTGGATTTTTAGAGAAAACTTTAGTCGACGGTATTTTTACAATTAGTGATAAACATGCTTTTGAAAACGTAAAAAATATTGCTAAAAATGAAGGATTACTTGTAGGTAGTTCATCTGGTGCAGCGTTACAAGGTGCACTTGAATTAAAACAACAATTAGACAAAGGGATAATCGTAACCATATTCCCTGACGGTAGTGATCGATATATGTCAAAACAAATATTTAATTATAAGGAGATGGATTATAATGAATAAAAAAACACAAATGATTCATGGCGGACATACTACAGACGAATATACAGGTGCTGTAACAACACCTATATATCAAACAAGTACTTACTTACAAGATGATATTGGAGATTTACGTCAAGGTTATGAATATTCTCGTACAGCCAATCCAACACGTGCTTCATTAGAAAGTGTCATTGCAGATTTAGAACATGGTAAACATGGTTTCGCATTTGGGTCAGGTATGGCTGCAATTAGTGCAGTTATCATGTTATTAGATAAAGGCGATCACCTTATATTAAATTCTGATGTATACGGTGGCACATATCGTGCATTAACTAAAGTATTTACAAGATTCGGTTTAGATGTTGATTTTGTTGATACTACAAATATTGATGAAGTTGAAAAATATATTAAACCCGAAACTAAAATGTTATATATTGAAACACCTTCTAACCCATTATTACGTGTAACAGATATTAAAGGTACAGTAGATATTGCTAAAAAACACAATTTGATTTCTGTTGTAGATAATACATTTATGACACCTTATTATCAAAATCCATTAGACTTTGGTATTGATATTGTTTTACATTCTGCTACTAAATACATTGGCGGACACAGTGATGTAGTAGCTGGATTAGTAGTAACTGCTGACGATGAATTAGGAGAACGTATTGGTTTTATTTCTAATTCAACAGGTGGCGTTCTTGGACCACAAGATAGTTATTTATTAGTAAGAGGAATCAAAACACTTGGCTTACGTATGGAACAAATTAATCGTAATGTTGAAGCGGTTATTGATATGCTTCAATCTCATGACAGTGTACAAAAAGTATTCCATCCAAGTGTGAAAAGTCACTTAAATTATGATATACATGCAGCGCAAGCAGACGGTCATACAGGTGTAATCGCTTTTGAAGTGAAAGATACTGAAGCAGCTAAAAAAGTGATTCACGCAACACAATATTTCACTTTAGCTGAAAGTTTAGGTGCAGTTGAAAGCTTAATCTCAGTACCTGCTTTAATGACACATGCGTCTATCCCATCAGATGTGCGAGCTAAAGAAGGTATTACTGACGGCTTAATTCGTTTATCAATAGGTATTGAAGATACAGATGATTTAGTCAATGACTTAAAACAAGCACTTAACACATTAAATTAAATCTAATTAGTCATATATAAGCGTATCTTTCTTTCATTTAATAATTCACAACATTAATAGATCGAGATTAGTATAAACTGACGACAAAGAATCAAATTTTGTCGTCAGTTTTTTATTTTTAATAGAAAAGTAAGGATAAATAAATTTTCATATAATTCTCAATTTGGCTAATATTGTGCGTGTTTTAAATTAAGATTATTCCTATTTTGTCAGGGTATGCGAATAATGTACATTGAATTATAGAGAGGGGTATTTTTAATGATTTTCGAAACTATGGAACAAGAAGACTATGAACAAATGGTTTTTTGCCAAGATAAAGCAACAGGCTTAAAGGCAATTATTTGTATTCATGATACGACACTTGGACCAGCATTAGGCGGTTGCCGCGTTAGAAATGATTATAATTCTGAAGAAGAAGCAATAGAAGATGCTATGAATTTAGCACGTGGTATGACATATAAAAATGCAGCTGCTGGCTTAGACCTTGGTGGAGGTAAGACAGTAGTGATGGGTTCACCTAATAAAGAAGATGAAGAAGCATTTTATAGAGCATTAGGTCGCTATGTTAATACATTAAATGGTCGTTACTATACAGCAGAAGATGTTGGTACATCTGAACATGAAATGAATTTGATTTATAAAGAAACACCTTATGTTTGCGGTACTAGTCAATCATTTGGATCAGCAGGTAATCCTAGTCCAATGACTGCTTATGGTATTTATATAGCAATGAAACGTACGGCTATGGAACAATTTAATGGTGAATCACTCGAAGGTAAAACAGTAGCTGTCCAAGGTGTAGGTCACGTATCATATGAACTTTGTCGCTTATTACATGAAGACGGAGTTAAGTTAATTGTGACTGATATCAATAAAAATAACGCACAACGAGCAGTTGATGAATTTAATGCACAATTTGTCGAACCAGATGACATCTTTTCAGTAGAAGCGGATATTTTCGCACCATGTGCACTAGGTGGTATTTTAAATGATGACACTATTCCTCAATTAAAAGTTAAAGCTGTATGTGGTTCAGCGAATAACCAATTAAAAGATGAAAATAAACATAGTAAAATGTTAGAAGAAAAAGGTATATTATATGCACCAGACTATATTGTTAATAGTGGTGGTGTAATAAATACAGCTGACGAATTAAATGGTTATAACGAAGAACGAGCTAAAGAAAGTATTGAAGGTATTGATAAAATTGTAAAACATATATTCGATATTGCTAAAGAACAAAATAAGACACCATTAGAAGCTTCACAACATTTTGCTGAAACACGTATGAATCAAATGTCACGTATTCATGATATTAGAAAATAAAAATGATGAAATAAAATATAGAATTGTTGTAGCCTGGGATAAATAACTGTCTCAGGCTACAATTTTATATTGGCAGTAGTTGACTGATAAAGTAATTCTTTTTCTTTAGAAATTAGAATTACTTATGCATGAGTGCTAACTCATGTAATCCTTAGTGGAACACCTTAGCTAAAGCTAATGTGTAAGTATCACTAAACTATTTAAAAATAGTAGTGATACTTTATTTTAAATTCTAGTCAACCTTGCCGGGGTTAGACTACGAAATAAATTTTAGGAAAATATTATTTCTGTCTAACTCCCTTTTTAATTGTGTAATGAAATTGATGAGATATGATACTCAACTTGAAGTAATAACTGCAATTTTGAAAAATTACTTTAACAAATTTGAATAATCGAAAATGATTTTGGTTATTCGGGTTTATAAATCATATATCCGGATAAAGGAAAGTTATCAAAGTACAATTTTATTATTGAATAGAGAAAGCATATAAAAAATAAAACATAAAATGTATATCTGTATTAATTGAAATTTCGACAAACTTAATTGCGTACAAAATAGTTTTGTCAAATCCATTTTATATATTTATTCATATTATTACTAAAAAATGATAAATATAAATTTGGATAAAAATTGTACAGATATATAGTTTTGTAACATTTGTAAAAAGTAAATCAATTAAGTATTATATGTATATACAATATTAAAATTGTGCAAAATATATGAGGTGATTCATAAATGAAGAACAAACAAGGCTTTTTACCACACAAACTAAATAAATATGCAATTAGAAAATTCACAGCAGGAACAGCATCACTATTAATAGGTGCAACATTAGTATTTGGAGGATGAATTAGATAATGCATCTTCTCAAAATAGCGATGGCAACAAAGATAAAAGTGAACCTGTTGATATAACAGAACTCACTAATAGTAATGAAACAAATAGTACAGAAACGAGTGCCACAGACAAAACAGCTACTCAAACAGACAATGCTAATAGTGACCAACAAACTACTACAACTAATAAAGATGTAGAGGAGAAAACAACAAATAATACTGGCGATAAGCAAAGTACCGAACAAGCGAATTCAGACAACGTTTCTTCAGATAAAACATCAGCACAAGAATCCTCAAGTATTGAACAAAACACAATTGATAACTCAAACAAAAAAGCATCGACAACAAAAGATGAATCTACAACAGAGTCAGCAACTTCTGAGAACAAAACAACATCTACAGATGACAAACAAGTAGAGTCAAATAAAGACGATGAATCTATAAATAAACAAGATAGTGAAACTAATTCTACTTCTAAAGAAAATCAAACTTCAGATAAAACGACTTCAGATAAAACCTCTTCAGAAAAGAATAATACTGCAGATAAAACATCAACTAAAAATGTAGACAAAACAACTTCCAATAAAACAACATCTAAAACAGAAGAAAAAACAACTAAAGCAACTAAAGATTCAACATCTAAACAAGATGCTAAAAAAGCAAAAGAAGAAAAAGCAACATCTAAAAAGGCTACTGATAAAACATCAACTAAAAAAACTGAATCAAGCAAAAAAGAAACAACATCTAAAAATTCTAGTAAGTCTACTAAAACAACTAAAACAACAGCAAAAGAAACTACTGAATTAACAAAACAATTGGCAAAATCTAAAAATAAAGAAAAAGCAGTGCAATCATTTTTAAATAATCAAGTTCCAACAACTGAAGCAAAAGAAATATTAAAAAATACAGATGTAGACTTTAACAAAGCAACTGATGAAGAAATCAATCAAGCTGTATTACAAGCTGCTTTAAAAGAAATGGTAGACAAACAAAAGAGCACAGAAACATTAGCTACTCAGCCTAGAACTAGAACATTTATGCGCGCAATGGCTACACCTAGAATGCTTGCTGCCGCTGTTAGTGGTGACGAAAAAGCACAAAAATCATTAAATTATTCTGATAACTATACATTTGCGTCACTAGTATTTGATCCTGAAGCTTTAGATTCTGACGCAGTTAAAAATAGTACATCAATTCCATTTAATATTCATGCGTATATGTCTGGTTCTAACTCAGGTTCTAGATATAAAATTGATTTAAATCTAGACTCTAAAATTGCAGAACATGTTACTAATATAACGGTAAACCAAGCTGGAAATAACACTAAAGTCACATTTACGAGATTAAAAAATGATGATGGCACACCGTCTAATATTTGGGAAGTCAACTATATTCGTGCAAGTGGTGGTTTATTCCCTGGTGCGGAAATTTTAGCATCTAAAACAGCAGCTGGTGGTCAAATTGAATTAGATGATACTGTTGAAAATATTCTTAATGAAGCAGGAGATTTAAGTAATAATAAACTTAATTATCAAATTTATGTTAGAGATTCTTCCGCAAACACAATCGTACGTTCATCAGAAAGTAGTGGTTATTTCCTTACATCAGCTGATGATGATTTAGTTAAGTTAAATAATAATACATCTACAGCTAATTCAAAGGATTTTAAAGCAAGTAGTGGTACAGCTATTTTAGATACAAAAGTTGGAGATAACGGAGCGATTATTGTTGACCAACAAATCGTTAAAAATGGCACATTCGGTTATGGTGGTGCTTCAAACAAACAATGGAGTTATAACTATCAAATCGATAAAGACTTAATTCCATTCATCCAAAGTGTTGAATTAGATAGATATGACTATGATGGTTTAAAAGGATTTGACAAAACTTATAAAGCTTCTAATAAAGTGGCCGATTTGTCTATAGATGCGAATGGTAATGGTACGATTACTGCTAGTGATTTAAATAATTTAATTGAATTTAATAATGGATTACCTGAAACAGTGGGTATGAGAATTGTTGTTAAATTAAATCAAAGTGCTAATAACATTCTAACTAAAGATGCACAATATGACGCAAATGGCAATTTAATTACTTCTACAGCTGATCAAGTTGAAGACTTTACATTTGCTGGCTATCTTACTGATAATGCTGGCCAACTTATTAATAATACGCTAGGAACATCTTCTTTAGAATTACAAGACTATGATCAAGATGGTCTTTTAGATAGATATGAAAGAGAAGTATCATTAACAGATCCAAATGATGCAGATACAGATGATGACTCTAAAAATGATGGAGATGAGGTTAAGACATATAAAACTTCACCATTAGTAGGTAAACCAACTGCAGCCGATATTACAATTAATGATACAAAAGTAAGTGGATCAGTCACTTTAAAAGCAAATGCAGGTACTCAAACTGCTAAAGTAATTAATTCAGCAGGACAAGTTATTGGTACATCTACTGTGAATAGCGATGGAACTTTCTCAGTTACTATCCCTAAATCAGCAGCAGGTCAGTACACAATAGCTATTGATGCATCTAACTATGATAACGATGAAACAAATACATTTAATATTATAGATAATACAATTGTTCCTGCGCCTTTAGTGGATCCTGTAGACGATAATGATACGACTATTGGTGTTCATGGTACGGCTGGTTCAACAATTACAGTTAAAGATAACAATAATAATGTGATAGGCACAGTTACATTAGGGGCTAATAGTACGACAGGTACATTAACATTATCTAAACCATTAACAGCAGGTACTCAGTTAACATCTACTGCTAGTAAAAATGGAAAAACAAGTGCAGTATCACCAACAGTAACTGTAACAGATGCAACTGCACCAGACGCGCCGGTTATTAATCCTGTAACAAGTGAAGATACAACGATTACAGGTAAAGCGGAACCAAACTCAACAGTAACATTGACATTCCCAGATGGAACAACACAAGTTACTACTGCTGATGCGTCAGGTAATTACACTGTTAATATTCCATCAAATGAAGATTTCACTGGTGGAGAAACAATTAAAGCTTCTGCTAAAGATGCAGCAGGTAATAAATCTGTGGATTCAAATATTACAGTCACAGATGCGACAGCACCAAATCAACCTACTGTTAATAGAGTAACAAGTGAAGATAAAACAATTACAGGAACAGCAGAACCAAACTCAACAGTAACAATCACGTTCCCAAATGGAACAAAAGTGGAAGCAATTGCGACATCAAATGGTAGTTATAGAGTTGCAATTCCAACTAATATAGATTTAAAAGGTGGAGAAACATTAAACGTTACTTCAACAGATAAAGCAGGTAATAAATCTACTAACGCTAATACAACAGTTGTTGATGTAACGGCACCGGATGAACCTACAATCAATACTGTAACAAGTGAAGATACACAAATTACAGGAACAGCAGAACCAAATTCAACAGTGACAGTAACATACCCAGATGGAACAACGTCTACAGCTATAGCAGATGCTTCAGGAAATTATACTATGGACATACCAGCTTCTGAGGATCTCATAGGAAATGAAGAATTAAGCGTAACAGCAACTGATGCAGCAGGTAATGTTTCAACAGAAGGTGGAACGACTGTACTTGATACAACAGCGCCAGAAGTGCCAACAGTGAACTCTGTAACAAGTGAAGATACAACGATTACAGGAACAGCAGAACCAAATTCAACAGTAACAGTAACGTTCCCAGACGGCACAACAGCAACAGCTAATGCAGACGGCGATGGCAACTATACAATTGATATTCCATCAAATGAGGATTTAAAAGGTGGAGAAACGTTACCAGTCACATCAACAGATGAAGCAGGTAATCAATCTGGAGAAGCAACAACAACTGTCACAGATATAACTGCGCCAGAAGTACCGACTATTAATCCTGTAACAAGTGAAGATACAACAATCACAGGTCATGCGGAACCAAATTCAACAGTAACAATGACGTTCCCAGACGGTAATACTGCGACAGCTACAACAGATACAGATGGTAATTATGTTATTAATATTCCAACAGATGAAGATTTAAAAGGCGGAGAAGAATTATCAGTCGCATCAACAGATAAAGCTGGCAATAAATCTGACGTAGCAACAACAGAAGTTACAGACACAACAGCACCAGAAGTACCAACTGTAAATCCAGTGACAAGTGAAGATACAACAATCACGGGAACGGCAGAGCCAAATTCAACAGTAACAGTGACATTCCCAGATGGAACATCGGCTACTGCTGAAACAGATGCTGATGGTAATTACGTGATTGATATTCCATCAAATGAAGACTTAAAAGGTGGAGAAGTACTACCAGTTACCGCGACAGATAAAGCAGGTAACACATCAGATGAAGCTAGTACGACAGTGACAGATATAACAGCACCGGTCGTACCGACAGTGAATCCAGTGACAAGTGAAGATACAACAATCACAGGTAAAGCCGAACCAAATTCAACAGTAACAGTAACATTCCCAGATGGAACAACAGCGACAGGAACAACAGATGCGGACGGTAACTATACAATTGATATTCCAACTAATGAGGATCTAAAAGGTGGAGAAACATTACCAGTTACTGCAACGGATAAAGACGGTAACCAATCTGATCAAGCGACAACAACAGTAACGGATACTACAGCGCCAGAAGCACCAACCGTGAACCCAGTGACAAGTGACGATACACAAATCACAGGTAAAGCAGAACCAAACTCAACAGTAACAGTAACGTTCCCAGATGGTAATACAGCAAGTGCAACAACAGATGCGGACGGTAACTATGTCATCAATATTCCATCAAGTGAAGACTTAAAAGGTGGAGAAACACTACCTGTTACAGCAACAGATAAAGCTGGTAATAAATCAGATGAAGCGACAACTACGGTGACAGATACAACAGCACCGACAGTACCAACAGTAAACCCAGTAACAAGTGAAGATACACAAATTACGGGTAAAGCTGAACCAGGTTCAACAGTAACGGTAACGTTCCCAGACGGCACAACAGCGACAGGCACTACAGATGCGGATGGTAATTATGTCATTGATATTCCATCTAATGAAGACTTGAAAGGTGGAGAAACATTACCAGTTACTGCAACAGACAAAGACGGTAATAAGTCAGACCCAGCAACAACGGTCGTAACAGACACAACAGCACCGACAGTACCGACAGTAAATCCAGTAACAAGTGATGATACAACAATCACAGGTAAGGCCGAACCAGGTTCAACAGTGACAGTAACGTTCCCAGATGGCACAACAGCGACAGGTATTGCAGATGAAGATGGTAATTACGT
>ENA-ORXC01000314-ORXC01000314.1-marine-metagenome-genome-assembly--contig:-NODE-314-length-37530-cov-3.599658_pt1 | contig 37530 bp, 38 predicted proteins | sample MGYA00237865_ERZ511478 | MGnify/ENA metagenome assembly ERZ511478
TTTTTTTTTTAATGATACGGCGACCACCGAGATCTACACTCTTTCCCTACACGACGCTCTTCCGATCTGCATGGATGCGTCAGCCTGAAGGTCGGGAGGACGCGCCATGACCATCCATACCGGTTCCAACCGGAAGATCGACCCCACCCGCCGCCGGATCACCACCCTGTTCAAGCCCGACGGCACCCCCCGCGACAACGACCGGGTCGAGATCGGCCCGACCGATCTGACCTTTGCCGAATGGGCGGCGCGCGGCATCACCCCGCCCGACATGCCGCGATTGCGCGAGTATCGCCTGTCGCGCATCGTCGGCCAGTTGCAGCGGCGCGATCTGGCGGGGTTGCTGACCTTCGACCCGCTGAACATCCGCTACATCACCGATTCGACCAATATGCAGCTCTGGACGACGCACAATCCCGCGCGGGCCTGCTTCGTCTCCGCCGACGGGTATGTCGTGCTGTGGGATTTCCACGGCTCCGAACACCTGACCGCCCACCTGCCCCTGATCCGCGAGGTGCGCCACGGCGCGAGCTTCTTCTATTTCGAGAGTGCCGGGCTGGTGGACGAGCACGCCGCCCGCTTCGCGACCGAAATCGATACCCTGATGCGCGAGCGTTCCGGCACCAACCGCCGCCTCGCCGTCGACCGGATGGAGCGCGCGGGACACCTCGCCGTTGAGAACCTCGGCATCGAGATCAGCAACGGTCAGGAAGTCACCGAATTCGCCCGCCTCGTCAAGAACGACAACGAAGTCAATGCCATGCGCTGCGCCATCGCCGCCTGCGAATCGGCAATGCACGAGATGGAGGCCGTGGTCCGCCCCGGCATCACCGAAGTCGACGCCTGGGCTATCCTGCAGCACGGCAACCACATTCGCGGCGGCGAGTGGATCGAGACGCGCATCCTCTCCTCCGGCCCCCGCACGAATCCGTGGTTTCAGGAGGCGGGACCGCGCGTCATGGCACACGGCGATATCCTCGCCTTCGACACCGACCTGATCGGTCCCTACGGCTATTGCGCCGATCTCAGCCGCACCTGGATCGTCGGCGTTGCCGAACCGACCGCCTACGAAAAGCGGATCTACCGCGACGCGCTCGACCATATCCGCACCAATACCGCCTTGCTGCGCCCCGGCCTGGCCATCGACGACCTGACCCGCATGGCCCAGCCTCTGCCCGAGAAATACGCGCATCAGCGTTACGGCGTCGTCTATCACGGGGTCGGCCTGTGCGACGAATACCCCTCCGTCCGCTATGCGCAGGACCGGGAGGCCGGGATGCACGACACGGTGCTGGAACCGGGCATGACCCTGTGCGTCGAGGTCTATTACGGCGAGGTCGGCGGTCCCTGCGGCATCAAGCTGGAGGATCAGGTATTGATCACCGAAACCGGCCACGAGAATCTGACCCGATACCCCTTCGATGACCGTTTCCTGACCTGACGGGGCCGCGGCTTCGCGTATTGCAGCGGGGAATCAGGGAGCACGGTCGGGACGCAGATGGCGTCACACCGCCGTATCCCGGGCGATTTCGATGTAGCGGGCGCGCAGTTTCCGCGTCACCGGGCCGGGTACACCCTGCGAAACCGTCTTGCCGTCGATGCCGACGACCGGCATGACAAAGGTCGTCGCACTGGTCGAGAATGCCTCAGCCGCGCCTTGTGCCTCGGCGATGGTGAAGGGGCGTTCCTCCACCGTCAACCCCTCCTCCGCCGCGATTTCCAAGACCGCGCGCCGGGTGATGCCGTGCAGGATATCGGTGCCGAGTTGCCGCGTGACCAGCACGCCGTCGGTCGTGACGATGAAGGCATTGTTCGACGACCCCTCGGTCACGAACCCGTCCTCCATCATCCACGCATCATCCGCCCCGGCAGACAGCGCCGCCTGCTTGGCCAGCGACTGGGCGAGGAGCTGCACGGTCTTGATATCCCGGCGCGCCCAGCGGATATCCGGCTGCGAGGCGACGGTAATGCCCCGCGCGGCAGCCGGATTCCCCGCCACGTTCCGCGCTTGGGTGAACAGCACGAGGCTGGGCTTCTCCTCCTTCGGAAAGCCGAAATCACGGTCGGCGACGCCCCGGCTTACCTGCAGATAGACCATTCCCTCCGCCAGGTCGTTCTCCGCAATCAGGCGGTGCTGGATGGCGGTGATGTCCGCAATCGGTACCGGGCATCCCATCTCCAGCTCCGCCAGCGAGCGGCCCAGACGCAGCAGATGGGCCTCGTTATCGACCAGCTTGCCGTCGATGACCGCCGACACCTCGTACACCCCGTCGGCGAACAGGAACCCCCGGTCGAAAACCGAGATCCTCGCATCGTCCTCGCGAACATACTCCCCGTTGACGTAGACGATCCGACCCATGACTTTTCCCCGCTGTTGCCTCCCGGATGCTAGCCACAGGTCGCCGGTTCCTCAAACGGATTTCGCGCGCGAAGGCGGTCAACCGCGCAATCGGGCGAAGATCGTCTCGAACGGCACGGTCACCCCCGGCGGATCGAGCGCGAAATCCTCCCGCACCGCCCGCACGATGCTCCAGTCCCGCTCCGGCCCGGCGGAGTGGATGAGGACGAAGCGGTCCACGGGATGGACGACGAGATAGTGTTCGAGGGTGGGGATACGCTGATAGGCCGCGAGCTTCATCCCCATATCGCGCGACGCGGTGGAGGGGGAGAGGACTTCGACCACGATGGTCGGTGCACCGTCATATCTGGAGTCGTCCGCAGGAGGCTCGCCGCAAAAAACGACAAGATCCGGTTCAAGAGCCGTATCGTCATCGATGGCGACTCCTCGCCCGGTCATCGCTTCGCAAGATATGGGAAGCACTGAATCGAGCGCAGCCTCGATACCTTTCAGGACGCGGGAATGCCGGGTCAGCGGCGAAGCCTGGGCGAAGATTTCGCCGTGCAGCAATTCATACCGAGCATCATCCGTCCGGGCATCGGCCCAACGGATGAATTCAGCAGTTGTCAGCTTGCGGTCGAGTGCAGCAGTACCCATACATTCGACCCTACCGCAAATCGCGTCAGTGCGCCACCGCCGCCGCCACGCTCTCGTCGATCATGCGACCCTCGGCGAAGCGGTCGAGCGAGAACGGGGCGGCCACGTGGTCCGGCTCGCCGCTGGCCATCGTCGCGGCGAAGCAATGCCCCGACCCCGGCGTCGCCTTGAACCCGCCGGTTCCCCAGCCGCAATTGATGAACACGTTCTCCACCGGCGTCTTCGAGATGATGGGCGAGCGGTCGCCGGTCATGTCCACGATCCCGCCCCACTGGCGCAGCATCCGCAGGCGCGAGATGATGGGGAAGGTCTCGACCAGCGCCGTCACGGTTTCCTCGATATGCTGGAAGCTGCCGCGCTGGGTGTAGTTGTTGAAGCCGTCGGCCCCGCCGCCGATGACCATCTCGCCCTTGTCCGACTGGCTCATGTAGCCATGCACCGTGTTGGCCATCACCACGATATCCATGCACGGCTTGATCGGTTCGGAGACCAGCGCCTGAAGCGCCACGCTCTCGATCGGCAGGCGGAAACCGGCCATGTCGGCGAGACGGGACGAATTGCCCGCAACGACGATGCCCAGCTTCTTGCACCTGATCTCGCCCCGGGTCGTCTGCACCCCCGTCACCGCGCCGCCCTCGCGGTCGATGCCGGTCACTTCGCAGTTCTGGAGGATGTCGATGCCCATCTCGTCCGCCGCCCGCGCGAACCCCCACGCCACCGCATCGTGCCGCGCCGTGCCGCCGCGCGGCTGCCACAGGCCGCCCAGAACGGGATAGCGGGTGTCCGGGTCGAGATTGATGATCGGGCAGATCGCCTTCACCTTCTCGGGTGTCGCCCATTCGGAGGCGATGCCGTTGATGCGGTTGGCGTGGAAGGTACGCTGCCACGCGCGTTTCTCGTGCTCGGTCTGGGCCAGCATCAGTACCCCGCGCGGGCTGAACATGATGTTGTAGTTCAACTCCTGCGACAGCGTCTCGAACAGCCCGCGCGACAGTTCGAACAGCGCGGCGGAACTGTCCTGCAGATAATTCGAGCGGATGATGGTGGTGTTGCGACCCGTATTGCCGCCGCCGATCCAGCCCTTCTCGATCACCGCGACATTCGTGATGCCGTGATTCTTGCCGAGGTAATAGGCGGTCGCCAGCCCGTGCCCGCCGCCGCCCACGATGATGGCGTCGTATTCCTTCTTCGGCTCCGGCGAGCGCCACGCGCGCTCCCAGTTCTGGTGGCCGGTCATCGCATTGCGCGCCAGCGAGAAGATCGAGTATCGCGCTTTCGGATTCGGTTTCACGCCGCTTCTCCCGTATCGTCAGGGTCGTTTCGAGGAACCATCCCGGTTTCGCCCCTGCCGCGCCCCTCCGCAAGCGCCGTCCGGGATCAAGATTGCGACATGTGCGCGCGTCACGGTGTTGCGGCGCTTGTGGCGGCCCGGCCCGGGGGGTACGTTTGCGCACTTGCAGTCCCCCGTGCAGCCCCTAGGAGTTCGCCGCATCGTGTTCATCGCCCTCGCCGGTGCCCTCGCACTCATGACCGCCCTCGCCCTTGCCCTGCCTTTCCTGCGCAGCCGGCCCGAGGCGACCGACCGCGCCGCCTATGACGCGCAGGCCTATCGCGCGCAGTTGACCGAAATCGACCAGGACGTGACGCGCGGGGTGCTGACGGAGGCGGAGGCGACGGCCGCGAAGATCGAGATTTCGCGCCGCCTGCTCGCCGCGACCGACGAGATGGAGGCGGGCGGCGATGCCCTGCCCCCGGCCCCCGGCGGGCTGCGAAGGGCCGTCGGCATCGGCGCGGCGCTCGGCGTGCCGGTACTGGCCGCTGCGCTCTATGCCGGTATCGGCGAGCCGGGCAGGCCCGACGTTCCGCTGGCCTCGCGCACGGATTTCGAGGCGCAGATGGCCCAGAACCCGTCCCAGGCCCAGGCCGAGGCGCTGTTCGAACGCGCAGGCTATGCCCCCGTCCCCGTCCCGCTCGACACGCCGGAGGCGAAGCGGGTGGCCGAGATGGTCGCGGAGGTGGAGGCGGTGCTGGAGCGCAAGCCCGACGACACCCGGGGCCGCCGTCTTCTGGCGCGGACGCAGGTGCAGCTTGGCCGCTATGGCGACGCATGGCGCAACTACGCGATGGTGATCGAGCAGCAGAAGCAGCCCGATGTCGAGATCTACGGCGAGATGATCGAGACGATGACGGCGGCGACGAACGGCTATGTCTCGCCGGAGGCCGAGATCATCGCGGACCGGGGCATCGCCCTCGCCCCCGCCGACCCGCGCTTTCGCCACTTCAAGGCGCTGGCACTGGCCCAGCGGGGCCAGAACGCCGAGGCGCTGGTCCGATGGTCCGCGATGCTCAAGGATGCCGAACCGGGCGATCCGTGGGTCCAGATGGTCTACCGCCATGCCGCGCAGGTGGCCGGAGCGTTGAACGTTCCGCCGCCGCCGATACCCGCCGCACCGCCCGGGGATGCGCCGGACGGCACTCCCGATACCCCCGGCCCCTCCCGGGCCGAGATCGCCGCCGCGTCGCAGATGCCGGAAGCGGATCGCAACGCGATGATCGAGGGCATGGTCGCGGGCCTCGCCGAACGCCTGGCCGAAGACCCGGACGACCTGCAGGGATGGCTGCGCCTGATCCGCGCCTATGCCGTGCTGGGCCGCGACGACCAGCGCGACAAGGCCGTCGAGATGGCGCGCAGCACCTTCGCCGGGGATACCAAGGCGCTGGAACGGATCGACGAGGCGGGACGATGAGGCTGGCGAAGGACGCGCGCGCCTTCCTCGGGATGGTCGGCCCCCGGGGCGCGCTGCTCGGCCTCGACCCCGGGACGCAGACGGTCGGCGTGGCCGTCTGCGACGAACGCCGCACCCTCGCCTCGCCGCTGGAGACGATCCGGCGCAACGGCCTGCGCGCCGATCTGGAGCGGTTGCAATCGTTGGCCCGGCAGCGCGATGCCGTGGGGATCGTGCTGGGGATGCCCTACAATATGGACGGGTCCGCCGGACGCCGCGCGCAATCGGTTCGCGCGTTTTCCCGCAGTATCGAGGAGGCGCTGGGCCTGCCGGTCCTGCACTGGGACGAGCGCCTCTCCACCGTCGCCGCCGACGAGGCCATGATCGAGACCGAAGCCGACCGCACCCTCCGCGCCGCCCGCATCGACGCCGCCGCCGCCGCCTCGATCCTGCAAGGGGCGCTGGGGGTGTTCACGGGGATTGCGGCGCAGGAACGGTTGGGGAATTAAACGCGACGCAGCAGAAGAAATGCTCTGCCCGGGCAACGACCCGGGGCCTCGAAGGTCAGCGCACATCTCTGCGAGGCCCCGGATCGCTGCACGGGGCAGCGGGCTACCAAATCCTCAAGCGTGAATCGCCCCGTCCCCGCACGCCATCGCCGCCTCGCGCATCGCCTCCGACAGCGTCGGATGCGCATGGCAGGTCCGCGCGATATCTTCCGCCGCCGCGCCGAACTCCATCGCCACGCAGTATTCGTGGATCAGCTCGCCCGCCGACGGCCCGATGACATGCACGCCGAGGATACGGTCGGTTTCCTTGTCCGCCAGCACTTTCGCGAACCCGTCCGTGGCGAAATGCGCCTTGGCCCGGCCATTGGCCATGAAGGGGAATTTCCCGACCTTGTAGGCTCGCCCCTCGGCCTTCAGTTCCTCTTCCGTCTTGCCCACATTGGCGACTTCGGGATCGGTGTAGATCACGCCCGGGATGATGCCGTAATTCACGTGGCCATGCTGACCGGCGAGGATTTCGGCGACCGCGACCCCCTCGTCCTCCGCCTTGTGCGCCAGCATCGGCCCGTCGATCACGTCGCCGATGGCGTAGATGCCGTCCACGGCGGTCTTCCACTGGCCGTCCGTCTCGACCTGCCCGCGCTTGCTGATGGCGATCCCGGCCTCCTCCAGCCCCAGACCGTCCGTGAACGCCCGGCGACCCGTGGCCAGCAGCACGATATCGGCCTCGACCTCGACCTCGCTGTCGTCCTTGCGATTCCTGTAGGTGACGACGAGTTTCTCGCCGCCGGCATCCACGCCCTGCACGGCGGATTCCAGCGTGAACTGCAATCCCTGCTTGGTCAGGATCTTCTGGAACTGCTTGGAAATCTCGCCATCCATGCCGGGGGTGATATGGTCGAGATATTCGATCACCTGCACCTCGGCCCCCAGCCGCCGCCAGACCGAGCCGAGTTCCAGCCCGATCACGCCCGCGCCGATGACGACCAGCTTTTCGGGGATCGTCTCCAGCGTCAGCGCGCCGGTGGAGGTGACCACGCGCTTCTCGTCGACCTCGACCCCCGGCAGGGAGGCGGGTTCGGAGCCGGTGGCGATCACGATGTTCTTGGCGGCGAAGGTCTTGCTCTCGCCGTCGTTCATCGCGACCGACACCTTGCCCGGGCCGTCGATCTTCGCCCAGCCGTCGATCCAGTCGACCTTGTTCTTCTTGAACAGAAAGGCAACGCCGCCGGTCAGTTCCTTGACCTGGTTGGCGCGATAGCCCTGCATCTTGCCCATGTCGATCCTGGGGTCCGCGATGATGCCCATATCCGCGAAATGCCCGTCCGCTTCGGCATAGAGATGCGAGGCGTGCAGCAGCGCCTTAGATGGAATGCACCCGACATTCAGGCACGTGCCGCCCAGCGCGCCGCGCCCCTCGACACAGGCGACCTTCATGCCCAGTTGCGCCGCGCGGATCGCGCAGACATAGCCGCCCGGCCCCGCCCCGATGACGATAAGATCGTAGTCGGCCATGATATTCGCCCTCTTTTTCAAATCTGCTTGTGTGTACGGTCTGCGACCCGCCGGTGCAACGCCGGGGGCAGTCTAACCGGTACTCGGCCCGGCAAAGGCCCAGCGATGGCCGAAGGGATCGCGCACCTGCCCGTACCGCCCGCCCCAGCCCATATCGGCGGCGGGCATCACCACCTCGGCCCCCGCCTCGGCGGCCTGCCCGATGATCGCGTCGACTTCGCCGGGCGTCTCGGTATTCACCGTCATCGTGACGCTGGCCGACCCCGCCACATCGGGCGAGATCATCCCCGGCGCCATCTCGGGGAACGGATCGGCCAGCATGATCGCCCCGCCCAGCATCTCCAGCCGCGCATAGACGAGGCGCTGCCCGTCCTGGGCCGCCATCCGCGCGGTCTCCGTCGCGTCGAAGGCCCGCCCGTACCAGTCCACCGCCGCCCTCGCATCGCTGACGGTCAGGTAGACCTGAATCGCCGTCCGGTCCGCCGGGGCCTCCCACCCTTCGGGGGCATAGCGGCCCGCGTCGATATAGGCCCGCTCCTCCGGTGTCGTCTCGCGCCCCAGCGCCGCATTGCGATAGGGAAAGCGCCCGAATTTCTCGATCACGGCGCGGTGCGTGCGGGCATGGGACAGATTGCCCCGTGGTCCCCGCTCCGCGATCAGGGCGACGCAGGCATGCTGGTCGGTCAGGTCCTCGGAATGCATGTAGGGCAGGTAGAAGAACTGCCGCGCGGGGTTGTCGACTCGCAGGTCATGGCCCGCCGCAACGGCCCCCTTGGCGATCTTCAGCGATTTCTTGTCGGTCGAGAACGCCTTGCCCTCGCCCCGGAACATGTTGCGCGAGAACTGGTCCAGCAGGATCAGGAGCGCCAGCGTACCGCGCGGCGTCCCGGTCCAACCGCCCAGCCTGTTCGCCCGCGCCCTGCGCCACAACGGCCCGAACCGCTCGGCGATCGTCGCGTCCAGCGCCTCGTCCTGCGCGTACCACCGCGCGGGGCCGACCTCGTCGAGCCAGAAGTCGAGGATCGGGGCGGCCTCCTCCGGCATGGATGGTTCAGGCGTCATCGTCATTCTCCTCCTCCGGCAGCCACAGGTCGGCCATGGCGAGCGGCATGGCGTCGAACGGTGCGAGCGTGACATCGGCCTCCCCGCCATGGGCCGCGATCAGGGTCCAGCGGCCCGCCGTCAGCTCGAAGACTTCCAGCGTACGGGCCAGCGGATCGGCCATCCACAGATGCGGCACCCCGGCCTCGGCATAGACAGCCATCTTCTCGGTCCGGTCGAGGCGCATGGTCGAGGGGGACAGGATTTCGCAGATCCAGTCGGGCGCGACCTTCAGATCGGCCCAGGTGCGAGGCAGAACCGGCAACCGCTCCCGCCGCCATCCGGCCAGATCCGGGACGAGGGTGCGGTAATCCCGGTCGCCGAAGTAAAGCTCGGGTTCCCCGACGATCCACCACCCGCCGGGACCGCCCCGTCCGCGCTGGAACGGCGGTCGCAGCGTTTCGATCAGGCCATCGGCAACCATGCGATGCGGTGGGGCCGCTTCGGCTTGCAGATAGAACACGCCGTTGACGATCTCGGCGGTCTTGTGGGCCGGCGCGTCGAGGACGTCCTGATAGGATACGGGGCGGCTGGAAACTTCGGCATGCATGTTCATGGCATCGTCCTCTCGCCATCAGCCTACCCGATCCGGCCCGGGCTCACAAATCCATCAGCAACCGGCGTGGATCTTCCAGCGCTTCCTTGATCCGCACGAGGAACGTGACCGCGCCCTGGCCGTCGACGATGCGGTGGTCGTAGCTGAGCGCGAGATACATCATCGGGCGCACCACGATTTCGCCGTCCACGACCATGGGCCGGTCCTGGATCTTGTGCATCCCGAGGATACCCGATTGCGGCGGGTTCAGGATCGGCGTCGACATCAGCGAGCCGTAGACCCCGCCGTTCGAGATGGTGAAGGTGCCGCCCTGCATCTCGGCGATGGTCAGCTTGCCGTCCCGGGCCTTGGCACCGTAGGCGGCGATGGTCTTCTCGATCTCGGCAAAGCCCATATCCTGCGCATCGCGCAGCACGGGGACCACCAGACCGTTCGGCGTGCCGACCGCAACGCCGACATTGCAGTAGTTCTTGTAGATCACCTCGGTACCGTCGATCTCGGCATTGACCTCGGGGATCTCGTTCAGCGCATGGGTGCAGGCCTTCACGAAGAACGACATGAAGCCGAGTTTCGTGCCGTGCTTCTTGAGGAAGAGGTCCTTGTATTCGGTCCGCAGTTCCATGATCGCGCCCATATCCACCTCGTTGAAGGTGGTCAGCATGGCCGCGTTGTCCTGTGCCTCCTTCAGGCGGCGGGCGATGGTCTGGCGCAGGCGGGTCATCTTGACCCGCTCTTCCCGGGGTCCGGTTTCGCGTGCGGGCCGGGCGCTCTTGGCGGAGGAGGCGGCGCGCGCGACATCATCCTTCATCACGCGCCCGTCGCGGCCCGATCCCGTCACCTGGTCGCGGGACAGGCCCGCTTCGGCCATGGCCTTCTTGGCGGAGGGCGCGTCTTCAGTATCCGTACGGTCTCCGCCATGGTTTCCGCCACGGTCTCCGCTACGGCCCATCGCCCGTTCCTTCGGATCGGTATGGGCCGCGTCGCGCTTTTCGGCAGCGGAAGGCGAACCGTAGGATGCCTCCCCCTCGGTTCCGTCGCCCTTCTCCTTCGGGGCCTCGGCGGTCGCCGCACCCTGCGCGCCCTCCTCGACGATGGCCAGCAGGGCGTTCGGCTCGACGGTCTCGCCCTCCGCGGCGACGATCTCCTTCAGGACTCCGGCGACGGGGGACGGTGCCTCCACCGTCACCTTGTCCGTCTCCAGTTCGCACAGCATCTCGTCGACGGCGACCTGATCGCCCGCCTTCTTGAACCAGGTGGCGACGGTGGCTTCGGTAACGGATTCGCCCAGGGTGGGGACGCGGACTTCGGTGCTCATCGGGCTTCCTGTCGGTTCGGGCTGTCATTTCGGACGATGGGGTCGGACACGGGATTACTCTGGATCGGTCAGCGCCTGTTCGACCAGGGCTTCCTGCTGCGCCTTGTGCTGCGAGGCAAGACCCGTCGCGGGCGAGGCCGATGCGGGGCGACCGGCATAGCGGGGCCGCGTCATGTCGGCCCCGACCCGGTTGAGCAGGTATTCGAGATTCGGCTCGATGAAGCTCCACGCGCCCTGGTTCTTGGGTTCCTCCTGGCACCAGACGAATTCGGCCTGCTTGAAGCGGTCCAGTTCCTTCATCAGCGACATCGCCGGGATCGGATAGAGCTGTTCGGTGCGCATCAGGTACACGTCGTCGAGACCCCGGGCATCGCGCTCGTCCAGCAGGTCGTAATAGACCTTGCCGGTGCAGATCACCACGCGCTTGATCTGCGCATCGGGCTTCAGCACCGTCTCGCTGCTGCCGAGTTGCGCATCGTCCCACAGGACGCGGTGGAAGCTGGAATCAGGGCCGAAATCCTTCAGCGTCGAGACGCATTTCTTGTGCCGCAGCAAGGATTTGGGCGTGAAGAGGATCAGCGGCTTGCGGTAATCGCGCGCCATCTGACGGCGCAGGATGTGGAAGTAGTTCGCCGGGGTCGTGCAGTTCGCGACGATCCAGTTTTCCTCCGCCGAGTTCTGCAGGAACCGCTCCACCCGGGCCGAGGAATGCTCCGGTCCCTGCCCCTCGTAGCCGTGCGGCAGCAGCATCACGAGGCCGGACATGCGCAGCCATTTGCGCTCGCCCGAACAGATGAACTGGTCGATCATGATCTGCGCGCCGTTCACGAAATCGCCGAACTGCGCCTCCCACAGGACCAGCGCGTTCGGTTCGGACAGCGTGTAGCCGTACTCGAAGCCCAGCACCGCGTATTCCGACAGCATCGAATCGATGACTTCGTAGCTTGCCAGATCCGAGACATGCTGCAATGGATAGTGCCGGTCCTCGGTCTTCTGGTCGATGAAGGCCGAATGCCGCTGCGAGAACGTGCCGCGCGTGCAGTCCTGACCCGACAGCCGTACGGGGATGCCGTCCTTGACCAGCGACCCGAAGGCCATCGCCTCGGCGGTGGCCCAGTCGAAGCCCTCGCCGCTCTCGAACATCTTCTTCTTCGCTTCCAGCTGGCGCGCGACGGTGCGGTGGACCGTGAAGCCCTCCGGCACCGTGGTCAGCACCTCGCCGATCGCCTTCAGCGCGCCGATGTCATAGCCGGTCTCGCCGCGCTGATACTCGCCCCGCCCGGCATTGAAGCCCGACCAGCGGCCATCCAGCCAGTCGGCCTTGTTCGGGCGAAAATCCTTGCCCGCGTCGAATTCGGATTGCAGGTGGTCGTTGAACTCGGTGCGCATCGCCTGCACCTCGTCCCCGGTCAGCACGCCGTCCTTCACCAACCGATCCGCGTAGATCTTGGCGACCGGAGGATGCTGCTTGATCGTCTTGTACATCAGGGGCTGCGTGAACATCGGTTCATCGCCCTCGTTATGGCCGTAGCGGCGGTAGCAGAAAATGTCGATCACGACATCCTTGTGGAAGGTCTGCCGGTATTCCGTCGCCACCTTGGCCGCGTGCACCACCGCTTCGGGATCGTCGCCGTTGACGTGGAAGATCGGGGCCTCGACCATCATCGCGATATCCGACGGATAGGGCGAGGAGCGCGAGAAGCGGGGGGCGGTGGTAAAGCCGATCTGGTTGTTCACGATGATGTGGATCGCGCCGCCCGTCCTGTGGCCCGCCAGTCCGGACAGCCCCAGGCACTCGGCCACGACACCCTGCCCCGCAAAGGCCGCATCGCCGTGCAGCAGGACCGGGATCACCTGCTTGCGCTCGGCATCGCCCAGTTGCGTCTGCTTGGCCCGCGCCTTGCCGAGGACAACCGGGTTCACCGCCTCCAGATGCGAGGGGTTCGCGGTCAGCGACAGGTGGACGTTGTTGTCGTCGAACGTGCGGTCCGACGATGCGCCCAGATGGTATTTCACGTCGCCCGAGCCGTCGACGTCCTCGGGCTTGAAGCTGCCGCCCTGGAATTCGTTGAAGATGGCGCGGAACGGCTTTTCCATCACATTGGCCAGCACGTTCAGGCGGCCCCGGTGCGGCATGCCGACGATGATGTCGCACGCGCCCAGCGCCCCGCCGCGCTTGATGATCTGCTCCATCGCGGGGATCAGCGCCTCGCCGCCATCGATGCCGAATCGCTTGGTGCCGGTGTACTTGACGTTGAGGAACTGTTCGAAGCCCTCGGTTTCCACCAGCTTGTTCAGAATCGCTTTCCTCCCCTCGGGGGTAAAGCTGATTTCCTTGTCGTAGCCCTCGATCCGCTCCTTCAGCCAGGCGGCTTCGGTCGCGTCGGAGATGTGCATGTACTGCAACGCGAAGGTGCCGCAATAGGTGCGCTTCACGACCTTGTTGATCTCGCGCATGGTGGCCGTTTCCAGCCCCAGCACGTTGTCGATGAAGATAGGCCGGTCCATGTCAGCCTCGGTGAAACCGAAGGTCGCGGGGTCGAGTTCGGGCGCGTGGTCGATATTGACGATGCCCAGCGGGTCGAGATTGGCGGCGAGGTGGCCCCGGATGCGGTGCGCGCGGATCAGCATGATCGCGCGGATCGAATCGAGCGTCGCCGCCTTGATCGCGGCGGGGTCGAGAGTCTCACCCTTCGCCTCGGCCTTGGCGGCGATCTTCCTGCCGATTACCTTCTCGGAGGGGATCGCGTCCCACTGCCCGTCCAGGGCCGCGACCAGTTCGCCATTGGCGACCGGGGGCCAGTCCGCCCGCTCCCAGCTCGCGCCACGGGCATTGGCCCTGGCGACCTCCCCCTCGTCGCCCATGCCGTCGAACAAGGCGCGCCAGCTATCATCGACTGAGGACGGGTCCTCCGCATACCGGGCTTGCAGATGCTCGACATAGGCGGCGTTCGAGCCGCTGAGGAAGGAGGCGGCGTCGGAGGTCTTGGCGTCTAGGGCGTCGTCTTTGCTCATCGCGGTCGCGCGAAGGGTTCGCTTCGCGTGCTCCCTTGTAGGTCGGTGGGCCGGGCCGAACCGGTCTGGTTGTCGCATAAATGCGGCGCGCGGCCCGGAAGACAACCGATTCGCGGCCTTCGTTCGTCTTATCGCATCGCGAAGGGCGATGGCACCGTATAGACAGCCCGATCGGCAGAAAAACAACCCACCAGCATGAAGATTCGGTTGATAGCGCCCGATCCTCGCCCATCGCGCTCCCCCGGGGGAGATTTCCCGTCCGAATCACCACTCGATCCGCCATGAAACCGCCGCGACCGCGCGCTACGAATTGCAAATCAACACGCTGTAAAGGAAATGACTGGATGCTAGGGTGAAATGCGTACAGTGAAAACTCCATTGAGCGCCGGCAGAATCAGCATCGCAGGTTTGTCATGACCCCAGTTTCCTTCCCCCGTCTCCTGTCCGCCCGCACGACTGCGGCGCTTCTCGTCTGTGCGCTGCTCGGTGCCTGTACCGGCGAGGCGGGCCAACTCATCTCGATGGCCGATGCGAGTGACGGGCGTGGGATCGTCAAGCCCGCCGGGGCGCGGCAGGCCATCGTCAACAGCACCCCGCGCAGCACGCTCGACAGCCGCGACCTGACTCAGCGGGTCCTGCTGCGCCCCCGCCCGCCCAAGATCATCGCCGCCGATTATTCCGCCCTGCCCGAGGCGCTGTCCTACGCCGCCCGCTCCGCCACCGGCGATGCGGAGCGGGTGCGCGGGGCGCGCTGGACCGAGGCGGCGCAGATCGGCCTGCTGTTCGGCTCACCCGAGGGCAAGGCGTATCTGACCGGCAAGGAAGGCCGCGCGCTGGTGCGCGGCGAGCCGATGGAGTCCTGCCCCGCCCTCAACGTCGCCCTCGCCCCCACGGACGAACAGGCGACCGACGGCGCGATGCGCGCCTGCCTGAACGAGACCGCCGCCATGGCCGATTGCGGCTGCCGCCTGATCGCCCGGGGCGACCACCTGCTCGCCAAGCGCGACGAATTCGCCTATGCCATCGGCGTCGGCACCACCGTCATCGACCAGTCGCGCGGCACGATGCAGAGCTACGCCTCCGAGGAGCGCATCGTCGAGGGGCGGCCCGGCGCGCGGCACCTGTGGATGCTGGGCGTCTCCGGTCCCGTCGGCCTGCTGCAGGTCGAGCCGGACGGGCGCGCCGCCATGACGATCAACGCGACCGGCGAGCGCCTCAGCGGCGTGCACAAGGCCGACGGCTTCCGCCGGGGCCGCGTCGCCCGCCGCGCCTATCTCAATGGCGAGGACGGACGGCAGGTGATCGTTCTGGTCGGCTACGAAAATACCGAATTCAAGGAAAACCGTGGACAACTGGCCGCGTGGAACCCTTATGGGTCTCCACTGCTGAAGAAAGCCGAGGCGAAGTAACGTGACGACACTTCTGGTTCGCGGGGCCGATATCCTCGTCACGATGGACGGGGCGCGGCGCGAACTGCCCGGGGCCGACCTGTTCGCCCGGGACGGCGTGATCGAGGCGATCGGCACTAACTTGCGCCACGGCGCCGACCGCGTGATCGACGCGCGCGGTTGCGTCGTCACGCCGGGGCTGGTCAACACCCACCACCACCTGTGCCAGACCATGACCCGCTGCGTCCCCGGCGGGCAGGATGCGCTGCTGTTCGGCTGGCTGCGTTCGCTCTATCCGATCTGGTCGCGATTCGGGCCGGAGGAGATCTTCACCGCCGCCCAGGTCGGGCTGGCAGAACTGGCCCTGTCCGGCTGCACGATGAGTTCGGACCACCTCTACCTCTATCCCAACGGCTCGCGGCTCGAAGACACGATCGAGGCGGCCAAGACCATCGGCATCCGCTTCCACCCCACGCGCGGCTCCATGAGCATCGGCGAGAGCGCGGGCGGGTTGCCCCCCGACCACCTGACCGAGGACGAGGACGCGATTATCGAGGATTGCATCCGCGTGATCGACGCCTTCCACGACCCCGCGCCCGGCGCGATGGTCCGGGTCGGCATCGCGCCCTGCTCCCCCTTCACCGTCAGCACGGACCTGATGCGCCAATCTGCCCTGCTCGCCCGCGACAAGGGCGTGCGGCTGCACACCCATCTGGCCGAGAACGACGAGGATGTCGCCTACAGCCTCGCCCATTACGGGTGCCGCCCCGGGCAATACGCCGAAGGTCTGGGCTGGACCGGAGACGACGTGTGGCACGCCCACTGCGTGAAACTGGATGCGGGCGAGATCGACCTGTTCTCCCGCACCGGCACCGGCGTCGCGCACTGCCCCTGTTCCAACTGCCGCCTCGGCTCCGGCATCGCCCCCGTGCGGGCCATGCGGGATGCGGGGGTGAATGTCGGTCTCGGCGTCGACGGCTCCGCCTCCAGCGATTCGGGGCATATGCTGACGGAGGCGCGCCAGACGATGCTGCTGCAACGGGTCTCCAACGGGGCCGATGCCATGGCCGCCCGCGAAGCCTTGGAAATCGCCACCCTCGGCGGCGCGCGCAATCTGGGCCGGGACGATTGCGGTGCGCTGGAGGTCGGCAAGCGGGCCGATCTGGCCGTCTGGGACATGACCGGCATCGCCGCCGCCGGAGCCTGGGACAAGGTCGCCGCCCTCGCGCTATGCGCCCCCTTCGCCGTTCGCGACCTGGTGGTCGAGGGGCGGATCGTGGTCGAGAGCGGCACCCTGACCGGCTGCGACCTGCCCGAAATCGTCGCACGGCAGAACCGGCTGGCCGCGAGGCTGGCCGAAAGCCTCTAAGATCAGCGGCGGCAACGACCGACCGTTTTCGAGAACATCTCCTGCCCCGGGCGAAGACCGCTGCACGGGGCACCGGGGTCTCGACGGTCAGCGCGCCATTCTGCGAGGCCCCGGATCGTTATCGGGTTGATTGTGAAAGAAAACACGCCCCCCGTTATGAGGGAGGCGTGTGAGGATAGTCCAATCGCAATCCGTCGATGTGCCTACCAGGTACCGCGCGTGTCGATCAGGATCTTGTCCTTCAGCAGATCGCGGTCGACGTCGTGGAAGGCGTCGTGATCGACCAGCAGCAGGGCGATATCGGCCTGCTCCATGGCTTCGTTGAAATCGGTCAGTTCGACATTCGAATCGCGCAGGCAGGGCGGCAACCCGTGGATATGCGGTTCGACGGCGAGGATGCGGCCGGGATTGGCCCGGGCTAGCTTGGTCGTGATCTCGACGGCGGGGCTTTCGCGCAGGTCGTCGACATTCGCCTTGAAGGCGAGGCCGAAGCACGCGATCACCGGGTTTCTGAGGTTCGCGGCCTTGGCCAGCACCTTCTCGACCACCCAGTCGGGTTTGGCGTCGTTGATCTCGCGCGCGGCCCGGATCAGGCGGGCTTCCTCCGGTGCGGAATGGACGATGAACCACGGGTCCACCGCGATGCAGTGTCCGCCGACCCCGGGGCCGGGGCTGAGGATGTTCACGCGCGGGTGCAGGTTGGCCATCTTGATCAGTTGCCAGACATTGATCTTGAGTTTGTCGCAGATGGCCGAGAGTTCGTTGGCAAAGGCGATGTTCACGTCGCGAAAGGCGTTCTCGGTCAGCTTGGCCATCTCGGCGGTGCGGGCATCGGTGACGTGGCAGTCGCCCTTCACCACGGTCTTGTAGACCTGAACGGCGGCGCTGGCGCAGCGGCGGGTCATGCCGCCGACGACGCGGTCGTTCTCGACCACCTCGATCAGGATCTTGCCGGGCAGCACGCGCTCGGGGCAATGGGCGACGCGGATGTCGGACATCTCGCCCTTCTGCTGGGGAAAGGTCAGGTCCGGGCGTTCCTCGGCCATCCATGCGGCCATCTTCTCGGTCGCGCCGACGGGCGAGGTGGATTCGAGGATGACGAGGTTGCCCTTCGCCAGTTTGGGCGCGATGGCGCGGGCGGCCTGTTCGATGTATTTCAGGTCCGGTTCGTGGTCGTCCTTGAAGGGGGTTGGCACGGCGACGATGAAGACCTCCGCCTCCTGCGGCTCGGTCCCCGCGACCAGACGCCCCCGCTCGACCACCCGGCGCAGCAGGGCGCCCAGATGCGGCTCGACGATATGGGGTTCCCCGGCATTGATCGAGGCGATGGCCGCCTCGTTGACATCTACCCCGTAGACGTCGACGCCTGCATCGGCGAAGACGGCAGCCGTAGGGAGGCCGATATAGCCGAGGCCGATGACGCAGAGTCGCGATACCATTGCGGTGTCTCCTGAAGAAGTCGGGTAACGATGCGGTCAGCCGCCTCGCCGTCGCCATAGGGGTTGTGCGCCTGCGCCATCGCGGCCCAGGCCGTGTCGTCGTCCAGCAGGCGTTCGGCCTCCCACAGGATCGCGTCGGTATCGGCCCCGGTCAGGCGCACGGTGCCTGCCTCCACCGCCTCGGGCCGCTCGGTCGTGTCGCGGGTGACGAGGACGGGCTTGCCCAGGGAGGGCGCTTCTTCCTGGATGCCGCCCGAATCGGTGACGATCAGGTGCGCGCGGTCCATCAGCCAGACGAAGGGCAGGTAGTCGAGCGGCTCGATCAGGTGCACGCCGGTCACGCCCTTCAGCACCGCGCGCGCGGCACGCTGGACATTGGGGTTCAGGTGCACGGGATAGACGACCTGCACGTCGCCGCGCAGCGCCAGCGAGCGCATGGCGGCGCAGATCTTCTCCAGCCCGCCATTCTGGTTTTCGCGGCGGTGACCCGTGACGAGCACCAGCTTCTTCGCCGGGTCCAGAAAGCCGAATCGCGCGGCCATGTCCCCTTCGGTCGCGGGATCGTGCAGGGCATGGTCGCGCACCCAGAACAGGGCGTCGATGACGGTATTGCCGGTGACGGCGATGCGGGTCGGGTCGATCCCCTCGCGCAGCAGATTAGCCGCCGAGCCGTCGGTCGGGGCGAAATGCAGGGTCGAGAGTGCGCCCGCGATTCGGCGATTCATCTCCTCCGGGAAGGGCGAATAGATATTGCCGGTGCGCAGCCCCGCCTCGACATGGCCGACGGGGATCTGCTGGTAATACGCGGCCATGGCGGCGGCCATCGTGGTGGTGGTGTCGCCATGCACCAGCACCCAGTCGGGCCGCATCTCGGCAAAGGCCGTCTCCAGCCCCGACAAGACTGCGCCGGTCACATGGGTCAGGCCCTGCGCCGCCTGCATCACGTCGAGATTGCGGTCGGGGACGATGCCGAACAGGTCCGTGACCTGCATCAGCATCTCGCGGTGCTGGCCCGTCAGGCAGACGGACGTGCGCACGTCGCTGCGCGCCTGAAGGGCCTTGACGACCGGGGCCATCTTGATCGCCTCGGGCCGGGTGCCGAAGACGCAGACGACATGCGGTGCGGTGGAAAGGGTCATCGGCAGGCACCGCTCTGGCTGTTTCGCGTTGCCGAAATCCTAGCGTGCAAGGTTTTCCAAGCTCTTAAGGGCAGGCATATGCGCGCACCGGATTTTCACCCTTCCACCACGGGGACGGTAATCGTGAACTGCGCGCCCCCGTCGATATTCCCGGCGGTGATCGTGCCGTTCAGCTCGCCGATCACGCTGTGGGCGATGGACAGGCCCAGCCCGGTGCCACGGCCCGGGTCCTTGGTGGTGAAGAACGGTTCGAACAGGCGTGCGAGGACGGCGGGCGGGATGCCGCCACCATTGTCCCGGATCACGACGACGATCCCGTCCGCATACTGCGCCTCGATCAGGATATGGCCCTCGACGCCGTCCAGCCCGTTGACCGCATCCAGCGCATTCGACAGCAGGTTGACGATCACCTGTTCGAACATCGTCCGCGACCCCAGAACCTCGTGCTCCTCGTCGCAGAGGGTGCAGGTCAGGGCGATTCCGCTGCCGGAAAGCTGGGCGCGCATCATGTTGACGGCATCCTCGATCGCCGCCACGGGAGAGAACCGCTCCTTCTCGCCGCTGTCCTTGCGACCGAATATCCGCATGTGGTCGATGATCCTGGCCGCGCGGGCGGTCTGGTCCGCGATGCGGGTCAGCTTGGCGTTCAGATAGGCGTCGTCCGCCGTGCCCTTGGCTATCCGGCGCATGCAGTTATCCGCACCCATCCGGATCACGCCGAGCGGCTGGTTCAGCTCATGCGCCAGCCCGGCGGCCATCTCGCCCAAAGTCGCGAGTTTGGATGCGTGGATCAACTGGGCGGCGGAGGCGCGCAGTTCGGTGACATCCGCCGCCGTGACGACGAAGCCGAGGCCCGCGATCTCCGTCTCGCGCACGAGCAGGTGATAGCCGCCCCGGCGCGCGACCTCCGCCGGGCCGTCGCCCGGGCCGCTCGCCTTGCGATACGCGGCAACCCGGTCACCCGCATCGGGGTCCGCCGCATCGGGGTAATCGCCGTTGCGCGCGCCTGCCCGCAGGTATTCGTCATAGGCGAAGCGGTCGGGCAGCGTGTCGAGCGTCGCCGCGTTGAACGTGCGAAAGGACTTGTTCGCGAACAGCACCCGGCCATCGGTGTCGAAGATGGCGACCTGTTCGTCGACCCGGTCGATGGCCTCCAGCAGGCGCTGCTGTTCGTGCCGCGCCTCCTCGTTCAGGCGCATGGTCTCGCGGAAGACGGCGGAGGCGCGCGCCATGTCGCCGATCTCGTCCTGCCGTTCCAGATGCGGGATCTGCACGAGTTTCTCGCCCCGCGAAATCCGGTTCATGCACTCGACGACCCGATCCGTGCTCTCGCGCCGTTCGACCAGCACGGCCTGCCGTTGCAGCAGTTCGGCCCGGTCGCGGGCCAGCGAATCGGCCATGTCGTTGAAGCACCGGGCGGTCTGGGCCAGTTCGTCATGCCCGCGCACGGGAATGCGCGTGTCCAGATCGCCCGCCTGCAACCCCAGCGCCCCGTCGCGCAGCGAGGAAAGCTGACTCGTCAGCACGGAGCCGAGCAGGAACCCGAAGACCGCGACGAGGGCCATGCCGACGATGCCGCCGATGATGTTCCACCGCACGGCCAGCGCGATCTCCTCCTCCACGCTGGCCGTCGCCATGCCGAGCCTGACCTGTCCGAACACGTGACCGCCGGTCAGGATCGGGGCGCCGATATCGATGCGGTGGTCCGCCATGGCGGCATCGAAATCGGCATCCTCGACAAAGGGCAGGGCCAGCGCCCGGGTATCGCCCCCCTCCGAAAGCGTGGTGTTTCCGGTATCGACGATTTGCAGATAGATCAGTTCGTCGTTCTTCAGCGTATTGGCGACCATCACGTCGATCGTCGCCAGGTCGAGCGAGATGACGGCATCCGATACCATGGCGGCGAACAGGCGCGACGTCGCCTCGGCCCGCTCGTACAACTGACCGCTGGCGGTTCCGCCGAAATTGAGCTGGTTGACCAGGATCAGCGCCAGCATCACGGTGAACTCGATGGCGGCGATGCCCAGGATCGTCTTCAGTCGAAAGGACATGCAACCTCGTCGATCTGGTCCAGCCCGGCCTGCTGCGGATCGATGTTCAGGGCGCGCACATCGTCGTAATCCGCATCCCCGGCGGATTGAAAGCCGCTCATGCCGAGATTGCCGACCAGTTCCGGCGATTGTTCGGCGGCGTCGAGCAGGGCCGCCCGCACCGTCTCCATCAGCGCCGCATCGCCCTTCACCGCGATGGCGTGGGGGGTGTAGGCATCGGTCGTGTAGATGACCTTCAACGCATCGCGCAGCTCCTGCGGCGCGGCATCGAAGGTGCGGCGCACGCCCCCGCCGGCCGCGACCAGACCCGCCTCGACCGCGCGATAGACGGAATCGTGCGAACGGGCGTAGCGCGGCTCGAACGGAATGCCCAGCCGCGTCATCTCGGCCCGGGGCAGCACGCTGGCCCCGAACGCGCCGGGGGACGGAAAGGCGATGACGGACCCTTTCAGCGACGCGAGTGTTTCCGCCGCCGAATCCCCGCGCACGACGAGCAGACCGCGCAGCTTCTTGCCCGACTGGTTGACGGCGGCGCGATAGCCCGAGCGTTGCGAGAACACGACGTAGTGATAGGGGTTCATGTACGCGATATCGAAACTGCCGGAGGCGAGGCAGGATTCGAAGGTCGGGATATCCTTGGTCGTCGCGAACCGCACCGGGCGGCCCAGTTCGGCGGAAAGCCGCTTCACCAGCGGTCCCCACATCGCGGCGAGCCGGGTGGCCGATTGCTGCGGCACCACGCCGAAGACCAGCGGCGCATCCCCGGCGGGCCGGGCGGCGGCGGTCTGCGGCGAACCCTCGCCGCCCCCCGATGCGGCATAGGCCAGCACGCCGCCGCCGATCCCGAGGGCGGCCACCAGCGCCAGCAGGCGGCGGGCCGGGCCGGGGCGGGCGGGGGCGCGGGGGTCGGCATTCGGGTCCATGTCGGGGTCTTTCGCAAGGGAAGAAAAAAGGAGGGGGGGGGGACGCCGCCGCGTCAGGCGCGCAGCTTGAACTGGTAGGACGAGGCGTGATGCAGCTTGATCTGGGCGGTGAAGATCTGCGGGATCAGGGGTTTGTGCAGTTTCAGCACTTCCGTGTCCTGCCAGTGTTCCATCAACACGAAACGGTCACCGCTCATCAGGCCGAAGCGGAAGTAACGGTCGGGAAACATCGTCCGGCAGCAATCGATCAACTGCATCCCGGTGGCACGATGCTCTTCGAGGAAATAATCGGAGAGGACGATATTGATCGACGCATCGCTTTCCAGGATCGAGAGCGCCTTCGAAAAGGAATTCGTGGATATCGCCCTGATGCCGCTGTCTTCCAACGCTTCGCTTATTTCTTCGGACAGTTCCGTTTCATCGTCGATGACGAGGGCGCACAGGGCTTCTTCGTCAGATCGACGGTCTTTTTCATCCGCTATGCGTGTCATGATATCCATGTCCCTATATTCATCGGCCTTCTGCCGGGTACGGGGAAATTTATATCAATTTTATTCATGCCAAGCTTGCCGGGAACTTGCAGATACGGGGGTGTAATGTTCGAGTTTCGTGCAATGGGTGCATTCCCGAGGCTCACCTTGCACATAGTCGCGCCACGACACACAGGAAACTGTCGATATCGATGGGCTTGGCCTGACATTCGGAAAATCCGGCCGCCATCGCCTCGATCCGGTTGCTCTCGGCACCGTGTCCGGACAGCAGGATCGCCGGGGGCAGCGTCCCGTGCAGCGCCTTCGCCCGAAGATACAGGTCGATCCCGCTGCCGCCGGGCATCTTGAGATCCGTCACGAGCAGGTCGATACCAGCCGCTCCCTCCGTGGCGAGGAAATCGAGAGCCTGGCGCATGTTTGCCGCCGAGAGGACGCGATAGCCCTCGTCTTCGAGGGCCTCGGCCATCTCTTCGAGCACGAACAGTTCATCATCGACGATCAGGACCGTAGCCATCACGATATCCACCGCTTCTTTCCGGATGCGGTGAGTGCTAACATCTTTTGAATTTCAATGTGTTTCGCTTCTGTGCAACAATGTGCAAATCGTGTGCAAGGGGACTGCCGGTGGATCGGATCTTGATCGTCGAGGATGACGCGGCCCTGCGCGCGGAGCTGGCCGAAGCGCTGGAAGATGCCGCTTTCGACGTGATCCAGGCGGGCAGCCTCGTGGAATTCTGGCGGCAGTACCGGGCGCATGCGCCGACCGTGATCCTGCTGGACATGGGCCTGCCCGACGGGCGGGGGATCGAGATCGCGACGGAACTGCGCAAGACCTCCGAAATCCCCATCCTGTTCCTGTCGGGCCGAAACGACGAGATCGACCGCATCGTCGGGCTGGAACTGGGGGCCGACGACTTCATCGGCAAGCCCTGCAGCCCCCGGGAACTGATCGCCCGCATCAACGCCATCCTGCGCCGGGTGGGCGCTGCCCGACCGGTGCCACCCTCGGACACGGAGCAACCCCCCCGCACCGCGCACAGGATCGAGTTTCTGGGTTTTTCCCTGAACGTCCCGTCCATGGAACTGCTCGGACCCGACCGGAATGCGATCGAACTGACCACCACGGAATTCGATCTGCTCAGGTTGTTTCTGGACAATCCGCAATGCGTGCTGTCCCGCGACTACCTGCTGGACAACCTGCGGGGCGAGAACTGGGCGGGCTATGGCCGCACGATCGACGGGCTGGTTTCCCGGCTGCGCAGGAAGATCACGCCGGAAGCCGAGAAAAGCCACATCATCAAGACGGTCAGGGGATCGGGCTACATCTTCACCCCCCCGGTACGGACATCGTGAACGCCGGGGAAGACGCAGGCATACCGCCCTAGATCGGCGTGCCGCCCAGCGTTTCCGCCAGCCGCTCCACGCCGCTCTTCGCCCCTTCCAGATGCGGATGGACCGCGAGGGCGGCGCGGTAGGCGGCGAGTGCGCCGTCCTCGTTGTCGAGGCTCTCCAGTATGATGGCGAGGCCGGAGAGCGCCCCGAAATGCCGTGGCTCCAGCCGCAGGGCATTGTACAGATCGGCCAGCGCGAATCCGTACTCGTCCCGGGCGAAATGGGCGGTCGCCCGGGCGTTCCACCCTTCGGCGAAGTCGGGGTCGAAGGCGATGAGGCGCGAGAAATGCGACAGCGCCTTGTCGTAATCCTGCACCTGCATCGCCGTGCGTCCGCGCAGCAGCAGCAGGTCGAGCGAATCGCTGCCCGAATGCGACCAGCGGTCCACGATCTCGTCGCTCAGGCGAACCGCCTCCCGCTCGTCCGCCCCGGCCAGCCGTTCGTACAGCGTGTCGAGCGCGAGATCCGACATCTGTTCGGGCGTCGCGAGTTCCAGGGCTTCCAGTTCCAGGGCTTCCGGCTCAAGGGCTTCCGGCTCCACCGCCTCAGGCCCCGCCGCTTCGGAATCCGCCGCCCCCTCCTGCGCGTGCAGGGGCGGGGCGAGCAGCAGGGCCGCCGTCAGGGCGGTCGTGAGAGCAGAGAAACCGCCGATCCGCATGGGGAAGGCTCCTTTTTCGCGCGTATTCATCCCGTGGTCACGTGGGGACAGTATGGACCATCGCATGAATGCACGGTAATCCCGTTTCCGTCAATTTGCAGGCGCGCGATTGCCGCGCCGGAACCGGAGTACTGACCATGGATGACGCCAAACTCGCCAAAGCCGTTGAGTTGATACAGGAAAAGATGGCCGGACAGGATGCCTTCGGCTCCACCGTGCGCTTCGATTTCGGGGATGGCAGCGCCATCCTGGTCGACGGCAACGAATCTCCGCCCAAGGCCACCCCCGACGCCGAAACCGACGCCGATTGCACCATCACGGCCGAGGAAGACACGTTCCGCGAGCTGATCGAGGGCGAACTGGACCCGACCGCCGCCTTCATGACCGGCAAGATCAAGATCGACGGCAGCATGGGGGCCGCCATGGCGATCTCGCGGGTTCTGGGCTGACCGGGGCGTCCGGACAAGCGATACTCCACGATTCCCCTCCGCCCGGGGGGGAGGTGGCCTGGCTGAAGGCCGCCGACGAGGTGACCCTGCGCGCGGCGTTCTGGCCTGCGGAGCGAGGCGGGCGGGGAACCGTGCTCCTCGCCACCGGGCGCTCGGAATTCATCGAGAAATACTATCCGGTCATCGCGCGGTTCCATGCGCTGGATTTCAATATCGCCGCCTTCGACTGGCGGGGGCAGGGGTTGTCGGACCGGTTGATCGAGGATCGGTTGCCCGGCTATGTCGACAGCTTCGACAGCTATCAGCGCGATGTGGATACGATGCTGGCCGAGATCGACCGGCGGGGATGGGGCGCGCGGGTCGTGCTGGTTGGGCATTCGATGGGCGGGTGCGCGATCATCCGTCGGCTGGCGATGCCCGTGCGCGACTTTCACGCCGCCATCCTGACCGCGCCGATGCTGGGGCTGCGGTTTCCGGTGCTGGCCGTGCCTGCCTTGCGCGCCGTAAGCTGGAGCCTCTCGCACTGGGAGGTCGGAAAGCGGCGCATCAGCCCGCGCAAGGTGCAGACCGCCGCCGACTGGCCGTTCGAGAACAACGTGCTGACCACCAACCGTGCCGAGTTCGAGCGCTACGCCGCGCTGGTGCGCAATCATCCGTCGCTGGCGCTGGGCGGGGTGACCTGGGCGTGGTTGTCGGCGGCGTTCCGCGAGATGCGGGAATTGCGCGCCCTGCCGCCGGGGGCCGTGAACGAGCCGACGCTGCTGTTTTCCGCCGCCGACGACCGGCTGGTATCGAATGCCGCGATAGACGCTTTCGCCGCGAGGAATGCGCAGGTCGTCCATGTGCGTCTGGCCGACAGCCAGCACGAACCCTTCGTCGAACAGGAACCTGTGCGCGCGGTGCTGTGGCGCGAGATCGAGGGATTCCTGGACCGCGTGGCACCGGCGCGCGTGCCTGGGCAGGAGCAACGAAATCATCGGCTCACGACATGACCCAGCACCTCTCCGCCATCAGCCTCGTCATCCCCGATTACGACGCCGCCATCGCTTTCTATGTCGGCATCCTCGGCTTCACCCTGTGCGAGGATACCCCGCTGTCCCCGACGAAACGCTGGGTCACAGTCGCCCCGCCGGGGTCGGGGGCGGCGGGATGCAGGCTCCTGCTGGCGCGGGCGGCGGACGAGGCCCAGCGCGCGGTGATCGGTCGGCAGGCGGGCGGGCGTGTCTTCCTGTTCCTGGACACCGACGATTTCGACCGCGACCACGCCCGGATGATCCGCGACGGCGTGACGTTCATCGAGGAACCGCGCGACGAACCCTATGGCCGCGTCGCTGTGTTCGCGGACCCCTTCGGCAATCGCTGGGACCTGATACAGCCGACGAAGCGGTAAACCGCCTTGCCAAGCCGCTCCACATCTTGTAACGCACCCTTGTTCCTAGCCGGAGAGTGTCTCCGGTCCTGAGTTTCAGGATCGCCGTCCGTCAGCGCGTTGCGCCCACGGGCGCACTTTGCGTTTGGAGGAATGCGCCCACGGGCGCACTTTGCGTTTGAAAGAATGCGCCCACGGGCGCGATTATCCGTTGCGGAGAAGTGTGCATGTTCGAGGCCCTGTCAGATCGTCTTGGAGGCGTATTCGACAAGCTCACCAAGCAGGGGGCCTTGCGCGAGGAGGATATCGCGACGGCCCTGCGCGAAGTGCGCACTGCGCTGCTCGACGCCGATGTCTCGCTGCCCGTCGCCCGGGATTTCGTCAAGCGCATCGGCGAGAAGGCCGAAGGGCAGGCGATCACCAAATCGATCCAGCCGGGTCAGCAGGTCGTCAAGATCGTCCATGACGAACTGATCCGCACGCTGGCCGGGGGCGACGACCCCGCGCAGATCGAGAAGAACGCCAAGCTCTCCGTCGGCTCCCCCCCCGCGCCGATCCTGATGGTCGGTCTTCAGGGGTCTGGCAAGACCACCACCACCGCCAAGATCGCCAAACGCCTGACCGAGCGCGAGCGCAAGCGCGTGCTGATGGCCTCGCTCGACACGCGCCGTCCGGCGGCGATGGAGCAACTGGCGATCCTCGGCACCCAGATCGGCGTCGATACCCTGCCGATCCAGCCGGGGCAGGACCCCGTCGCCATCGCCAAGCGCGCGATGATGCAAGGGCGGCTGGGCGGCTACGACGTCATCATGCTCGACACGGCGGGCCGGTTGCACGTCGATGACGAATTGATGAACGAAGTGCAGGCCGTGCGCGACGCGACCGGGCCGCACGAGACGCTGCTGGTCGTGGACAGCCTGACGGGTCAGGACGCGGTGAACGTGGCCGAGAACTTCGACGGGCGCGTCGGCATCACCGGCGTCGTGCTGACGCGGATGGACGGCGACGGGCGTGGCGGTGCGGCGCTCTCGATGCGCGCGGTCACCGGCAAGCCGATCAAGCTGGTCGGCACCGGCGAGAAGATGGACGCGCTGGAGGAATTCTACCCCGACCGCGTCGCGGGCCGCATCCTCGGCATGGGCGATATCGTCGGTCTGGTCGAGAAGGCGCAGGAGCAGGTCGAGGCCGAACAGGCCGAGCGCATGGCCCGGCGCATGATGAAGGGCCGCTTCGACTTCAACGACCTGAAGGGCCAGCTGGAGCAGATGATCTCCATGGGCGGCATGGCGGGCCTCATGGGCATGCTGCCCGGCGTCGGCAAGGTGCAGAAGCAGATGGACGCGGCGGGCGTGGACGATTCGATCCTCAAGCGTCAGATCGCCATCATCCAGTCGATGACCAAGGAAGAACGCAAGCGCCCCGACCTGATGGCCGCCAACCGCAAGAAGCGCATCGCGCGCGGGGCCGGGGTCGAGGTGTCCGAGATCAACAAGCTGATCAAGATGCACCGCCAGATGGCGGACATGATGAAGAAGATGGGCAAGAAGGGCGGCATGAAGGGCCTCGCCGCGATGATGGGGATGGGCAAGGGCGGCATGCCGCCCGGCGCGATTCCCCCCGGCGGTGCCTCCCCCATGGGCGCGATGCCCCCGGGGATGCCGACCATGCCCAAGGGCATGACCCTGCCGTCCGGCCTGTCGGGATTCGGCAAGAAGAAATGACGACCGCCCCCACCCTCACCACGGACCGCCTGACCCTGCGCGCCCTGTCGCTGGCCGATGCATCGCTGTTCCGCGATTTCTTTGCGTCCGACCATTCGCACTTCTATGGCGGTCCGGTCGGGGCGGAGCAGAGCTGGCGCACTCTGTCGATGTATGCGGGCCACTGGTCCCTGCGCGGTTACGGCCCCTGGGCGCTCGAACTGCGCGGGACGGGCGAGAGCGTCGGCATGTGCGGGCCGTGGTATCCGGAGGGCTGGCCCGAAGCCGAACTGACATACTTCCTCCGCGCCGGTTGTGCGGGCAAGGGCTATGCCGCCGAAGCCCTGCGCGCCGCCCGCGACTGGGTGTTCGGCACCCTCGGCTGGAAAACGACCATGAGCGCGATTCGCGCCGAGAATTCTGCGTCCATCGCCCTTGCCACGCGCTGCGGCGCCGTCCTCGACGGACAGGTCGAGATCGTGCCGCACGGCATGATGGACATTTACCGCTATTCCCCGACGGAGGCCGCATGAGCGCCGACAACCACCTGAGCACCAAGGCGCTCGCTGCGCTGAAGGCCCTGATCGGCCAGCCTGTCGGCGCGATCTATGGTCGCGAGGTCCATGCCGAGCCGTTGCGCTCGTCGGCTTCCATGCCCGCCGGGGCCTTCTGGGTCGGGGGCGAGAAGCCCGATTTCGTGACCATCGAGACGGAGTGGAAAAGCTCCGAAGGCGATCAGGACTATCACCTGCTCACCATCGCCCGGGCGACCAAACCGCTGGAACTGCCGTTCAACGCGCGGTCCGGGGCCATCGGTCCCTGCTCGCTGATCGAGATGTCGATGCCCGGCACGATCCTGCAATCCATCGACGTCGTCGAGATGACCGCCGAACTGGACGACACCGTCACCTATGACCACGCCCTGACGTTCCGGTTCGACGACGACAGCGCCGTCACCCTCAGCACCGAGCACGATTCGATCCTCGGCGCCCTGATCGTGCGCGGCGGCGAGGCGGTGGCCCGCGAACCCGAATTCGAAACCCTGAAAATCCGCAAGACACTGAAGTAAGGATACTCAACCATGCCTACCGTTATCCGTCTCGCCCGTGGTGGCTCCAAGAAGCGCCCCTTCTACCGCATCGTCGTCGCCGACAGCCGCATGGCCCGCGATGGCCGCTTCATCGAGAAGGTCGGCACCTACAACCCGCAGCTCGCCAAGGATAACGAGCAGCGCGTGCAAATGAATGTCGAGCGCATCCAGGAATGGATCGCGACCGGCGCCCAGCCGACCGACCGCGTGAATCGCTTCCTCGAAGCCGCTGGCCTGAAAGAGAAGACCGAGCGCAACAACCCGAACCGCGCCAAGCCCGGCAAGAAGGCGCAGGAGCGCGCCGCCGACAAGGCCGAGAAGGAAGAGGCCAAGCGCGCCGCCGCCGAGGAAGCTGCAAAGGCCCCCGCCGTCGAAGAGGCTCCCGCCGAGGAGGCCGCTGCCGAGGAAGCCCCTGCGGAAGAAGCGGCGACCTGATCGCGCAGAACCGTGCTATGCTCGCGGCATGGCATACGGGAGGGCGGCGCATGGGTGTTGCGATCCGGGAAGAACGGATGACGGTCGGGGATTTCGTCGACTGGATTCCCGACGGCGAGAAGTGGGAACTGATCGGGGGCATCCCCGTTCAGGCCATGGGCGAGAGCGCCCTGCACGAGGCGGTCAAGTCGAACGTGCATGGCGCACTCGCGCGCCGCCTGCGCCCGCCCTCGCCCTGTCGCCCCGCCGTGGACGGTCGGCTCGTGCAGGTCGACGACTATACGAGTTACCGACCCGACGCCCATATCAACTGCGCCCCGTTCGGCGAGGCGATGGAGCCGTTGATCGAGCAGCCGACGGTCGTCTTCGAGGTTTCGGTGACGTCGCTGGAACACGACCGGTACGGCAAGCGACCCAACTACTTCCGACACCCGGCAATCGAGCATGTCGTCGTCGTGAACGCCGTCGAACAGGTGGCCTATCACTACCGGCGCGGGAGCGGGCAGGAGGTGATGCTCGGCTTCCACGACACCCTGACCATCGACGGCACCGCCGCGCTCGATATCTCCGTCGCGGAGTTCTTCGAGTTCCTGCCGGAGGGCCGATGAGAGAGTCGCGGGTGTGTGTGGGCGCAATCGCCGGGGCCTTCGGGGTGCGCGGCGAGGCGAAGATCAAGAGCTTCACGGACGATCCGAAGGCGGTCGCCCGCTACGGCACGCTCGAATCCGAGGACGGGGCGCGGCGGTTCGAGGTGGCGGGCCTGCGCGCGATCAAGGGCGGGTTTGCCGCGCGCGTCTCGGGGATCGAGACGCGCGAGGAGGCCGAGGCGCTGAAGGGGACGCGCCTCTATGTCGACCGCGCGGTCCTGCCCCCGCCCCAGGACGACGAGTTCTACTACGCCGATCTGATCGGCCTGCGGGTCGAGGACGAGGGCGGCGCGCTGCTGGGCAGGGTCAAGGCGGTGCACGAGTTCGGCGCGGGCGACATGCTCGAATATGTGCCGGACCGGGGCGGCGAGACGGTGATCGTGGCCTTCACGCGCGAGGCGGTGCCGGTGGTCGACGTGCCCGGCGGACGGGTGGTCGTGACTCCGCTGCCGGAAGACGACGGCGAAACCGAAGGGGCAATGACATGAAGCTGACCATCGATATCGATTGCACGCCGGCGGAGGCGCGCCAGTTCCTGGGCCTGCCGGATGTGGAGGCGCTGAACGAGATGGTCGTCTCCGAAATGGCCGCGCGCATGAAAGCCGAGATGGACACGCTCGCCGATCCCGAGAAATATTTCTCCCGCATGATGGGCATGACCGGCAAGGGCATGGAATCGATGCAGGCGATGATGCGGACCGCCATGAAGGGGCAGAAACCGGAGTGACGGGCGATACTCCCGCCGCGCCGCGCAGCTTCGGCCAGCGCAGTATCACCGCCACCGCCGGGCCGCGCGTCCTGATGGACGAGGGCGGGGCGAAATCCGATCCGGTCTGGCGGGCGCGGGTGATGACGCTGTTCCCGGAGATGTTCCCCGGACCCCTGGGCCTCAGCCTGACCGGAAAAGCGCTGGAAAAGCGGATCTGGACGCTGGAATCACTGGACATTCGCGGCTTTGCGCAGGATAAGCACCGCTCTGTGGACGACACCCCTGCCGGGGGCGGTCCCGGCATGGTGCTGCGCCCCGATGTGGTGGGCCGCGCCATCGACGCCTCGCTGCGGGGGGTGCCGGAGGACCGCGCGCGCTGGCCGGTGATCTGCCTGTCCGCCCGGGGCAGGCCGCTGACCCAGGCGCGGGTCGCGCGACTGGCGGCGGCGGAGGGGGTGAGCCTGCTCTGCGGGCGGTTCGAGGGGATCGACCAGCGCGCCCTGGAGGCGTACAGGGTCGAGGAGATAGGCGTCGGCGACGCGGTCTATACCGGGGGCGAAATCCCCGCGATGGCGTTGCTGGATGCGGTGGTGCGGTTGCTGCCCGGGGTGCTGGGCAAGATCGAATCGACCGTAGACGAGAGTTTTAGCGCGGGGCTGCTGGAGCATCCGCAATACACGAAACCCGCCGAATGGGAGGGCAGGGCGATACCGGAGGTTCTTCTCTCCGGCAATCACGCAAAGGTCGATGCGTGGCGCCGTGCGCAGTCCGAAGCGGTCACGAAAGAAAGGCGTCCCGATCTCTGGCGGGCCTTCCGCGATCCGGCATCCGCCGGTGCGGAACGCGACCCGGCTGAAGAAGCAGAGCAATCGGACGCCGAACACGAGTCGCAGACGCGGCCATAACGAAGGACGAAACCGATGAATGTCATCGAACAGATCGAAGAAGAACAGCGCGCCATGCTCGCCGAGAAGCGCCCCATCCCCGATTTCGCCTCCGGCGATACGCTGAAGGTCGGCGTCTATGTCCGCGAGGGCGAGCGCGTCCGGACACAGATCTTCGAGGGCGTCTGCATCGCGCGCTCCGGCGGCGAGACGATGAACGGCGGCTTTACCGTTCGCAAGATTTCGTATGGCGAGGGCGTCGAGCGCGTCTTTCCGCTGTACAGCCCGGCCATCGAGTCGATCACGGTCGTGCGCCGTGGCCGCGTGCGCCGCGCGAAGCTCTACTACCTGCGCGATCGTCGCGGCAAGTCGGCGCGCATCATCGAGAAGACGAACTACCGTCCCAGGAAGTCGAAGGACTGATCCGGGGGCAACTGGCCCACGGAATTGTTACAGCCCGCGAAAAAGGCGTTCCCTGTCCCGGGGAGCGTCTTTTTCATTGGCCGTCAGCGGCCCCAGCTACGGACGGGACCACTGTCCAGATGCACGAAGTTCGAGGTGGTGTAGCGCCCGACGCCGCCGGAATTCAACGTCTCGCCGATATTGGCGATCGTCTCGACATCGACACCCTTCATACGCAGATCCATGGCCATACCCTTGATATGGTAGGATTTTTTCGCGACACCGCTGGAGCGGCCCCGCAGGGCATCATTGGTGCGTTGCGAGCGGAAGCCCGAGATGACGGAGAAGGGCCGGTCGTGCCCGATCATGTACTGGGTGGCGGAGACGATATCGATGGCGCGGGGGTCCATCCGCGTCATTTCGTCGGTGCGGAAATCGCGCAATACGCGGTCGATTTCGGCCATCACGCCCGGAACGTATTCACCATGGGTATAATATATGGCATCAAGGCGTTCATCGGTTCGTGGATTGTAAAGGTTGATGCGGCGAAGATCGCCCACCTGAGCGGAAACACTACGGAACGGGCAGAGGATCAGGCCTGCGGCGGCCCCGACCAGCAGGTCGCGTCTGGTGCAAGTGGAACGGAGTATCGGTGTGACTGACATGAATGCGGCCCCCAAAGCCAAAGCGGTCTCTTTTTCTCGCACCGGCGATTCTGCCGCTGCGGCGAAGGCGCTGTCCCCCCCGGGTACCCTCCGCTTCAGTCAGGAGTATCGCAGAGGAGGTTTTCGCTTTGGTTTACCGGTGGGCCTGTCTGGCGTTTCAATACAGCGAATTTTAATGGCAATGACCCTGACGGTCGCCGGGCAGGCTCAGGCAGCGCCAGAGGCGGCGTCGGAGGTCGCACTCGAAACCGTGGCCGTGGATACGCCGCAGAACAGCGCGCCGGTCGCGGTGGACGGGGCGGTGCAGCAGAGCCTCTACGACCCTCTTTCCGCCGCGTTCGACCTGTTCGCTTCCGACCCCGATGCGCCCCGGCTGTGGGTGCGCGGCCATGACGACTACCTGAGGGCGCAGGCCCTGATCGCCCGGTTCGACCGCGCGCCGGAGCACGGCCTGTCCCCGTCGCGCTACGATGTCGAGACGCTGCGCGGGATGATCGACTCGTTCGTCATCGCCCCGGGATTCGAGGCGTCGCAGGCCATCGAACGGGCGTTCTCCATCGCGTATCTGCGCTATGCCAGCGACATGGTCTCGGGCATGATCGACCCGGTCAGCCTCGAAGCGGGGGTTCATGTCGACCCCGCCCGGGTCGATCCGCGCGAATTGCTGCGCCGGGCGGCGAGCACGGAGGATGTCGAGGGGCTGCTGACCGGTCTGGAGCCGGTGAACATCCGGTACCGCAACCTGCGCGCCGCCGTTTTGCGCATGATGGATCAGGTGCGCCGGGGCGGATGGGGCGCGGCGGTGGAGCCGGGCGGCCTGGCCCCCGGTGCCGTCTCCGCCAATGTCGCGACGCTGCGGCGGCGGCTGATGGCGATGGGGGATCTGGCCCCCGAACCCGACCTGTCCGGGCTGGCGGACGATCCCTATCGCGGGGCCTATGACGAGCGGCTGATGGGCGCGGTCGCGGCCTTTCAGCAGCGCCACGGGCTGACGGCGGACGGGATCGCCGGTCCCGCCACCCTGCGCGCGCTCAACGTGCCGCTGGGCGCGCGGCTGGCGCAGGCGATGCTGAATCTGGAACGGTTGCGCTGGCGGCAGGGGCGGATGCACGGTCGCCGGATCGAGGTGAATCAGGCCGATTTCCGCATGGTCGTCTACGATGACGCCAGCGCGCCGGTCCACGATGCCCGCGTCGTCGTCGGCAAGAGCGAACGCCGCCTTCAGACCCCCGAATTCAACGACCACATGAGCTATCTGGTCCTCAACCCCACCTGGACCGTGCCGAAGAGCATCATCCGCCGCGAGTTCCTGCCCGAAATGCAGAAGGACGCGACGTTCTTCGAGCGCAACAACATGCTTCTGCTGAAGGGCGGCAAGAAGGTCGATCCCGCCACGGTCGACTGGAACGCCCTGACCCGGAAGACCGTCGCCCCCTATTCCGTCGTGCAGCGTCCCGGCAAGGGCAATGCGCTGGGCAACGTGAAGTTCATGTTCCCGAACGGATACAATATCTACCTGCACGACACGCCGTCCAAGCACCTCTTCGCCTCGGACAGCCGCGCCTACAGCCATGGTTGCGTGCGGGTCGAGCGGCCCTTCGCGCTGGCCTGGCTGCTTTTGTCCGAACAGGTGGACGATCCGGACAAGATGATCGAGGAGACGCTGGCGACCGGTAAGGAGACGAACGTGCCGCTGGAGCGCCCGATTCCCATCACGCTGATGTATCTGACCTCCTGGGTCGACGAAGCGGGTGTTCTCCACTTCCGCGACGACGTATACAAGCGCGACGAAATCCTTGCGCGCGCCCTGCAGGCCAATTCCTGACGCGCCCCGGCCCAGCGGAGACACGATGCCCCAGACCTATACGGTAGCCGAACTCGCGACCGCCCTCGGCGTGCGCTTCGAGGGGGATGGGGATATCCGCGTCGAGGGGCTGGTGCACCCCGCGATGGCCGCGCCGGATCGTCTGGTCATGGCCAGTTCGCCCGACTTCCTGAAATTGATCGAGCCGGGTACGGCCCATGCCGCCCTCGTGGCGCTGGGGGCGGACTGGCGGGCGGCAGGGCTGCGGGCCGCGATCCTCGCCGCGCGCCCGCGCCATGCCATGGCCCATGTCACCCGGGCGTTTGCGCAGGGGGACGCGCTGGCCCCCGGCATCCACCCCTCCGCTGTCATCGAGGCGGGGGCCGAAATCGGGGAGAATGTGCGGATCGGCCCGTTCGTGCATGTCGCCGCCGGGGCACGGATCGGCGCGGACAGCCGCCTCCACGCCCATGTTTCGGTGGGCGAGGGTGCGCGGCTGGGCGCGGGCGCGCTGGTCCATGCGGGGGCGCGAATCGCCAGCCGGGTGAGTATCGGCGCGCGGGCGATCCTGCACCAGAATGCGGTGATCGGGGCCGACGGCTTCTCCTTCGTCACGCCCGAACCGGGTGCGGTGGAGGCGGCGAAGGCCAGTGGCGGGCGCGAGTCGGAGACGCAGAATCGTGGCTTGCAGCGCATCCATTCCCTCGCGGCGGTGACCCTTGGCGACGATGTCGAGATCGGGGCGGGCAGCACCATCGACCGTGGCACCCTACGCGATACCCGCATCGGCACCGGCACGAAAATCGACAATCAGGTGCAGATCGGCCATAACGTGACCATCGGCGAGACCTGCATGCTCTGCGCGCAGGTGGGCGTCGCGGGCAGTGCGCAGATCGGGGACCGGGTGGTGCTGGGCGGCAAGGCGGGGGTCGCGGATCACGTGAAGATCGGCTCGGATGTGCTGATTGCCGCTGCGTCGGCGGTGGCCACCAATGTCAAGGGTCGGTCGATCATGATGGGCGTTCCGGCCGTGCCGCGCGACGAGGCGGTGCGCTCCGTCATGGCGATTCGACGCCTGCCCCGGATGATGGAGACGGTGGAGGCGCTGAAAAAACGGCTTTCATCAATGGACAGCGCCGGTTAATTGGCCTATTGCCTGCGCGATAGATCGCGCCTTGCGACCAGGGAATACTTCGATGAGCGATGACATACGCCAGCAGGTCCGCGTCATCGTCGCCGAACAGGCGATGATCGATGCCGAACAGGTATCGCCCGATTCCACCATGGAGGATCTGGGTCTGGATTCGCTCGGGCTGGTCGAGATCGTTTTCGCCATCGAGGAACAGTTCGGCGTGTCCGTCCCCTATAATGCCAACGAGCCGAATTCCGAAGCCTTCGATATCTCGACCGTGAAGGCTGTCGAAGACGGGGTCATCAAGCTCGTTGCGGAGAAGGTTTGATCGGTTGATGCGGCGTGTGGTCGTCACCGGAACGGGCGTCGTGTCCGCGCTCGGCATCGGGTATGATGCACACGTGGCGGAGTTGCGCGCGGGCCGGTCGGGTATCGGCCCCATCGAATTGATCGACACCGACGGCCTGACCATCCCCATCGCCGCCGAGGCCAGGGGTTATGTCGGCACGGACCACTTCACCCGCAACGAGTTAAGCCTGCGCGACCGGGTCACCCAGATGGCCCTGACCGCTACCCGCGAAGCCGTACAGCGTTCGGGCATCGATTTCACGGATGCCCTCGGCATGCGCACCGCGACGATCATCGGCACGTCGATGGGCGGCCAGCATACCCAGGATGACAATTACCGCCTGATATACCGCGACAACAAACCCCGCGTTCACCCCTTCACCGTCCCGAAGCTGATGGCCAATGCTCCGGCAAGCTGGATCAGTATGGAGCACGGGCTGAAGGGGCCGGCCTGGTCCGTCTCGACCGCCTGCGCGTCGTCGAATCATGCGATCGGGCAAGCCTATCACCTGATTCGCGGCGGCATGGCCGATGCCGCCGTCACGGGAGGCGCGGAATCGGGGCTGACCTACGGCGTGCTCAAGGCGTGGGAAGGCCTGCGGGTCATGTCGAAGGATACCTGCCGCCCCTTCTCGAAAACCCGAACCGGAATGGTGCAGGGCGAGGGGGCCGCGATCCTGGTGCTGGAGGAGATGGAGGCGGCGCTGGCGCGCGGGGCAGATATCATGGGCGAGATCGTGGGCTTCGGCATGACGGCGGATGCCAACGATATCGTGCAGCCCTCGCTTGACGGCGCGGCGCGGGCGATGCGGGCGGCGCTGGACGATGCGGGAATGAAGGGCGGCGAGGTCGCCTACATCAACGCCCACGGCACGGCGACTGCCGCGAACGACAAGACCGAATGCGCCGCGATCCGCGAGGTGTTCGGCGCGCATGCCGACCGCCTGCTCGTCTCCTCGACCAAGTCCATGCACGGCCATTGCATCGGCGCGGCGGGGGCGCTGGAGATGGCGGCGACCCTTTCGGCGCTGAAGTCGGGCATCGTGCCGCCGACGGCGAATTTCGAGGAAGCGGACCCCGAGTGTGATCTGGATGTCGTGCCGAATACGGCGCGCGAGGCGGATGTCCCCGTCGCGCTCTCGAATTCCTTCGCTTTCGGTGGTCTCAACGCGGTGCTGGTCGTCCGGCGCGTCGACGCCTGAACGTTACAGGCTGTCAAAGGCCGCCGTGAACCCGTTCAGCGAGATCGGCATCCGCACCCGGTCGACCGGGCTGGGCGAGACGATTAGATGCATCATCGACCCGGCTTTCATC
>ENA-ORXC01000316-ORXC01000316.1-marine-metagenome-genome-assembly--contig:-NODE-316-length-37364-cov-3.630246_pt1 | contig 37364 bp, 38 predicted proteins | sample MGYA00237865_ERZ511478 | MGnify/ENA metagenome assembly ERZ511478
CTCCCTCGGGCCGTTCGGCGGGATATCCGGCTCCAGCACCGCCTCCTGCTGAACGGGCGGCGTTCCGGTCATGCCGGACAGCACCGCGAGCGCGGGGGCGAGGAAGACCCGCCCGCACACCATGGCCGATACCGGATTGCCCGGCAGTCCCAGCATCGGCGTGCCATTCAACCGCCCCGCCATCAGCGGTTTGCCGGGCCGCATCGCCACCTTGTACAGATCGAGTTCCAGACCGTGACCGGTCAGCGCCGGGCGGATCAGATCGTGGTCCCCGACCGATGCCCCGCCCAGCGTGACGAACAGATCCGCCTGCGCGCCCTCCAGCGCCAGTTGCCGTAGGGCATCCGCCTCGTCCGGGGCGATGGGCAGGATTTCGGCGAGGCTCCCCAATGTCTCGACCAGTGCGGCGAGGCCGAAATTGTTGGACGACACGATCCCCCCCGCCCCCGGCCGATCCCCCGGCAGGGCCAGCTCGTCCCCCGTGGCCAGCAACGTGACGCGCGGCTTGCGATGCACGCTTACAAAGGAATGCCCGGAGGCGGCAAGCAGGGCGATGTTCTCCGGCGACAGGCGCGTCCCTGGCTCCAGCAGCGTATCGCCCTCGGCGAAGTCCAGCCCCGCACGGCGCAGATAGGGGGCAGGGTCGAGATCGCCGCCCAGCGTGATGCGCGCCCCGTCCCGCGCCACGTCTTCCTGAATGACGATCCGGTCCAGCCCGGGCGGCACCGGCGCACCGGTGAAGATGCGGATCGTCTCGCCCGGTGCGACCGTCCCGGCGAAGGGATGCCCCGCCGCCGCTTCGCCCACCACGCGGAACGTCGCGCCGGAATGCACTTCGTCGGCGCGCATGGCGTAGCCGTCCATGGCGGAGGCGTCGAAGGGCGGCTGCGTGCGCCGGGCCGTGACCGTCTGCGCCAGTACCCGCGATACCGCCCCGGTGATCGCCACCGTCTCGCGCCCCACCGGGACCATCAGCGACAGGATGCGCGCGCGGGCCTCCTCGACCGGGATCATGCGGCGTCGAACGGGCCGGAGACGCCGCCATCCTTATGTGTCAGGCGCACCGCCTCGATCCGCATGCCCTTGTCGACCGCCTTGCACATGTCGTAGATCGTCAGGGCCGCGACGCTCACCGCCGTCAGCGCTTCCATCTCCACGCCGGTCTGGCCGGTGACCTTGGCGGTGGCCTCGATATCGATGGCGTTCTCGGCTTCCACGGGGTGAAAATCGACCGCGACCTTCGACAGACCCAGCGGATGGCACAGCGGGATCAGGTCGCTGGTCCGCTTGGCCCCCATGATCCCGGCGAGGCGCGCGACGCCCAGCACGTCGCCCTTCTTGTGGCCCCGCTCCAGAATCATCGCCAGCGTTTCGGCCCGCATCACGATGCGCCCGCGCGCGGTGGCCGTGCGCGCGGTGATGTCCTTCGTGGAGACATCGACCATCGCCGCCGCCCCCGTCTCGTCGAAATGCGTGAAGCCAGCCATGCGCGTCCTCCCGGTTTGACCGCCGAGATAAGGGGAAAGGCGCGCGGGGGGCAAGGGGGTCACGCCGCCGAAAGGCCATCCGCCTGCACCGGCACCCCGTTCTGCCGCGCGACGACGATGGCCTTGCCGGGGAGGTCGTCCCGGCAATCGCCCGCACGGTTTGCGTTTTACAGAACGACTGCCGAGGCTTACTGCTGCACGAAACGGATATTCGACAGGGGCGAACCATGGCCGACGTGAAATGCGTACAGATCGAGAAACCCGGCGGACCCGACGCGATGCGGATCGTCCGCAAACCCGTCGGCGACCCCGGGGATGGCGAGATTCGCATCCGCCACCACGCCTGCGGCCTGAACTTCATCGACGTGTACCAGCGCGAGGGACTGTACCCCCTCCCCCTGCCCGCGACGCTGGGGATGGAGGCGGCGGGCGTGGTGGAGGCGGTCGGGGCCGGGGTCACGCATCTCAAGGTCGGTGACCGGGCCGCCTATGCCGCCGCCCCTCCCGGTTCCTATGCCGAGGCGCGGGTGATGCCCGCGATGAATGTCTGCGTCCTGCCCGACGGCATCGATTTCGAAACCGGCGCGGCGATGATGCTGAAGGGATTGACGGTCGAATACCTGTTCAACCGCACCGCCAAACTCTCGCCCGGGGATACCGTGCTGTTCCATGCGGCGGCGGGGGGCGTGGGGCTGATCGCGTGCCAGTGGGCGCGGGCGGCGGGCATCACGCTGATCGGCACGGCGGGGACAGACGAGAAATGCGCGCTGGCCAGGGAGTACGGCGCGGCCCATGTCATCAACTACCGCACCGAGGATTTCACGGCCCGGGTGAAGGAGATCACCGGCGGCAAGGGCGTCGTCGCCGTGTTCGATTCGGTGGGCAAGGATACGTGGGAAGGCTCGCTCGACTGCCTCGCCCCCTTCGGCCTGATGGTCACCTTCGGCAATGCGTCGGGCAAGGTGCCGCCCTTCGATCCGGGGATTCTGGGGCCCAAGGGCTGCCTTTACGTCACCCGCCCCACCCTGTTCGGCCACGTCACCAGCCGCGAGAAGACGCAGGAGATGGCCGACAACCTGTTCGACAAGGTCGCCAGCGGTGCCGTGACGATCCGCATCGACCAGCGTTTCGCGCTGGAGGACGTGGCCGAGGCGCACCGGGCGCTGGAGGCGCGCCGGACCACCGGGGCGACCGTGCTGACGGTGTGATGCATCGGCCCTGCGCAAGGGTGACTTGTTCCCCTTGCACTGGAAGTGTATATCCGGAACAGAGGGCGGAGCGAGGGGCTGGGCCAGCGTGTGGTCCGCCCTATGTTATCTACCAGAGAGTGCGCTGCGCGTGAGAAGAGGATCGCGATGACCCGGACCCCCCTGCTTCGGCTGACCCTTGCCGCCGTCCTCGTGACGCTCGCCGCACCGGGATGCACGCGCCTGATGCAGGCCGACCCGCTGAACAAGACGACGTCGATCGTCAACGGGTCGCAGGTGACGCGCGGTCCCTCGCGCGGGACGGTTCCTGCGGGCTTCGCCTCGACGGCGGCCCCGGCGGGCAACAGTTTCGAACCGGCCACCGGCTTCGAACCGGCTATCGGCGAACCCTTCGGCGTCGAGGAACTGGGCGGGCTGTCCGGCTACGATGCGTCCCTGCCGGAGTTGCAGGGCATCGATTTCGGGACCGAACAGGCCGCCGTGACCGATTTCGTCGCCTCCGGCACCATCCCCGCCGACGAGACATCCTCGGAATACTTCGTTTCGAATATCGGCCAGACCGTCTATTTCGCGACCAACAGTTCCGAACTGACCGACCGCGCGCGCGAGACGCTGCGGCGGCAGGCGGCGTGGCTGAACATCAATACCGACGCCCGCGTATCGATCGAGGGGCATGCGGACGAGCGCGGCACCCGCGAGTACAACCTCGCCCTCGGCGACCGCCGGGCGACCGCGACGCGCGGCTATCTGATCGCCGTGGGCGTCGACGAATCCCGGCTCGACAAGACCTCCTACGGCAAGGAGCGTCCCGTCGCCCTGGGGTCGGACGAACAGGCCTGGGCGCAGAACCGGCGCACGGAGACGGTGATCGAGGGGGGCGGCGACAGCTTTGCGAACAATCCCCTCACCGCCGCACAGCCGACCTATGACGTCACCACCACGGCGCTCGACAGCGTTCCGGTCGTGACCGAGTATGCTGCACCCGACAGCATCTTTCCGCAGCAACCGCTGATCTCCGGCACGTCGGACAGCCTGATTCTCGACCCGCTGTTCCCGGATACCGGAACGACCGCGCTGATCGCGCCCCCGGGCCAGACGAATTACGAGACGACCTCGGGCCTGTACGCGCCCGTCGGGGAACCTGCGGTCTTCGACAGCGGCACCATCGCGCCGACCGTCTTCGACACGACGACCCTCGCCCCCTCGCCCGCGCCGGTGCCTTATACCGGGACGACGACCTACAGCACCTTCGATGCGAACCCGGCCCCCATCGGTTCGACCGTCACCGGAACGCCCTCTACTAGAACGACCCGGATCGAGGATGTCAGCGTCGACGACCTGCTGCGCGACCCCAGCCTGATCGACCGGATCGGTACACCGGCGACGCCGGGGTCGTGATCCTTTCCGGAAAGCATCTCCTGCCCCGCCCTTGATCCGAGCCTTTCCGCCCTGACGCACAGGCCCCGCGTCGGGTGCGGGGCGGGGCGGGGGCAGGACGGCGGCTCCTCGGCGCAACACGTCCTCACCGGTTGATATCCGCACGGGCCGGGCCATCCTCACCGGCACCCCGAACAGCCCGGATACCCGCCCATGCTCTCCGACCGCCTGCACGCCACCCTCACCGATACCGGCACGACCGATCCGGGCGAGGCGCGGCGGTTCTCGGTACATTTCGTCGCGCTGACCCTGACGAAGATCGCGGACGGCCTGATCAACCCGAAGATCGTGCTGGCCTGGCTGCTGACGACCCTCGGCGCGCCGGGATACATCGTCGGCGCGCTGGTCCCCGTGCGCGAATCGGGGGCGCTGCTGCCGCAACTGATGCTCGCGCGGCGCATCCAGCGGGCGGAGCGGCGCAAGGGGTTCTGGGCGGTCGGGTCGCTGGTGCAGGGCGCGGCGGCGCTGGGGATGGCGGCGGCGGCGCTGTTGACCTCCGGCGCGGTGGCGGGATGGCTGATTCTCGGGTGCCTCGCGGTGCTGGCGGTGGCGCGCTCGGCCTGCTCGGCCAGCCACAAGGACGTGCTCGCCCGCACGGTCGAGAAAGGCACGCGCGGGGCGCTGTCGGGCGCGGCGGGAACCATCGGGGCCATGGCCGTCTTCACCTTCGCCGCCGCCCTGGCTACCGGCACGATCCCGCGCGAGACGACGAGTATCGCGCTGGTGATCGGAGTGGCGGGGGTGCTGTGGCTGATCGCCGGATCGGTGTTCTCGACGCTTGACGAAGACCATGACGAGGCGGCGAGCGACACCCGAACCACCCTCGCCGCCCTGGTCGAGCCATTGCGCGACGACCCGGAATTCCGCACCTACATCGTCACCCGGGGCCTGATGATCGCCACCGCGCTGGCCCCGCCCTTCCTGATCCTGATGTCGGGACAGGGGCGCGAGGGGGGCGAGGCGGTGGCCCTCGGCCCGCTGATGATCGCCTCGGCCAGCGCGACCATCGCCTCCTCCTATGTGTGGGGCCGGATATCCGACCGCTCCAGCCGCCGCACGCTGATGGCTTCGGGCCTGCTCGCCGCGCTGACGCTGGGCGGGGCGGCGGTGGCGGGATGGACCGGCGGGGGCCTCGGCATCTGGACCGCCTCGGCCTTTCTGTTCGTCGCGCAGGTCGCCTATGAAGGCACCCGCTCGGGGCGGAAAATCCACCTGACCGACATGGATACCGGGGGGCGCAAGACGATCTACACCGCCCTGTCGAATACCCTGATCGGCGTGCTGCTGATCGCGGGAGGCGGCTTCGGACTGCTGGCCGACGCTTTCGGCCCCGCCGCCGTGCTCGCTGTCTTCGCCGTCATGGCCGCATCGGGGGCGGGGGTCGCCTCGCGCCTGTCCGAAGTTCAATCGATGGAGAGAGAATCGACCTGACGCCCGAAACATGCACACTGCGCCTCCCGACCCGATTCGACGGAACAGCGCCCGATGACCGATATCGCCACCCGCGTGTATTCGCATAACTGGAAGATCGACCCGATCGTCCGCTCGGTCATCGACACCGATTTCTACAAGCTGCTGATGGCCCAGAGCATATTCCGCCATCACCGCGATACGCGCGTCACCTTCAGCCTGATCAACCGCACGACCACCGTGCCGCTGGCCGACATCATCGACGAGGGGGAGTTGCGCGAGCAGCTCGACCATATCCGCACGCTGCGCCTGTCCCGGGGCGAATCGACGTGGTTGCGCGGCAACATGTTCTACGGCGAGCGGTTCATGTTCTCGCCCGACTTCGTGGCGTGGCTGGAGGGGTTCCGGTTCCCCGCCTACGATCTGCAACGCAAGGGCGACCAGTACGAACTGACCTTCGAGGGATCGTGGGTCGAGGCGACGATGTGGGAGATCCCCGCCCTCGCCGTCATCATGGAGCTGTATTCGCGCTCGGTCCTCAAGAATATGGGCCGGTTCGAGTTGCAGGTCCTCTACGCCCAGGCGATGACGCGGGTGTGGGAGAAGATCCAGCGGCTCAAGCAGCTCGACGGCATCCGCATCGCCGATTTCGGCACCCGCCGCCGGCACGGCTTTCTGTGGCAGGACTGGTGCGTGCAGGCGATGATGGAGGGGATGGGCGACAAGTTCACCGGCACGTCCAACTGCCTGATCGCCCTGCGCCGGGAAGTCGAGGCCATCGGGACGAACGCGCACGAACTGCCCATGGTCTACGCCGCCACATCGGGCGCGGGGGACGATGCGGCGCTGGCCGCCGCCCCCTATCGCGTGCTGGAGGACTGGCAGAAGGACTACGCCGGGAACCTGCTGATCATCCTGCCCGATACCTACGGCACCGACGGCTTCTTCGAGCGCGCGCCGGACTGGCTGGCGGACTGGACCGGGATTCGCGTCGATTCGGGCGATCCGGCCACCTATGGCGAGCGGGCGATTGCGTGGTGGCGCTCGCGCGGGCAGGACCCGGCGACGAAGCTGATCATCTTTTCCGACGGTCTGGACGTGGACCGGATCGAGGCGCTGCATAAGCAGTTCCACGGGCGCGTCGGGCTGGCCTTCGGCTGGGGGACGCTGCTGACCAACGATTTCCGGGGGCTGGTGCCGGACGGAAAGCTGAACCCGTTCAGCCTGGTATGCAAGGCGGTCCGGGCGAACGGGTATCCGACGGTGAAGCTGTCGGACAATCCGAGGAAGGCGATGGGTCCGGAGGCGGAAATCGCCCGCTACAAGCGGGTATTCGGGGTGGGCGAGCAGGTGGCGGACGAGGTGGTGGTGTAAAAAAAGGGGGCGGGGGCGGAGCCGAGACCCTTCACCCCTCCCCCAGCGCATACCCCGCCACCGCATCGCGCACGACTGCCCCCTCCAGATCGCGCAGCAGCAGGTGCCACCCCGTCTCGACCACGCGGAATTCCTTCGGCCCGGCGAACAGCGCGGTGGTTTCGCGCAGGGGGTCTTCCGGCACCACCTGATCCTGCGCGCCGTAGAGCACCAGCACCGGCGTCGTCACCTGCGGAGCCGTCTCGACCGCGCGATCCATCAGGGCGATGAGGCCCGAGAATTCGCGGGCGCTGGGCTTGCCCAGATACAGCCGATCCCGGCCCAGCGCGCGCAGGGCGTCGATATTGTCGCTGGCCTGGATGCGCACGACCCCCTTGCCGCTCCAGCGCCGGTCCGGGAACAGCACGGTTCCCGCCCCCGCCAGCGCGCGATAGCCGAGGCCCAGATGCGGCCCGCCCCACAGCGCCGGACCCAGCAGCACCGCACGCGCCGGATCGATGCGCCCCTCGCCCAGCGCCGCCGCGACGACCGCCCCGCCCATGGAATGGCCGACCACGGTGACCGGCGCGCCCGCCGCCTGCGCCTCGACGAGGGCGAAGACGCGCGAGAGATCCTCGATCAGGCGCTCGGCCCCCGGCCATTCCCCCCGGCTGGGGTTGCGCCCGAATCCGCGCTGGTCGTAGGCATAGACATCCAGCCCCGCCCCGCGCCATTCCCCCGCCGCATCGCGAAAGGTACTCAGGCCGTAATCGCCAAAACCGTGAACGGCGAGGATCACGCCCCGCCGCGCGCCCCGCGCAGGCCAGCGGGTCAGGGCGATGGTATCGCCGCCCGCCGCACGCAGGGTGCTGTCGATACGGGTCTCGACGGCCTGTTCGGCCACGGTCTCGGGGGCGTCGAAGGGCTGGGCGCGGAATTCGCGTTCCGACGCGCAGGCGCTCAGGAACAGGGCAAGTGCCGCGACAGCGAGGCGCGGAGTCTGGGCAGGGTATCGGTTTCGAACCATGGATTCGCCTTCAGCCACGCATTGTTGCGCCACGAGGGATGCGGCAAGGGAATCAGTTCTACATCCGATTGTGTTAACGGTGCGTCCGTCCATCCGCGCACCCGCTCGGCCATGCCCGCACGATCCTCCAGATGCCAGTCCTGCGCCGCCTTTCCGACCAGCAGGATCAGGCGGATCGCGGGCAGGGCCTCGAACAGGGGCGCGCGCCAGAGGCGGGCGCAGTCCTTCGGCGGGGGCAGGTCGGCGCGCCTGGCCGTGTGGCCGGGGAAGCAGAATGCCATGGGGGCGATACTGATGCGCGCGGTGTCGTAGAACGTCGCCTCGTCCACCCCCATCCACGCCCGCAGCCGCACGCCGGACGGATCGGTGAACGGCACGCCGGAGTTATGCACCCGGATGCCCGGGGCCTGCCCCGCGATGCAGATGGGCGCGGTGGCGGAGACGCGCAGGACCGGGTTCGGCGCATGGGCGCTGGCGGTCGCGGCGAAACGGTCGGCGCAGTGGCGGCAGGCGCGGATATCGTCGATCAGGGCAGGCAGGTCGGTCATGTCGCCTCGTACTCCCGTTTCGTGCGCACTCCGCCGCACCCGGCGCGGCAAAACTCTACCCGCCACATCCCTTGCGGAAAACCGCGCATCCCGCTAACAGGATCGCGATTTCGCTCAGGGGAGGCGGGCCGGGTGCCCGAACGACTTCATGGCCATTCTGGTGATGAAATTCGGCGGTACGTCCGTCGCTGACTTGGCCTGCATACACACCGCCGCGCTCAAGGTGAAGCGCGAGGTGGATGCGGGGTACAAGGTCGCCGTCGTCGTCTCGGCCATGTCGGGCGAGACGAACCGGCTCGTGGGTCTCGTGCGCGAGGTGTCGCCCCTGTACGACGCCCGCGAATACGACGCGGTGGTCGCGTCGGGCGAGCAGGTGACCTCCGGCCTGATGGCGCTGACGCTACAGGCGATGGGCGTCGATGCGCGGTCGTGGCAGGGGTGGCAGATGCCGATGCGCACCGATGCCGCGCACGGGGCCGCGCGGATCGAGAGCATCGATACCGGCACGATGCTGGCCAGGTTCGACGGCGGGTTCGACGTGGCCGTCTGCGCGGGCTTTCAGGGAATCGCGCCCGACAACCGCATTGCGACGCTGGGGCGCGGCGGGTCCGATACCTCCGCCGTGGCGCTGGCGGCGGCGCTGGAGGCGGAGCGGTGCGATATCTACACCGATGTCGACGGCGTCTACACCACCGACCCCCGGCTGGAGCCGAATGCCCGCAAGATCGACCGCATCGCGTTCGAGGAAATGCTGGAACTTGCTTCGCAAGGGGCCAAGGTGCTCCAGACCCGCTCGGTCGAACTGGCCATGCGCTACAAGGTGCCGCTTCAGGTACGCTCGACATTCTCGGATACCCCCGGCACCATCGTCTGCGACGAGGAGAAGATCTTGGAAAGCAACGTCGTCACCGGGGTCGCCTTTTCGCGCGACGAGGCAAAGATCACCCTGCAGAACGTGGCCGACCGCCCCGGCGTGGCCGCCGCCATCTTCGGCCCCCTGGCCGATGCCAATATCAATGTCGACATGATCGTGCAGAACATCTCCGACGATGGCCGCACCGACATGACCTTTACCGTGCATCTGGACCAGTTCGACCTGGCCAAGGCCACGATCGAGGCGGCGAAGGACGATATCCGGTACGAAGGGCTGATCGCCGACCGCGACGTCGCCAAGGTCTCGGTCGTCGGGATCGGGATGCGCAGCCATACCGGTGTCGCCCAGCGCATGTTCTCGGCACTGGCCGCCGACGGGGTCAACATCCAGGTCATCACCACGTCCGAAATCAAGGTCAGCGTGCTGGTCCAGCGCAAATACATGGAACTGGCCGTGCAGGCCCTGCACGCCGCCTTCGACCTCGCGGGTACCGCGACGGCCGAGGCGTGATCGCGCCGTGACCGACGCCTCCTCCAGCGGCTGGGGTTCGACACGCAAGTCGGGGCCGGGGGGGGCCTCCTCGCCCAGGCTGCTTCTGCGGCGGTTGCGCCAGGCCCTCGCCGCGCCGGGCAACGGGCAGGAGCGGCTGAACCAGATCGTCACGCTGATCGCGCAATCCATGGCGGCGGAGGTCTGCTCGGTCTATCTGTTGCGTGGTCAGGACATATTGCAGCTCAGCGCGACCGAGGGGCTGAAGCGCGAGGCGGTGCATGAGGCGCGGCTGAAGGTCGGCGAGGGTCTGGTCGGCATCATCGCCCGTGACGGTCGCCCGGTGGTCACCGCAAAGGCGCGCGAGCACCCCGAATTCCGCTATCTGCCGGAGACGGGCGAGGAACGGTATTCGTCCTTCCTCGGCGTGCCGATCCAGAAGCTGGGGCGCACGATGGGCGTGCTGGTCGTCCAGAACGAGCACCCGATGAAGTATACGGAGGAGGAGAGCGAGGCCCTCGCCCTCGTCGCCATGGTCATCGCGGAGATGGCCGAAGCAGGCACCCTGATCCCTCATCATGCCGAGGGCGGGGACGAAGACGGGCGCGAACCCGTCCACGTGCAGGGACAGGGCGCGGCGGACGGCGTCGCCATCGGCCCCGCGCATCTGCACGAACCGAAGCTGTTGCTGCCCAACCCCATCGCCGAGGATCCGGCGGAGGAACGCGCGCGGCTGAGCGAGGCGCTCGGGCGGCTGCGCACGGATATCGACGCCATGCTCGACGACGACGATATGGACGATGCGGGCGAGCACCGCGAGGTGCTGGAAACCTATCGCCTCTTCGCCAACGATCGCGGCTGGGTGCGCAAACTGGAGGAATTCATCGTCTCGGGCCTGACGGCGGAGGCGGCGGTCGATGCGGCCCGCACCGAGGCGCGGCTCAAGCTGCGCACCGCGACCGACCCCTACCTGCGCCAGCGTTTCGACGACATGGACGATATCGCCCAGCGCCTGATGCGCCGCCTGATCCTGCCCGATGGCGACCGCGATATGCCCCGGGACGGCGCGATCCTGATCGCCCGCGCGCTCGGCCCCGGCGAGATGATGGATTACCCGCGCGGCACACTGGCGGGGGTGGTGATGGAGGACGGGGCCATCGGCTCGCATGCCGCCATCGTCGCCCGGGCCATGGAAATCCCCCTGATCGTGCAGGCCAAGGGCGCGCTGCGCGAGGCCGAGAGCGGCGACACGATCATCGTCAACGGCGACCAGGGCCACGTGCACGTGCGCCCGCGACACGACGTGATCGGCGCCTACGAGGAAAAGCTGTCCCTGCGCGCGCAGGAGAAGGCCAGCTTCGCGGCCCTGCGCGACCTGCCCTGCCGCACGCTCGATGACTGCACCGTCAGCCTCTACATGAACGGGGGTCTGGCCGCCGACCTGCCCAGCCTGAACGAAAGCGGGGCGGAGGGCGTGGGCCTGCTGCGCACCGAACTGCACTTCATGCTCAACAAGACGATGCCGACGCGCGAGGCGCAGGCCAGCTTCTACGCCCATGTTCTCGACAAGGCGGGCGACCGGCTGGTCAATTTCCGCACACTCGATATCGGGTCGGACAAGGTGCTGCCCTACATGAAGCAGCCGCGCGAGAACAACCCGGCGCTGGGCTGGCGCGCCATCCGCGTCGGCCTCGACCGCCCCGTCGTGCTGCGGATGCAGTTGCAGGCGATGCTGCGCGCCGCCAGCGGGCGGTCCCTGCGCGTGATGTTCCCCATGGTCGCGGCGTTGCAGGAATTCGAGAAGGCGCGCGGGATGCTGCTGGAGGAGATCGCCCGCCTCGACATGGACGTGCCGCCCGTCGACGTGAAGATCGGCGCGATGCTGGAGACGCCGTCGCTGGCCTTCGCCCAGAAGCGGTTCTTCGACCTGACGGATTTCGTCTCCATCGGCGGCAACGACCTGCTGCAATTCTTCTTCGCCGCCGACCGCACGAACGAGCGCACGGCGGGCCGCTACGAGGTGACGCACCCGGCCTTCCTCGGCCTGATCCGCCTGATCGCGGAACGGTGCGAGGAGAGCGGCACGGAACTGAGCTTCTGCGGCGAGGCGGCGGGCCGGCCCCTCGATGCGCTGGCGCTGGCGGCCATGGGCATCCGCGCGTTCTCGATGCGCCCCGCCTCCATCGGACCCGTCAAGCGCGCGCTGCTCGCCGCCGATCTGGGGGCCTTGCGCGCGGTGGCGGACGAGGCCGAACTGGCCCGCATGCGCGTGCGCGACGCCCTGATCGAGCATTGTCACGAGACGCTGATCCCGATTTGAGCGCTTTGCGTCCCGGCTCGCGCGCCCTACTCTCCCGCACGGGAGAATAATATGATGGATTCGCGCGACGAGATGCTCGCTGCCCTCGCGTGGCAGGTGGAACTGGGGGCGGACGAGGCGATCGGCGACGATTTCCTCGACCGTACGGTTGCGCCGCCTCCCCCCGAGGCGAAGCCCGCTGCCGCCTCTGCCACCGTGCTGACCCTGACCCCCCCGGGCGAGGGCGAGACGGAGGCGATTGCCGCGACCTGCCCCGATCTCGCATCCCTGCATGCCGCCATCGACGCCTATGGCCATCCGCTAAAGAGCGGCGCGCGGCAATGCGTGTTCGCCGACGGCAACCCCGCAGCCCGCATCATGATCGTGGGCGAGGCCCCGGGGCGCAACGAGGATATCGAGGGGAAGCCCTTCGTCGGCAAGGGCGGCCAACTGCTCGACCGCATGCTCGCCGCCATCGGCCTGTCGCGCCACGACACGGACCCCGCGCGCGCCGTCTACATCACCAATATCATCCCCTGGCGTCCGGCCCAGAACCGCACCCCCAGTGCGGAGGAATCGAGCGCCTTCCTCCCCTTCGTCCGCCGGCATATCGACCTGATCGACCCCGCGCTGATCGTCCTGATGGGCAATACGCCGACCAGGGCGCTGCTGGAGACGACCACCGGCATTATGAAGATGCGCGGGCACTGGGCCGAGGTCACGACCCCCGCCGCCGCGCGTCCCTGCCTGCCCATGCTGCACCCTGCCTATCTGCTGCGCCAGCCCATGGACAAGCACAAGGCGTGGGCCGACCTGCTGACCCTGCAAGCCAAGATCGAGAGTATCCGATGAGTGCCAGCCGTATCGACCAGACCCGCGACTTCATCCCCGTCGGCATCGCCATCCTGACCGTCTCGGACACCCGCAAGGCCGAAGACGACCGCTCCGGCGACGTGCTGGCGGGACGGGTAGCAGAGGCGGGCCATCGCCTCGCGGATCGCCGAATCATCCGCGACGAGCGGGCGGAGATCGCCGAGACCCTGCGCGGCTGGATCGCCGACAAGACCGTGGACGTGGTCATCTCGACGGGCGGCACCGGCCTGACCGGACGCGACGTGACGGTCGAGGCGCATTTGGATGTCTACGACAAGGAAATCGAGGGATTCGCCGCCCTCTTCCACATGATTTCCTTCGCCAAGATCGGCACCTCGACCATGCAGTCGCGGGCCTGCGGCGGGGTGGCGGGCTGCACGTATCTGTTCGCCCTGCCCGGCTCGCCCGGGGCGTGCAAGGACGGGTGGGACGATATCCTGCGTTTGCAACTCGACTACCGCCACCGCCCCTGCAACCTGATCGAGATCATGCCGCGCCTGGACGAACATTTACGAAGAAAGTGACGGTATTCCGTGGCAAAGCCGCTTGCGAGCCACATCATTGATCCCTATTGTCGCGGCATCTATCAGATAAGGGTACCTTGATGAGCACCGACTACGATCCCGATACCCACGTGCGTGGAGAGATGGATATTTCGGCCCAGCGCGATGCGTTCAGCGGCTTCGTCAAATGGTCGATGTATGTTGCCCTGATGTCCATAGTCGTATGCCTGTTCCTGCTGATCTTCCGCACCTGATGCCGGGATGAGCGGGGAGCAAGCGAGGGTTCGCGTTGCCTGCGTCCAGTTACCGATGCGCAACGTGCAGCACCGGGACGAATTCTACGCCCCGGTCGAACACTACGTCTCCATTGCCGCCGGGTACGGCTGCGACTTCGTGGTGTTTCCGGAATACATGACGTTTCCGCTCGTGACCTATGCCGGGCATGATCCGGTGGCGACCGTCGACGCGCTGACCGAGGAAACCCCCGATTTCCGCGACCGCATGAGCGCGATGGCGCAGCGGCACGGCATCCATATCCTTGCCGGGTCGCACCTGACCCGCGATGCGGGCGGCGTGCCGCGCAATGTCGGCTATCTGTGCCTGAAGGACGGCGCGATCCACGCCCAGGAAAAGCTGCACCCGACCCCCGACGAGCGCGCGGTCTGGGGTGTCGAGGGCGGGCGGCGACTATCGGTCGTGGAAACCGATTGCGGGCCGGTGGGGACGCTGATCTGCTACGACAGCGAATTCCCCGAACTGGGGCGCAGGCTGGTCGATGCGGGCGCGCGGCTGATCTTCGTGCCGTTCCAGACGGATACGCGCGCCGGTACGATGCGGGTGCGGCTGTGCTCGCAGGCCCGGGCGATCGAGAATCAGTGCTACATGGCCCTGTCCGGCAGTTGTGGCACCCTGCGCGGGGTCGTGAACATCAATATCAACCATGCCGGGAGTGCGATCTTCACGCCCTGCGACCTGCCCTTCGCCCGCGACGGCATCGCCGCCGAGGCCGAGCCGAACGCCGAACAGATCATCTTCGCCGATCTCGACATGGCGCGGCTGGACTGGGCGCGCCGGGAGGGGGCCGTGCGCAACCTGCATGACCGCCGCCCCGATCTCTACGCGAGCGTGTGGAAGGGCGATTGATGGCCGTACCCCTGCATTTCACGAAGATCGAGGCGCAGGGGGGCGACCCCGGCCCGCTTCCCCTCGTCATGGCCCACGGATTGCTGGGTCAGGCCCGCAATTTTGGCACGCTGGCCAAGGGTTTCGCGACCTCGCGCGATGTCTACACCGTCGACATGCGCAACCATGGGGATAGTCCGTGGCATGACGTCATGGACTATCCCGCCATGGCCGAGGATCTGGCCGGCTTCATCACGGCGGAGGCCGGGGGCCGCGCGCTCGTCTTCGGCCATTCGATGGGGGGAAAGGCGGCGATGCGGCTGGCCCTGGACGCGCCGGAGCGGGTGGCCGCGCTGATCGTCGCTGATATCGCGCCGGTCGCCTACACGCATTCGCATCTCGACCAGATCGACGCCCTGCGCGGGCTGGATCTGGACGCGATCACCCGGCGCAGCGAGGCGGATGCGGCGCTGAAGGCAAGCGTGCCGGATGCGACGATGCGCGCATTTCTGTTGCAGAACCTGCGGATCACGGGCGAGGGGATCACCCGCCGGTCCAATCTCGACGTGCTGGCCGGGGCGATGGACACGCTGGTCGGCTGGACCGATCCGGGAACCGCGCGCTACGACGGCCCGACCCTGTTCATCGGCGGCGGCAATTCGACCTATGTGCGCCCCGGGCATCACGACGCCATCCGCACCCTCTTTCCGCGTGCGGTGGTCGAGATCGTGCCGGATGCGGGGCATTGGATTCATGCCGAGAAGCCCGGGGAAGTACTGGCCTTGTCGCATGCGTTTCTGGCAGAGCATTCCAGGTCGTGAATCACCCTGCCCCGGGCGAAGACCCGGGGCCTCGATGGTCAGAGCACTACTCGGCGAGGCCCCGGGTCTTACGCCGGGGGCAGAAGGTACTTCGCTTCACCCCCCGATCTTCGGCCACGTATCGCTCAACCGATATCCCTCCGGCCACGGATCATCCGGGTCGAGCATGTGCTGATGCACCCCCGTGATCCACGCTCGCCCCGAAATCTCGGGGATGATGGCCGGGCGACCCCCGACCGTGGCGGTATCGGCGATGCGGCCGTGGAACTCCGACCCGATGATCGAGCGGGCGGTAAAAGTGTCGCCCACCTGCATCTCTCCGGCGGCATGCAGCAGCGCCATGCGTGCCGATGCCGCCGTCCCCGTGGGCGAGCGGTCGATCTTGCCCGGCTGGATCGCCACCGCCGCCCCCGCGCTCAGATGCGCGCCGTTCCGCGTGATCGGCCCCGCGAACAGGCAGAAGGAGAAATGCGCCCAGTCCGGGTTCTCGGGATGGTGGAAGCGCAACTGCGCATTGGCCGCATTCGTGATCCGCACGCCCAGTTCGGCCAGCGCCCGCGCCTCCGCCGCGACCAGCGCAAACCCCAGCGCCGCCGCGTCCACCACCACGAAACTGTCTCCGCCATAGGCCGTCTCGACCGCCACCGGTCCCGGCCCCGGCACATCCAGTATCGCGCTTTCCCCCGCGAAGGACGCCAGATTGCGCACCGTGATGCGACGCGCCTTGCCGCTCTCGCACTCGGCCCGCACGCGCACGAGGCCGCCGGGGGCCTCCAGCACCATCTCCGTCACCGGTTCGGTCATCGGAACGATGCCGCTATCCAGCAACACCGTTGCCACGCAGATCGAGTTGGACCCCGACATCGGCGGCGTGTCCTCCGGCTCCATGATGATGAAGCCCATCGCTGCCTCCGGATGTTTGGGCGGCACCAGCAGATTGACGTGGCGAAAGACACCGCCGCGCGGTTCGTTCAGCATGAAGTTGCGCAGCGTCCCGTCCCGCGCGATCCAGTTCCGCTGCTCCCACAGAGTGTTACCGGGTGGAGGGGTGACACCGCCGACGATCACGTCCCCGACCTCGCCCTCCGCATGGCACGAGATGACGTGTATCGTTTTCGTCGTGCGCATCGACACCCCTCCCCGCCTGTCCCGCGATGGGACGACCCTGCGCGAGGCGCGCCGCGACTGCAAGCGGCCAGCGGCAAATGTGGCCCCTGTGGGGCAGTTAAACGTTGCGACGGGGTCAAGTGCTGTTAACGTAACGGTAATTGTCACCGATGAAGGACGGGCTGGGGATGCATCCGATTGCGAGCATGGCGCTCAAGCGACTGGGGCTGGGGCTACTTACATTGCTCGTCGTCTCGATCATCATCTTTTCTGCGGTCGAGATGCTGCCGGGCGACCTGGCGCAGGAAATCCTCGGTCAGTCCGCGACCCCCGAAACCGTCGCCGCCTTCCGCAAGGAACTGGGTCTCGACAAGCCCCCCGTCGAGCGGTATTTCGACTGGCTGGGCGGGGCCGTGCAGGGTGATTTCGGCAAGTCGCTGGCCTCCAAGCGCGAAATCTCGGACCTGATGTCGACCCGGCTGGGCAATACGCTGTTCCTGGCCAGCTTCGCCGCCATCCTCGCCGTACCGATCTCGATCGTTCTCGGTCTGCTGGCGGCGCTGTACCGGAACACCTGGTTCGACCGGATGATCAACGTGCTGACACTCAGCTCGATCTCCTTCCCCGAATTCTTCGTCGCCTATATCCTGATCCTGATGCTGGCGGTTGGGTATCCCTTCGGCCTGATCTGGGTGCTGGGGCTGATCGGCATCTGGTTCCTGATGGAGGGGATCGGGTCGTTCCGCGACGGGCGCAAGATCGGCAAGACCTTTCCGGTCGTCCCCGCGATCTTCGCCCTGATCGGCGCGGCCTTCATCGCCAACGTCTTCATCGGATACTGGAAGCCGCAGCTTGCGGGCGTCACCGCGTTTCCGTCCATCTCCAACATCTCCCCCGGCACCTCCTTCGGCGAGCGGCTGGAGCGCAGCTTCCTTCCCGCGCTGACCCTGACACTGGTGGTCACGGCGCACATGATGCGCATGACCCGCGCGGCGATCATCAACCTGCTCGCCTCGCCCTATATCGAAATGGCCCGGCTGAAGGGGATGAGTCCCATGCGCGTCATCGTCACCCACGCCCTGCCGAACGCGCTGGCCCCCATCATCAATGTCGTCGCGATCAACCTCGCGTACCTGATCACCGGGGTGGTCGTGGTCGAGGTGGTGTTCGTCTATCCGGGCGTCGGGCAGTTGATGGTGGACAGCGTGACCAAGCGCGATGTCACGGTCGTGCAGGCCTGCTGCCTGATCTTCGCCGCCACCTACATCCTGTTGAACCTGCTTGCGGATATCCTCGCCATCGCGACGAACCCGCGCCTGCTACACCCGAAATGAGCGCCGGGAGGGTGCAGCCATGACCGATACGACCAACGAACCGACCACCATCATCCACCGCTCCGCCAATGCGCATGAAGCGCAGGAGATCGACGATATCGTCGCCATGGCCGACCCGACGGCGGCCAGTGCCGATGCGGCGGCCCCGCGTGTCGAGCAGGAATCCCGGTGGAAGACCCTGTCCCGCGCCTTTCGCACCGCGCCGCTGACCGCGTGGTTCGGCATGATCACGATCGCGATCTACATCATCGTCGCCCTGTTCGCGCCGTTGTTTGCCCCCTTCGGCGAGCGCGAGATCATCGGCGCACAGTTCGAGGAGCCGAACGCAACCTACATGCTCGGCACCGACAATCTGGGCCGCGACATGCTTTCGCGCCTGATCTATGCCGCGCGGAACACCGTGGGCATCGCGCTGCTGACGACGTTCATCTCCTTCATGCTCGGCGGTTTTCTGGGCATGCTGGCGGCGACCTTCGGCGGCTGGGTCGACCAGATCCTGTCGCGTATCATCGACGTCCTGATGTCGATCCCCTCGCTGATCTTTGCCCTGCTGGCCCTGACGGTCGCGAATACGTGGATCGGGCGGATGGACAACCCGTCGCCCTGGCTCTACACCGCCGCGCTGATCGTCATCATGGCGGTGCTGGATTCCACGAGGGTCTTCCGCCTGACCCGGGCCGTCGCGATGAACATCGTGGTGATGGATTATGTCGAGGCCGCGCGCCTGCGGGGCGAGGGGCTGTGGTACATCATCCGCCGCGAGATCCTGCCCAATGCCAGCGCGCCCCTGATCGCGGAGTTCGGCCTGCGCTTCTGCTTCGTCTTCCTGACGATTTCGGCGCTGTCGTTCCTCGGCCTCGGGGTGCAGCCGCCGACGGCGGATTGGGGATCGATGGTGCGCGACAACGCGACGCTCATCAGCTTCGGCGTCGCCGTCCCGCTCTACCCCGCCGGGGCCATCGCCCTGCTGACCGTCGCGGTCAACTTCGTGGTGGACTGGATGCTGCACCGTTCCAGCGGATTGAAGGACTAGACCCATGAGCGACGACATTCTGCTGAAGATGCGCGGCGTGAAGATCGACGGCAAGACCGGCGACGACTGGCTGCCGATCATCAAGGGCATCGACCTGGATCTGCGCCGGGGCGAGGTGCTGGGCCTGATCGGCGAATCCGGGGCGGGCAAGTCCACCATGGGTCTCGCCGCCATGGGCTATGTGCGGGGCGGGTGCCGCATTTCGGGCGGCTCGATCGAGTTCGACGGGATGGAGCTGACCAAGGCCGGCGAGGCCAAGCGCCGTGCCTTGCGCGGCAAGCGCATCGCCTATGTCGCCCAGAGCGCGGCGGCCAGCTTCAACCCCGCCCACCGCCTGATCGACCAGTATTCCGAAGCCCCAGTCCAGCACTCCGTCATGGACAAGAACGCGGCGCAGGAAGACGCGACCGACCTCTACCGCCGCCTGCAACTGCCCAACCCCGACGAGATCGGCTTCCGCTATCCGCATCAGGTGTCCGGGGGACAGTTGCAGCGCGCCATGACGGCGATGGCCATGTCCTGCCGCCCCGACCTCATCATCTTCGACGAGCCGACCACCGCGCTGGACGTGACGACCCAGATCGAGGTGCTGGCCGCGATCCGCAATGCCGTGGCCCAGTTCGGCACGGCGGCGATCTACATCACCCACGACCTCGCCGTCGTGGCCCAGATGGCCGACCGGATCATGGTGCTGCGCTACGGCGAGCTGGTCGAGGAGGCCCCGACCCGCACGATGCTGAGCGCCCCGACGCAGGATTACACCAAATCCCTGTGGGCCGTGCGCAGCTTCAAGGCGACCGCCAAGCCCAAGCCCGCCGCCGATGCCGTGCCGGTCGTCAGCCTGCGCAATGTCGATGCCGCCTATGGTCCCGTGCCGGTGCTGCATGGCGTCAGCTTCGATATCCACAAGGGCCGCACGGTCGCGGTCGTGGGCGAGTCCGGATCGGGCAAGTCCACGGCGGCGCGGGTCATCACCGGCCTGCTCCCCCCCAGTTCGGGCGAGGTGCTGTTCAACGGTCAGGTCCTGCCCCCCAACTTCAAGCGCCGGTCAAAGGATCAGTTGCGCCAGGCCCAGATGATCTATCAGATGGCCGATACCGCGCTGAACCCGAAACAGCGCATCCGCGACATCATCGGTCGCCCCGTCGAGTTCTATCTCGGCCTCAAGGGGCGCGCCCGCGACGAACGGGTGCGCGAACTGCTCGACCTGATCGAGATGGAGCCGGACACCTTCGCCCACCGCTATCCCGGCGAATTGTCCGGCGGGCAGAAACAGCGCATCGGCATCGCCCGGGCGCTGGCGGCGGACCCTGAATTCATCATCTGCGACGAGGTGACGAGCGCGCTCGACCAGTTGGTCGCCGAGGGGATTTTGCGTCTGCTGGACCGGTTGCAGGGCGAATTGGATCTGGCCTACATGTTCATCACCCACGATCTGGCCACCGTGCGCACCATCGCCGACGAGGTGGTGGTGATGCAGCACGGCAAGGTGGTGGAACAGGGACCGAAGGTCGAGATGTTCACCCCGCCGCACCATTCCTACACCGATCTGCTGCTGTCCTCGGTGCCGGAGATGGACCCCGACTGGCTGACCAACCTGCTCGACGAACGAATCCGCGAGGGTAAGCCGCTCTCGACCGAAGACGCCTGACGATTTCTGCGAGACAAAAAAAGGGCGTTTATATACATTGCAAACACGCTGCTATTGAGTAGCATGGTCCTGGTTAGGAACCGGGAGAATCAGATATGTCAGATGCAAAAGCAGCCTTCGATAAAATCGGAGAAGATGCACACAAGGAACGCCAGTCAGTAGCACTTGAAGCTATCGCCAGCAGTCTCACGGAGATGGCGGCAGATATGAAAATCGTGCGTGTAGTGCTTCAGCAAATGAACAACAAAAATTAGCTGTCGTCGCGGGAGCCGATCTTCGGCTTTTCCGCATCCTTCACCTTCGCCAGCTTACCGAGCGTTCGGCGTAGCTGGTCCTCGTCCAGTTCAACGCCTAGTTCGCGAGCGGTTTGTTTGAAGCGTTCGGATTGACTCATCTTGTCTTTAGCTGTCATTTGATCCGCATGTATAGATTGTATGTTGATGAGGTTGGAACCGACGACCTAGTAAACGTCATCAAGGACAAGCACAGATACCTCAGTTTGAGTGGCGTTGCGATGAAGCTTGACCATTCGCGTGACGTTCTTACACCGAATATGGACTGGATCAAAGCCAACGTTTTCGATCAAGACGTGGATGATCCAATCAACCTTCATCGAAAAGACATCATGGGATATAAAGGGCCTTTTGAGATACTCAGAAATCCTGAAAAGAAAGAACTATTCGACAAAGCGATTATCAGACTATTTTCAAGCACTGAGTACAGCCTCATAACTGCTTTGATAGACAAGAATTGGATGCTCAGACAAGATCACTGGGAAAGAAAGCACCCTTACCATTTCCTGATGGAAATTATGGTTGAAAAGTACACTCAATTTCTTGAGCGCAAAAAAGATATCGGCGATATAATGCCAGAGAGCAGGCAGAAGAAAGACCGTTTTTTGCAATCTGCATTTGATGAAGTTTACAGCACTGGAACGTATTATGTGCCAAAGTCCCGAATGCACTCTGCAATTAGAGCTAAGAGCCTGAAATTTAGGACTAAAAAAGACAATATAGCAGGAATACAATTGTGCGATTTAGTCGCGCACCCAAGTCATATGTACACACGAAAACTTATGGGGCACGAAGTTGAACTTGGACCATTTTCTATTCGGGTGACAGATATTTTGCGCGCTGATAAGTACGACAGGTCTTCACGGGATGGAACAATTAAAGGTTATGGAATAAAGCACCTGCCCTGAAATGACTAGGGCGGCGCTATTCACGCCGCCCGATGGATTATTGTACCATCAGTCTACCAACCGCCGTAGCATTGGGTTGAGAACAACTTAGGTTTGTTCATCGGAAAAGTCAAGAAAATCAACTATTTGTCCGTGCGCTTACGCTTTGATACCAGCGCCTTGATAAGTAAGCCGTTTCCCGACTGCGCCAGCCAACGCCAGCTTTGCCCGCCCGTGATCGTCAACGCCGTTCGCAATCCGGTTGCTGTAGCGAAAGCTGAACTCCGCAACATAGCGATGCAGGTGCTTCTTACCGCAGTGCTGGTACACGCCCTTCATGCCGCGCTTGAAAATCGAGAAATAGCCCTCAATCGTGTTGGTGTGAACCTCACCGCGAACGTATTCACCAGCGCCGTGCGACGTGAAGTCGTGGTGCTTAAACTCGTCACCAAGCGTGTTATACTGACCCGCCTCGTCGGTGTAGACCGTTGCCTCCTTGGCGATGTTTTCGCGCAGGATAGGGAGGAGCGTGGCTTTCTTGAGATCGTCCACGATGAAGTTGCGCGACTGACCCGTGTTGCGCTCGACCAGAGACAGCACCTTGTGCTTGTGCGCGTAGCCGCGACCCTTCTTGGAGTGCTTCGGCTTGATCGTCTTGTCATGGCCGATGAAGGTTTCATCGACTTCAACAACGCCGCCATCGGAGCCGAACGGCGCAAGGTCGCCAGAGCGCATGGCTTCGCGGATACGATGCTCCATGAACCACGCCGTCTTGTAGGTGACGCCAAGGGTGCGGTGAAGCTGGTGCGCGCTGATACCTTTCTTGGAAGCCGTCATAAGGACGACAGCCTGTACCCAAAGGTGCATCTTGACCTTCGATGCCTCGAATACCGTGCCGACCTTGACCGTGAACTGCTTCTTGCAGTCGCCGCAACGGTGCAGGCCGAGGCGGATACGCTTCTCGGGATTGGCTTTGACTTTGGTAATGCGATCTACACCGCCGCAATGAGGGCAGTGCGCCCCGTTCGGCCACAGAACGCTTTCAACGAACTCGAAAGCGGCGGCTTCATCATGTAGGTATGGGGCGGAAAGTGCAGACATGACCAAGGCTCCTTAACTCCTTGATTCATATATAGCACCTTTCACCGTGTTTGCAAAGTATATAATCGCCAAAAAAAGGGGCGGCTCCGAAGAACCGCCCTGAAGTGGTAGGACACAGGATACATGGGAGAGACAGGTGCATCTCCCGTGCCAACCGATCCCCGGCACGCCGGAAAACGTCCTCGCCCGCAAATCCTGCCGAACGGTAAACAAAAAAAGGACGGTTCCGAAGAACCGTCCTGAAGTGGGAGACACCAGATACACGGGAGAAGAAGTTGCATCCCCCGTGCCAGTTGCGCGCGCCCCCTCAGGCGTGAAGGTGCTGATCCAGCGTCGTCCGCAATTTATCAACGATTTCATCGATATGCGCGCGTTCGGCGATGAACTGCGGGGCGATGACCGCATTGTCACCCGTGAACTTGATGTGACATCCGTTCCAGAACAGGTCTTTCTGCAACTGTCCACCGCGTCGTCCTGGCACACCGTCATGGTGAACGTCGACCGAAGCCATGAAGCCGATCCCGCGCAGGTCGCGCACCAGTTCGTGATCCTTCAGCGTCCAGATCGCGTCGAGGAAATACTGCTCGTTCTCGGCCACCCGCTCGAACAGGCCCTCGTCGTCATAGATCTTCTGGGTCGCCAGACCGGCGGCGCAGGCAGCGGGGTGGCCGGAATACGTGTAGCCGTGGAAGAACTCGATCGCATTTTCGGGCTGGGTGCCGGTCACGGTTTCGTAGATCTCGTCGGTCGCGGCCACGCCCCCCATGGGAATCGCGCCGTTCGTCAGGGCTTTGGCCATCGTGATGATATCCGGTACGACGCCGAATTTCTGCGTGGCGAAGGGCGCGCCGATACGGCCGAACCCGGTGATGACCTCGTCGAAGACCAGCAGGATGCCATGCGCGTCGCAGATTTCGCGCACCCGCTCCAGATACCCCTTCGGCGGCACCAGCGTCCCGGTGGACCCGGCCACCGGCTCGACGAAGACGGCGGCGATGGTCGACCCGCCGTAGGTTTCGCAGTGGCGTTGCAGGTCGTCGGCCAGTTCGCGGCCATGCTCCGGCTGTCCCTGCACGAACAGTTCGTCGCCCGTCCATGTATGGCGCATCGTGACGACGTTGGGCATGACATGCGGAAAGGTCTCGCGGTTCTTGACCATCCCGGCGAGGGAAACGCCACCGATATTCACCCCGTGATAGGCCCGCTCGCGGCTGACATAGCGCACGCGATGGCTCTCGCCCTTGGCGCGGTGATAGGCCATGACCATCTTCAGCGCCGTGTCGATCGCCTCGGACCCCGAATTGACGAAGAACACGTGATTGAACGTCTCGGGCAGGCGGCGAGCCACAACTTCCGCGAGGGCGAAGGAGGTGGGCTGTCCGGTCTGGAACGGCGAGCAGTAGTCATTTTGCATCATCTGCGCGTGGACCGCATCGGCGATCTCGCGGCGGCCATGGCCGCAGGGGACGCAGAACAGGCCCGACGACCCGTCGATGACCTGACCGCCCTTGTGGTCGGTCAGGTACACGCCCTCGCTCTGGACGATGAGACGAGGCGACGCCTTGAAGTCGCGGTTGCCGGAAAAGGGCATCCACTGGGCTTCGAGCGAATTCGCTTCGTACTGGAGTTGTGCGCCATCCATCGTCCTGATCCTTCCTGTTATGCGCGGCCTTAGGGCCGGTTCTGATTTCCATTGACGAATTAACGGATTTTTGTCCTTCTCGTTAGGGCCAACCCGGCCCCTCCATAGAGCCAGTTGCGGCCATCAACCCGAGCCGAGGGATCGACATGAAAGACGCGCTGTTCCATCTCGACCCCATCGAAGGGGCCGGATTGCAGGCCCAGGTCCGGGACATGCTCGTATCGGCCATCCTGTCGCGCCGGTTGCAACCCGGCGAGGCGGTGCCATCTTCTCGCGCGATGGCCGAACAACTGTCGGTATCGCGCAACACGATCACGCTCGCGTATCAGGCGCTTGTCGCGGACGGCTATCTGGAGAGCCGGGATCGCAGCGGTTACTACGTCGGCACCGATGCGCCGGTTTCCGGCCCCGTCGGTGTCCCGGCGCCCGGAACGACGGACAGCAAGGCGGAAGCCGAAATCTGGAGAAAGCGCCTGCGGCAGTCGTTCACGAGTCTGGACCCGGTGACCAAGCCCCTGAACTGGCGGGAATATGCCTATCCCTTCGTCTACGGCCAGGCGGACCCGGCGCTGTTCAACCATTCCGACTGGCGCGATTGCGCACGGCAGGCCCTGGGCCTGCGCAATTTCGAGGCGATGGCCGGGGACAAGGGCGAGGCGGACGATCCGCTGCTGGTCGACTACATCCGCGCCCGCACCCTGCCCCGGCGCGGCGTGATGGTGACGGGCGAGCAGATCCTCGTCACCATGGGCGCGCAGAACGCCTTGTTCCTGCTGGCAGAACTGTTCTGCGCCCGGGGGGTGCGCGTGGCGATCGAGGACCCGTGCTACCCCGATCTGCGCAATACCCTGAAGCGTCTGGGTGCGGATATCGTGCTGATCCCGGTCGACGACCACGGCATGCTGGTGGACGAGCGGCTGGACGATGTGGATGTCGTCTTCGTCACCCCCAGCCACCAGGCCCCGACCACCGCCACGATGCCCCTCGCCCGGCGGCGCGAATTGCTGGCCTCGGCGGAGCGGAACGATTTCATCATCGTCGAGGACGATTACGATTTCGAATTGGGATTTCTGCAAAAGCCTGCACCGGCGTTGAAATCCCTCGATAAATCCGACCGGGTTCTCTATGTGGGCAGCTTTTCGAAATCGCTGTTTCCCGGTCTGCGCCTCGGCTACGTCGCCGCGCCCCTGCCGGTGATTGCCCAGGCGCGGGCGCTGCGGTTCCTGATGCTGCGCCATCCGCCGGGATACGCCCAGCGGACCGCCGCCTACTTTCTCGCTCTGGGGCATCATGATGCGCTGATCAACCGGTTACGCAATGCGTTTGCCCAGCGCCGTTCCGTCATGGAACAGGAACTCGGGTCGGCGGGCCTGGTCGATGCCCGAGCGCCGCAATTCGGGGGGGCGAGTTTCTGGACCGAGGTGCCGAAACATATCGATACCGAGCGCCTCGCCGAGCGCTTGCGCCTGCGCGGCGTGCTGATCGAACCCGGCGCGCGGTTCTTTGCGGACAGGCGGTCTTCGTGGCATATGCGTATCGGCTATTCTTCCATACGAAGCGAGAAGATAGCGGAAGGTGTTGAGATTATTCGTGAAGAAATCGAACACTTTTGCTAGCACTCGGACCATGAAAGCCGTATTCTGTATCGAGATGCAACATCCGTCGAGTTTACCTTAAGGAGTTTCGCATGGCCCTGTTTCCGATCATGACCCGTTCACGGCGCGTCGCCCTGCTGGGCGGCGTCAGCCTGATCGCCCTACAGGGCATCTCGGCCTGCGCCCGGCAGGTGCCCGTCTCGACACCCGTCTCCGCGCCACAGGTCAATGCACCGGTCGCGTCATCCCAGACCGGCATCGACAGCGGTGCCTATCGGCAGGCCGATGGCGGCATGGGCACGACACTCGCCCTGGGCGAGGAGGATGGCGGGGTCTACATGCCGGGTGATTCGGGCATGGCGACAACCCTCGCGGTCGGTGAGGAAGGCGGAACCGGGCCGATCCCCGTCGAACCCGATGGCGGCATTGGCGATGGCGCGGGACCGCCATCCTTCGGGACGACCATGGCCCTCGGCGAGGAGGACGGGGGCAGTATCTATGCCCCGGTCGATAGCGGCATGGCGACGACCCTCGCGGTCGGCGAGGAAGACGGGACAGGCCCGATCCCCGTCGAACCCGATGGCGGCATCGGCAATGGCGCGACGCCCCCTCCCTTCGCGACGACCGAGGCGCTCGGCGAGGAAGACGGCAACGTATACGCCCCCGTGGACAGTGCAACCGCCACGACCCTCGCCCTGGGCGAGGAGGACGGCAATATCTACCTGCCCGGCGATACCGGTACGGTAACGACGCTGGCTATCGGCGAGGAAGATGGCGGCCTTTACAAGCCGACCGATCCCGGCATGGCGACCACCCTCGCCATCGGCGAGGAGGATGGCGGCACCTTCATGCCGACCGACCCCGGCATGCCGACGACGCTGGCACTGGGCGAGGAGGACGGATCGGGCATCACCTACGACGCCCCGACAATCACCACGCTTGCCATCGGCGAGGAAGGCTAGTTCTTCAGGTACCTGACCGCGATCTCCGCCCTCCGTTCGATCCCGGAACGGGTGGCGGGAGGGTAAGAAACCGTTCTCGTCATCGGGCACCCCCTTCGTCACGTTCAACCGTCGCGCGACCGCAGCCGATTGTCACAGCACGTTTTCGGTTTTCCCCGATTGTGCGAAGGCGCGCGGCCCCCTAGTCAATCGGGATGAAACAGGAATTCGATGTCGTCGTGATCGGGGCCGGGGCCGCCGGCATGATGTGCGCCGCGATTGCGGGGCAGCGCGGGCGGCGAGTGCTGCTGCTCGACCATGCGGAAAAGGCGGGGAAAAAGATCCTGATTTCCGGCGGGGGGCGGTGCAACTTCACGAATCTGGATTGCCAGCCGGAGAATTTCCTCAGCCGGAACAGGCATTTCTGCAAGTCCGCTCTCGCGCGCTATACGCAGCACGATTTCATCGGGATGGTCGACCGCCACGGCATCGCCTGGCACGAGAAGACGCTGGGGCAGTTGTTCTGCGACACCTCCGCGCGCGAGATCGTGGCGATGCTGCAGGCGGAATGCGATGCGGGCGGGGTCGAGATGCGCCTGGGCTGCACGGTGACGGACGTGTCCAGCGCCGACGGTTTTCGCATCGCGACACGTCACGGGGAATTCACCGCCCCCGCCCTCGTGCTGGCGACCGGCAGCCTCTCGATCCCGAAGATGGGCGCGACGGGGTTCGCCCATGATGTCGCCCGGCGGTTCGGGCTGGCCCTGACGGATATCCGCCCCGCCCTCGTGCCGCTGACCTTCGGGGCGGACGCGCTGGAGATGATGCGCCCCCTCAGCGGCGTCTCGCTGGAGGCGCAGGCGCGATGCGGCGACGTGGCGTTTCGCGAGGGGATGCTGCTGACCCATCGCGGGCTGTCCGGCCCCGCGATCCTGCAAATCTCGTCGTACTGGCGCGAGGGGGACGCGATCACCCTCGATCTGGTGCCGGACCACGACGCGGCGGACCACCTCGTCGCCGCCAAGCGGGACCGGGGCCGAGGCGAGCCGAAGACGGCCCTCGGCACCATCCTGCCCGCACGCCTCGCCACCGCCTTCGCCGCCGACCTGCCGGGCAGGCGCATGGCGGACCTGCCCGACAAGACGCTGCGGGAGCTGGGCGCGCGGCTGAACGGCTGGCACCTTCACCCCTCGGGTACGGAAGGGTATGCGAAGGCGGAGGTGACCCTGGGCGGCATCGACACGGACGGCCTGAACGCGAAGACGATGGAGGCCAAAGCCGTGCCGGGCCTTCATGCGATCGGTGAGGCGGTCGACGTAACCGGCTGGCTCGGCGGGTACAATTTTCAATGGGCCTGGTCGAGCGGCTGGGTCGCGGGGATGGCGGTATGACGAAACTCTATATCGATGCGGATGCCTGCCCGGTGAAGGCCGAATGCCTGCGCGTGGCGGAGCGGCACGGCGCGGAGGTCTATGTCGTCTCGAACGGCGGCATCCGCCCGAACCCGCATCCGCTGGTGCATACCATCGTGGTGCCGGACGGGCCGGACATCGCCGATATGTGGATCGCGGACCGGATCGGCGCGGGGGATATCTGCGTGACGGGCGATATTCCCTTGGCCGCGAAATGTCTGGAGGCCGGGGGCCGGGTGCTGCGCCATGACGGCGACGCCTTCACGCTGGCCAATATCGGTAATCAACTGGCGACCCGCGACCTGATGGCGGATCTGCGCGCGGCCAATCCGCTGAATCAGGGCGGGGGCGGGGGCAAGCCTTTCGGCAAGGCGGATCGCTCGCGGTTTCTGGACCGGCTGGAGACGACGATGCGCGAGGCGAAGCGGGACGCGGGGTCGTGAGTCGCCCTGCCCCGGTCGCGGACCCGGGGGCCTCGCAACGCGATGCGCCGAAGGTCCGGGACGGAGCGGTGTCTTCTCAGCACCGCGTATACGGATCGGTCAGCCGCCGGTGCTCGTCGAGCGCGAAGCGGTCGGTCATGCCCGCGATGTAATCGGCGACCAGCCGCGCCTTGCCCCCGTGGTCCAGCGTCGCCGCCTCCGCCGCCCAGTCCTCGGGCAGCAGATTCGGCTCGCCCAGCAGCAGCGGGAACATCTCGGCAATCACCGCGTGGGCCTTGACGGTCATGCGGTTCACGCGGAAGTGACGGTACATCCGCGTCATCAGGAACGCCCGGATTCCGTCGACCCCCCGGATCATCTCCGGCGAGAACGCGACCAGCGGCACGGGGTGATGCCGCACCGCCTCCGCCGAATCCGGGGCGGCGCGGTCGATGCGGGCGGTCGTCTCGCGCATCAGATCCTCGACCATGGCGGAGAACAGGCGGCGCAGCGCCTCGTGCTTGCGGCGGCGCGGTTCGATCCCCGGATGCTGCGCGTCCACCGCCGCCACCAGCGCCCCGATCAGCGGCAGGGCGCGCACCTCGTCCAGCGTGAAGAACCCCGCCTGCAAGCCGTCATCGAGATCGTGGACGTTGTAGGCGATGTCGTCGGCCAGCGCCGCGATCTGCGCCTCCAGACTCGCGTGGGTGTGGAGTTCGAGATCGGTTTCCGCGCTCATGTCCCGGATCGCGAAGGGCAGATCCGCCACCCCGACCCCCGGCACCAGCAGCGGCCCGTTATGCTTGACCAGCCCCTCCAGCGCTTCCCAGGTCAGGTTCAGCCCGTCGAAATCCGCGTAGCGCCGCTCCAGATACGTCACGACCCGCAATGCCTGCGCATTATGGTCGAAGCCGCCCTGCCCGCGCATCGCCGCATCCAGCGCGTCCTCGCCCGCATGGCCGAAGGGGGTATGCCCCAAATCGTGGGCCAGCGCGACGGCCTCGGCCAGATCCTCGTTGAGGCGCAGGGACCGCGCGGTCGAGCGGGCGATCTGCGCGACTTCGAGTGAATGGGTCAGGCGCGTACGGTAATAGTCGCCCTCATGCGCCACGAAAACCTGCGTCTTGTGCATCAGCTTGCGAAAGGCCGCCGAGTGCAGGATGCGGTCGCGGTCGCGCTGGTGCGGCGAGCGATGCGCGCTCTCCTCCTCGGGCACGCGCCGCCCCCGGGTCGCGGCGGGGGAGACGGCATAGGGACGCAGGCGCTCGATCTCGATCATGTCGGTCCTTGTACTCCCGCGCCGCCTGCATAGATGATAGGGTGTGACAGATTCTTGACGGGAGCGGAACACATGGGCGATGCATTGGCGACCTCCGGCGCGGTATCGGGCGGAATCGGCGTGACCGATGCGGCCTTCGCGCAACTCGCGACCATCCTCGACGGGGCGGAGGCCAAAAAGCTGCTGCGGGTCGCGGTGCTGGGGGGCGGGTGTTCGGGCTTCCAGTACACGTTCGATCTGGACGAGGCGATTGCGGAGGACGATGTCGTGATCGAGAAGAACGGCGCTCGTGTTGCAGTTGATGCGATATCGCAACCGTTTCTCGACGGGGCCGTGATCGATTTCAAGGACGAACTGATCGGCGCACACTTCGCGATCACCAACCCCAACGCTACCAGTTCATGCGGGTGCGGCACCAGTTTCTCTATTTGATTCGTTAACTTGCGGGCGGTATCGTGTGGTCGTGCCGCGCATGGCAACTATGCGCGGCATGCGTTTGCTTCGAGGCGGATGATGTTATGGTATTGCGTATTTGTGTTTCCGTTCCTGTCCTGCTCGCGTTGATCGCTCCTCTCTGCGCGCACGCACAGGGCGAGCCTTCGGGGGCAGAATCCGGCGCGCCGCCGGGCCTTGTCGACAGCGTCGTCGCCGGCGTCTTCGCCCATGAGGTGGCGAGCGACGAGGAGGACGGGATCGACGCCAATCTCGAACTGCGCCTGCGGCCCCTCTTCGGAAAGACGTGGAGGGTCGAGGTCCTGCCGACGATCGGCGGCACGCTCAACGACAGCGGCGGCACGAACGCGGCCTATGCCGGGGCGACCGCCCGCTACCGTCTGACCGATTCCGTCTACGTCGAGGGATTTTTCGGCCTGACCGTCCATGACGCGGACACGCCCATCGACGCCGAAGGCCTGGATCTCGGTTGCAGCGTGCTGTTCCGCGAAGGGGCCGGGATCGGGTATCGGGCGGGAGGGCGCACGCTCTCCCTCTACGTGTCCCATGCGTCCCACGGCGATATCCTGTGCAATTCGACCCGGAATGACGGCATGACCAGCATCGGCGTGCGCTACGGCATCGAATTCTGATCCGGCCCGTCGAACCGGAAGTCGCAATCCGCTATGAAATCGTCTCGATGCGCGTCGCTTCCTTGCTATTTCTTTCATAAATGCGCTTAGTCTTCGCGAATCACATACGAATCCTGACAAACGGAGTGTCGAAAGATGAGCAAGCGGGACGAACTGATCGCGAAATACGCCGACGATCTGAAGCAGAAATGCAAGATGGAGCCGGATATGGATCTGCTGAAGCAGGTCACGATCGCCTGCGGCCCGTCGATCTACAATCGGGATTCCGCCACGGTTTCGGGTGGCAGCACGACCGAACTGGAAACCGTGCGCAACAACTTCGTGATGAGGAAACTCGGGGTCGAGGATGCCGAGAAGGCCATGGGCGGCGTCTATTCGGCCATCGACACCTACGGCAAGTCGAACCGCACGAAATACCGCGCCGTGATGTACTATCTGCTGACCAAGCATTTCGGCAAGGAAAGCGTCTTCAAGAAGTAGTCGCTCAATCGCCCGCCAAGTGACGCGACCCCCGGCGGGCGGCCAGATCGACCTGGCGCTGCCGCTCGCGAAAGCGGGCGCGGTCGTCTTCGGTGAACTCGTCGACGCAGGCGGGGCAGCACACCCCCCGCTCGTACGCCGCCCCCCGCTTCGCATCGGGGGCGACGGGGCGGCGGCAGGCGTGGCAGATATCGTGGGTTCCTGGGGCCAATCCCTGCCCGACCGCAACCCGTTGATCAAACACGAAGCATTCCCCCTGCCAGCGGCTGTCGGGTTCGGGAACCCGTTCGAGATACTTGAGGATGCCGCCCTTCAGGTGCACCACATCCTCGACCCCCTGCCCGACCAGCCAGCTCGTCGCCTTCTCGCACCGGATGCCGCCCGTGCAGAACATCGCGACCGTCTTATCGGCAAAGCGATCCCCGTTCCGCGCCCACCAATCCGGAAAATCGCGGAAACTCTCGGTCCCCGGATCGACGGCCCCCTCGAAACTGCCGATACCGGTTTCGTAGGTGTTGCGCGTGTCGATCAGCACCACATCCTCTCGCGCCATCAGGGCGTTCCAGTCGTCCGGCTCGACATAGCGGCCCACGCGGGCGGCGGGGTCGACATCCTCGCGCCCCATCGTGACGATCTCGCGCTTGAGCCGCACCTTCATGCGGTTGAAGGGCATCGCCCCGGCCTCGCTCTCCTTCCATTCCAGATCGGCGAAACCGTCGATGGACCGGATGCGGTGCAGGATATCCAGAACCGCCGCCCGCTCCCCCGCAATCGTCCCGTTGACACCCTCGGGTGCGAGCAGGACCGTCCCGCGCACCTGCTGTTGCTGGCACACCGCAATGAGGGCCGCGCGCCTCTCCTCCAGCGCATCGAGCGCGGCGAAGTGGTAGAAGGCCGCGACCAGGAGGGCGGGAGGCGCGTGAGGATCGGGATCGGACATGCCCTCCCCTATCCGAAAACGGGTTGCCGCTTCAATGCCGCGCTGCAATGACGCGCGATCATCCCTTGGATGCCGCTCCGCACCCGTGTTAGGAGGCGTACAAAAGGGGTCTGAGCATGACGATGATCGAAGAATGCGACTATTACGGCGACAGTGTCTCGACACTGGGCGAGCGCATCGGCGTCGCCCGCGACCGGGCCGGATTGTCCGAAGCCGAACTGGCGACTCACCTGGCGGTACAGCGTCAGACGATCGATTCCTGGGAAGGCGACGGGGCGGAGCCTCGCGCGAACAAGCTGATGATGCTGGCCGGGATTCTCGGGGTCACGCCCGCATGGCTGCTGTCCGGTGCGGGCGACGGCGTCTCCTCGCCCGACGAGGCGGCGACGACGCTGATCGACGACAAGGCCCTGCGCCTGCGCCTCGCCGACGAGTTGCGCGAGGCGGTCGACGTCCAGGCACAGGCGCAGCGCCGCATCATGCTGATCGCCGACGCCCTCGCGGCGGTCGACTGAATCCATGGTCGAGAACAACAGCGCGCTCGACCGCCCGACCCGCCTCAAGCGCCTGCGCATGCGCGCCTGGCATCGCGGGATGAAGGAGATGGACATCATCCTCGGCGGTTTCGTCGATGCCGAGGCCGCCTCGCTGCCGGATACCGATCTGGACAATCTCGAACGCCTGATGGACCGGCAGGACCAGCAGCTCTTCCTGTGGGTATCGGGCGCGATTCCGGCTCCGGCGGATGCGGATACGGCCGAAAGTGCCATGGTCGGGCGGATCATGCGGCGCTTCGAGGGTGCCGCCTGACAAGTACCGTCAATTTTAAGCGCAATTTCATACAAGTACGTCATCCTGTGATATGAAAATAACACGTCATGAGGATTTTGGGATGAGCCAGGAATCGGCATCTGTCCTGCCGGAAGCGGTTGGCAACGACGGGGAATCTGCGGATTTCCTCTCCCAGTACATCGAAACGCTTTCCTATATCGAGCGCCTGCACCGTCTGATTCTCGACGTCGTGAAGGACGAGTTCGAGCGGCTGAACATCATCGATGTCAACTCCGTGCAGGCATTGTTGCTCTACAATATCGGCGACAGCGAACTGACGGCGGGCGAGCTGAAATCGCGCGGCTACTACCAGGGGTCGAACGTATCGTACAACCTGAAGAAACTGGTCGAGGCGGGCTATATCAGCCACGAGCGGTGCTCGGTCGACCGGCGCGCCGTGCGCATCAGCCTGACGGAGAAGGGCCGTGATATGCGCGTGATCGTCTCGGAATTATGGGCGCGCCATATCGAGAAGATCAGCGAAAGCGACCTGCTCGGTCAGAAGGACTTCACCGCCCTCGGCGATATGCTGAAGCAACTGGAACGATTCTGGAGTGATCAGATTCGGTACATATACTGAGACCGGGAATGCATAATTCGTGTCGATTCGGCCCCGTTCTGCCAAAACACCTTGCAATGGGCCGGTCGTCATGGAACTTGCATGGAGACTTTCGATCAGTGTCTGAGCAGAACCGGTATCATGCCCGTGTGGGACGGACGTGATATTTTCCGTCGGGAACGCTTTCGGATTGCAATTTGGGGCGTTGAACCGATGAACGTTGTCGCGTACAATAATTGGAAAGCGCCCTCTACAGAGGTGCCACCCCGTCGCGAGCAGAAAATGACGGCTTACAGCGAAGTATCCACGCCAAAATTCGAGGAAACTTCGGTCTCTCTCGGTGATGAACTGCGGGCGGCGCGCGCGGCGCGCGGTCTGTCGACGGCGGATGTCGAAACGGACCTGCGAATCAAGGCCTATTATATCGAGGCGATTGAGGCGGGCGACCGCTCGGCATTGCCCGACAAGGTCTATGTGGATGGTTTCATTCGCAATTACGCCTCGTATCTCCAGTTCAATCCCGATGACGTTCTGGAGCGATTCGACGCGGAAACCGGTTTCGCGAATGCCCCCCGCAAGGGATTCGCTCTCACCAAGACCCCCTCCAGGGCTGCGGCGAAGAACCCGCTTGCGGGATATACGCCGCCCCGCCGAACGGATTCGGGGTCGGGTGGCATCGGTCGCGGTCTGGTCGCCCTGTGGCCTCTGGTCGTGCTGGCCGGGTTGGGCTACGCGATCTGGTACGGCGTGATCGCGGCGCGCGAGGCGGGGATCATTCCCGACAATCTCAGCGTGATCGGGGCCGCCGAAACCGAGCCGCCCGTCTTCACCGCCAATATCTCGGACGAATCGATCAACGGCGAGACCGACGACGAGACGATCGAACGTCCGGCGGACCTCAGCTACGCCAAACTCGGCACGCCGCCCTACTGGACCCTGTCGGAGGAACCCGCCGCCGACGGACCCGTCTCGACGATCGATGTCGCGACGGTCGGCCTCTTCGCGGCTCACAAGGACATGCTGAAGGGCAGCGCGCTGGTCCGCAATGCCTATCCTCTCGACATGACCCCGGCCCCGCCCGTGATTCTCGCCGAGATCGCTGCCGAAACCCGTGCCGCCCTGCTCGTGCAGCCGCAGGACGGGACGCCGGATGCGGTTCAGGCCGGTCTTTCGGTCGATCCGCAGGCCGCGAGTCGCGATTTCGCGCTGGTGGCGCTGGAGGAAACCTGGATCGAAGTGAAGGCACCTTCGGGCCGCATCCGCTTCTCCGGCATCCTCGCGCCGGGCGAATCCTACGACCTGCCCGCCGGTGAGGCCCTCGCCCTGAAGGTCGGCAATGCGGGGGGACTGGTCGCCGAACTCGGGGGCCGGCGTCACGGCCCGTTCGGCAAGCGCGGCGCGGTGATGCGCGGCATCTCGCTGGATCGCATGGCCCTGACCCGGCGCTTTGCGGCTGCTTCCACCGTCGAGTGACGCCGGATTATCGTATTCCGTCGTGCAATCCCTTGAAGGTTCAGGGCGAAAGGGCGATAGTCCTCCCGCATAGTCGGAAAGGAAAATGCGATGAGTGTTCGCCCGTGGCGTGATATCGATCGCCGCCAGAGCCGCCGGATCATGGTCGGGTCGGTGCCGGTCGGCGGAGACGCCCCCATCGCCGTCCAGACGATGACCAACACCCTGACCTCGGATGCGGGCGCGACCATCGAACAGGTCAACCGGTGCGCCGAAGCCGGGGCCGATATCGTGCGCGTCTCCTGCCCCGACGAGGCATCGACCGCCGCCCTGGCCGAGATCGTGCGCGAGACGACCGTACCCATCGTCGCCGACATCCATTTCCACTACAAGCGCGCCATCGAGGCCGCCGAGGCCGGTGCCGCCTGCCTGCGCATCAATCCCGGCAATATCGGGTCCGCCGAGCGGGTGCGCGAGGTGGTCAAGGCCGCGCGCGATCACGGATGCTCGATGCGGATCGGCGTCAACGGCGGTTCGCTGGAGCGGCACCTGCTGGAGAAATACGGCGAACCCTGCCCCGAGGCGATGGTCGAGAGCGCGCTGGAGCACGCCCGCATCCTCGAAGACAACGATTTCCGCGAATTCAAGATCAGCGTGAAGGCATCCGACGTCTTCATGACCAGCGCCGCCTACATGCAACTGGCCGATGCCTGCGACTACCCCATCCATCTGGGCGTGACGGAGGCCGGGGGCGCGATTTCCGGGTCGGTCAAGTCGGCCATCGGCATGGGCAACCTGCTCTGGGCCGGTATCGGCGACACGATCCGCGTCTCCCTGTCCGCCGATCCGGTGGAGGAAGTGAAGATCGGGTTCGAGATCCTCAAATCGCTCAACCTGCGCCATCGTGGCGTGACCATCATCTCCTGCCCGTCCTGCGCGCGGCAGGGCTTCGACGTCATCAAGACCGTCTCGGTCCTCGAAGAACGTCTGGCCCATATCACGACATCCATGACGCTCTCGATCATCGGTTGCGTCGTCAACGGCCCGGGCGAGGCGCGCGAGACGGATATCGGCTTCACCGGCGGCGGTGCCGGGTCGGGCATGGTCTATCTGGCGGGTCTTCAGGATCACAAGATCGAGAATGGGCAGATCGTCGATCACATCGTCGGTCTCGTCGAACAGAAGGCCGTGGAGATCGAGCGCGAGCGCGAAGCCGAGGCTGCGTGACCGTCCGGATTCGCCGCGCCCGGCAGGCAGACGCCCCGTGGCTGGCCGCTGTCGAACTGATGACGGCCCCGGAATTCGCGACCTTCCTGCTCGACGGCTTGTTCGAGGGACAGTCGGTCGGCGCGACCCTGTCCTCCATCTACGCGCGCGAGGGTACCGATTCGTGGGAATGGTCCTGGGTGGCGGAGGATAGCGATATCGTCGGGGCCGCCGGTGCCTATCCCACCGCACTGGTACAGCCCGCCACCGATACCGGTGAAGCGGCGGCGCGGCTGGCGTATTTCGCGCCGATCCAGGCCGCGATGCCGACCGATGCCTTCCATATCTCGCGCCTCGGCGTTCTGGAACCCTATCGCCGCAAGGGGGTCGCCCGGGCGCTGGTGCAGGCAGTGCTCGATACCGCGATCGAGCGGGGCGAGAAGCGGGTCACGCTGTTCGTCTGGGAGGACAATGCGCAGGCGCGCGCGTTCTATGACGGCTTCGGCTTCACCGAGGCAGCCCGGGTCGAGATGCCGCCCCATCCCCGCGCGCTGCGCCACGGCACCACCATCCTGCTGGAGAAACCCCTGTGATGAAATGGCTTTTCGGCGGCGTACTGGCGCTCTTCGTCGCCGCCCTCGTCGTCCCGCGTATCATGCCCGG
>ENA-ORXC01000321-ORXC01000321.1-marine-metagenome-genome-assembly--contig:-NODE-321-length-37227-cov-15.476285_pt1 | contig 37227 bp, 27 predicted proteins | sample MGYA00237865_ERZ511478 | MGnify/ENA metagenome assembly ERZ511478
CCTGCTGGTATGGTAACTGTAGTCGTTACTTCTGTATAGTCATCCGTGCCTGCTGTTCCCGTTGTGGTCACAATATCAACTACTGTATCAACACTACTTGGATTGTCTAAACTTACTGTAACGGTAGCATCATCGCCTTCTGTTACGGTTACATCACTGATACTTACTGTTGGAGCACCATCATTATCTTCTATGGTTACTGTTCCACTTGGGTCTGTGTTACTCGTGTTTCCACTAGTTACCGTTCCGTCGACTGTAAAGTCTTCATTTGGCTCGTCTGTTGTGTCATCCGTTGTTGGAATCACAACATCTACACTTGTATCACCTGCTGGTATGGTAACTGTAGTCGTTACTTCTGTATAGTCATCCGTGCCTGCTGTTCCGGTTGTCGTTACAATATCAACTACTGTATCAACACTACTTGGATTGTCTAAACTTACTGTAACGGTAGCATCATCGCCTTCTGTTACGGTTACATCACTGATACTTACTGTTGGAGCACCATCATTATCTTCTATGGTTACTGTTCCACTTGGGTCTGTGTTACTCGTGTTTCCACTAGTTACCGTTCCGTCGACTGTAAAGTCTTCATTTGACTCGTCTGTTGTGTCATTAATAATTGGAACACTTACATTTACACTTGTATCTCCTGCTGGAATCGTGACTGTAGTTGTTGTACTTGTATAATCACCAGGTGTTCCTGCTGTACCATCTGTTGTTGTAATCTCAACAACTGTATCAATACTACTTGCTACATCTAGACTTACTGTAACGGTTGCATTACCAACATCTTCAGAAACTGTTATATCGCCTATTGTGATATTAACTTTACATTCATCATCAAGAACTGTATCATTTTGCGCAGAACCAACAGTTTGACCATTATTAACATCGACATCACTTGGCACTCCTGTTGAACTGTTTACTGTTCCTGTTAAAACTCCATTAGCATCAACAGCTGAGCTATCAATAGCATCTCCTCCTTCAAAAGCATCAAAACATCCATCATTATCTGAATCTAAATCTAAATAATCAGGAGTACCATCATCATCAGTATCTACACTTTGACATGCTGACAAAATTAATTCAATTCCATCAGTACCTGTTCCAAATAATCCACCTTGAACAAATTCTAAAGTAAAACTTGAAATCTCACCATTTATCTGAAGTGATCCTGCTGCTGTTCCGTCCGGATCATTTTGAGTACTTTCTTGTGTATGACCAGAAACTGCTGTAGGTAAATTAATACCTGAGTCAGAAGCTGTATTTGAAGTTACGTTAAAATCAGAAGTACCTGTCGATATTTGTGACCAACTTAAACCATTTAACAATGTTACTATAGCACCATTCTGAGTTGAAGCACCATCAGTTCCTCCTAATCTATCTAAATGTATAATAGGATTTGTTACAGTAATAGGATTACCTAATTCATCAACATAATTAACAGTAATAGAAGTTCCCCATACATAAGAGCTTTCTAATGAAACTGAATTAGCTAATGTTTCTGACCAGAAGTCACCATTACTAAAGGCCCCAGAAGTTAATGGTAACGAATTAGTCGTTGTTATTTCTGCTATAATTCCATTTCCAAAATCATATGAAGCTGTAGAGCCACTTATGTTCCAAGTACCTGATAAAATTTGAGAAGCACAGTATCCTTCGTTAGTATCTAAAATACCATCATTATCATTATCTAAATCACATCCATCAGGAACATTATCATTATCTATATCAATGGTATCATCAGAACCATTACAAATATCATTAGCATCAACAACACCATCATTATCTGAATCACATTGACCATTTGAGTCAGAAGGGACTCCATCTTTAGAACCACCTACTGTTTGACCGTTTGTAGTGTTTACATTATTTGGAACACCTGTAGTAGAATTAACTGCACCATCAAGAGAACCATCAGAATTAAGATTAGTTAATAAAATATTATCTCCACCTTCTAAAGCATCAAAACATCCATCATTATCTGAATCTAAATCTAAAAAATCTGGAACACCATCATTATCTGTATCTGTAGGCACACAATAGATTAACTCATAAAATTGCATAGTAACATTTGAGCTATTAGCAACCTCTTTACCTACAGTAATTGAAATTTCTGTTACTGGACCTAGTACTGACACTTGCACTGCATTACTAGGAGCGTTACCATTACTTGCACTACTTATTACTGTTTGCCCAAAAAATTCACCATTAGCTCCCAAATTTATATCTGTTAAGAGAACAGGTACATCATTACTACCATTTAAAGCATTAAATTCAGCTACATCAGAAAAATCTAATCCACCAAATTTAAATTCCACATTGTATACAGGTTCTGAAAAAGTATAAGTATATACACCTACATCTCCTGAATAAAAACCAGTATTATTAGGCTGAGTATTAACATAAGCACCTGAAACACCAGCGTTATTTTGACTTCTAACTCCTGAATTCCAAGTAGCTGAACCTTGCAACTCGAATGAAGCATCTACAGTTACACCATTATATGAGTAAATATCAGTTACAAAAAAAGGATTTGAAGTATTATTACTGAAAGTACGTCCTAAATCAATAAAGTCTGAAGCACACTCAAAACCTTCATTAACATCTAAAATCCCATCATTATCATCATCTAAATCATCATTATCAGCTACACCATCTTCATCTGCATCATTTAACACAACAACAGTTACTTTTGCTGTATCACAGTTTGTAGGATTAATTGTTTCACATATTTGATATTCTAAAACATAAACACCTGCTTCAACAGATGCTGATGCAGAAACTGCTCCAGTAGAAGTATTTAAAGTAATCCCTGAGTCAGTAGAACTTACCTGAGTTAAAGTAACATCTGACAAAGAAGGAGAACCTGTTTGAAATACATCATTATTTAAAACGTTATTTATAACTTGACCACCAACGCCTTCTACTACTGTATTACCTTGATCATTTACAGCTTCAATATTAGATGCAGCTCTAACCTCAAAACCACCAAAAAAACCAGCTCCTCTAGTTCCTCCAGTATTACCAAAATCAGTATAAACAACTTGTATGCTAGTGATCACTTTAGACCCAAAATCTATAACAGCCGAGCCATTATCATCATCCTGAGAAGATCCACTAGTAGAAGCAGATCGAATTGTATTATTTGTAACTGTATCAATTTCAGTATTAGCAGGATCAACAATCGTTATTGATACTGGATCACCATCATTACTTGTAATGAATATTTCATCAATTCTATTCTGATTTTGATCAATATCTGAAATTGTAAAACTAACACCTGTTACAGGTGCATTAAAAATCAAATCTATAGTTACTGGCGAGTCTTGATTAACCCTACCATTATTAGCAGGATCAATAGCTATACCCAAATCATCTATACCTCCAAATTGACCACCAACGTAATCTATCTCAGGAAATGTACCTAAAGAAGGATTACTGAAATAAACACCATCTGATGCATTTATACTTGATGTAATAGTCACAGAAACTGGATCATAGCCAACAGGTGTTGTAAAAGGTATTGTTCCGGTAGTTGCACCAGGAGTCCAATTTGCTGTAGACCAATCTAAAGTAGATTGACCAAAAGTATTAATCACTGAAAATAAAGTAATTAATATAACCAATAAAAATTTATTGAATACAGAAGTATTCAATAATAATCGATTAGAAATTTTCATAATGAGAGAATTGATTTTTTTTCTAAATTTTAATACAGGGCTTTTATTGCTGTGGTAAAAACCGCACAGCGAAAATATAACATAGATTAAGTTTAGGGTTGAGTTAGACACTTAAAAGTGTTGATTTTCGTTAAAGTGTCAAATATAACGTTGATAAACACAAATAAAAATTAAACAAAAAACAAATAAAATCATTCAATAATAGCAAATAATCATAGATTAAAAACAAAAAAAACCGTTTAAGTGTATGTTTTTTTTAAAAAATAAACTAATTGATTAATTCATCGGAAATTCGGACCATTGGAAGAGGAAAATACACACAAAAATCATTGTAAAACTGTAAAAAAAATATGAGTATTAAATTGAAAAAAAAATAAAACTAAAATTCCAATTATTAACTGTAGAAAGTATAAAACTAATCAAGATTAACTAACCTTAAAACTTTTATATTTTATATTTGCACAAATTGATTTTAATGAAATTTTTGGAAGAAATACAAAGAAGAAGAACATTTGGAATTATATCACATCCAGATGCAGGAAAAACAACATTAACCGAAAAACTTTTACTGTTTGGAGGAGCGATTAATGAAGCTGGAGCTGTAAAAAGTAACAAAATAAAAAAGGGAGCTACAAGTGACTTCATGGAAATAGAACGTCAACGTGGTATATCTGTTGCAACCTCTGTATTGGCTTTTGAATATAATGGAATAAAAATCAATATTTTAGACACTCCAGGTCACAAAGATTTTGCAGAGGATACATTTAGAACATTAACTGCTGTTGACAGTGTAATAGTTGTTATTGATGTAGCAAAAGGGGTTGAGGAACAAACTGAAAAATTAGTTGAAGTTTGTAGAATGCGCAACATACCTATGATTGTTTTCATCAATAAAATGGATAGAGAAGGTAAAGATGCTTTTGAATTACTTGATGAAATAGAACAGAAACTGAAATTAAAAGTAACACCACTAAGTTTTCCTATAGGAATGGGTTATGACTTCAAAGGTATTTACAATATTTGGGAGAAAAACATTAACTTATTTAGTGGTGATAGTCGTAAAAATATAGAAGACACAATAGAAATTAGTGATTTAAACAGTAATGAATTAAACACTTTAGTAGGTGACAAAGCTGCAGAAACATTACGTGAAGAAATAGAATTAGTTGATGGAATTTATCCTGAATTTACAAATGAAGAGTATTTAAAAGGAGAGTTACAACCTGTATTTTTTGGATCTGCATTAAATAGTTTTGGAGTAAGAGAATTATTAGATTGTTTTGTTGAAATTGCACCAAAACCAAGACCTAAGCATAGTGAAGAGCGTTTAGTCAAACCTGAAGAAGATAAATTTTCTGGATTTGTATTTAAGATACACGCTAACATGGATCCTAATCACCGAAACAGATTAGCGTTTATTAAAATTGTTTCAGGTGAGTTTAAACGAAACACTCAATATCTACATGTTAGACATAATAAAAAAGTGAAATTTTCTAGCCCAAATGCTTTTTTTGCTGAAAAGAAAGAAATAGTAGACATTTCATACCCTGGAGATATTGTAGGCTTACAAGATACAGGAACTTTTAAAATTGGAGATACACTTACTGAAGGTGAGATACTGAATTACAAAGGGATACCAAGCTTTTCACCAGAACATTTCAGATATATTAATAATGCTGATCCACTAAAATCTAAACAATTATATAAAGGTATAGACCAATTAATGGATGAAGGTGTAGCACAACTTTTTACGCTTGAATTAAATGGACGAAAAGTTATTGGTACTGTTGGAGCTCTACAATATGAAGTTATTCAGTATAGATTAGAACATGAATATGGAGCAAAATGTACATACGAAAACTTAAATGTATACAAAGCTTGTTGGATTGAGCCTACAGACAAAAAAAATGATGAATACAAAGAGTTTTTAAGAGTAAAACAAAGGTTTTTAGCAAAAGACAAAAGAGGACAATTAGTTTTTTTAGCAGATTCAGCTTTTTCGTTACAAATGACTCAGCAGAAATATCCTAGTATTAAATTTCATTATGTATCAGAATATGAATAAATAATTATTTTAAGAGCTTTTAAAGAATTTTTTAATAATAATCTATAAAACGGTAAGCAAACATTTTATTTTAACTTTAAAAGACTATATAAATAAGCTTCTGAAATATAAATTATAAACAAAAGCTATTAATATTAATATTTTAATTACTAATTACTATTAAATTAGTGTTTAATAAAAAAACCTCTTTATAAAAATTATAAAGAGGTTTTTTTTATGCTTGACCAGTTGGACCAAAATTTAAAGGAATTGGTGGTTGTTCATAATCCTTAATTTCACCATGAGCTTTTTCAAAACGATTTACATTTTCACTTAAAGCTTTCATTAATCGTTTAGCATGTTGAGGCGTCAAAATAATTCTTGACTTAACTTTACTTTTAGGCGTACCTGGCATTATGCTAACAAAATCCACAACAAATTCTGATACTGAATGATTAATTATGGCAAGATTGGAATAAATTCCTTCTGCAATTTTTTCATCTAATTCAATATTAATTTGACCTTGCTTTGTTTTATTATCTTTAATATCTGACATTTAATTTATGTTTTAAACAAAGAATCCTGCATGTAAGCAGGATTCTTTTAATTATTATAATATAGAATTTAATCTATGAAACTAAAATTAGTTATAATTAACTTCTTGTTTAGCTTTCATCATTTGGTCAAATTCTTCTTTAGAACCTACAATGATGTTTTCATACGCACGCATACCTGTACCTGCTGGTATACGATGACCTACAATAACGTTTTCTTTAAGTCCTTCAAGTGTATCTACTTTTCCACTTACCGCTGCTTCATTAAGAACTTTAGTAGTTTCCTGGAATGATGCTGCCGATATAAATGACTTAGTTTGTAATGATGCTCTTGTAATACCTTGTAAGATTGGCGTAGCTGTTGCTGGCTGTGCGTCTCTTGCTTCTACAAGTTGTTTATCTTCACGACGTAAGATTGAATTTTCATCTCTTAATTGGAAAGCAGATATGATCTGACCTTCTTTTAAGTTTGAAGAATCACCAGCGTTTTCAACCACTTTCATTCCGAAAATATTGTCGTTTTCCTCAATGAAATCAGATTTATGAGCTAATTGATCTTCAAGGAAAATAGTATCTCCTGAATCAATAATTCTTACTTTACGCATCATTTGTCTTACAACAACCTCAAAATGCTTATCATTAATTTTCACACCTTGTAAACGATATACTTCTTGTACCTCGTTAACTAAGTACTGTTGTACTGCAGATGGTCCTTTAATATTTAAGATATCATTTGGTGTTACAGAACCGTCAGATAATGGCATACCAGCTTTGATAAAGTCATTTTCTTGAACCAAGATTTGACTAGATAATTTAACTAGATATTTTTTAATTTCACCTAACTTAGATTCTACAATAATCTCACGATTACCTCTTTTTATTTTTCCAAAAGAAACAACACCATCAATAGCACTAACAACTGCTGGGTTAGAAGGGTTACGTGCTTCAAATAATTCTGTTACACGTGGTAAACCTCCTGTAATATCTCCTGCTTTAGCAGACTTACGTGGAATTTTAACTAAGATTTTACCAACTTCAACTTTATCTCCATCATCAATCATTATGTGTGCACCTACTGGTAGGTTGTAAGAACGAATTGCTTCACCTTTACCATCTTCTACAATAAGTGTTGGAATTAACTTTTTATTTCTAGATTCAGAAATTACTTTTTCTTGGAAACCAGTTTGCTCATCAATTTCAACTTGATAAGTTATACCTTGTTCGATATTTTCATATCTAACTTTTCCAGCAAATTCTGAAATAATAACTCCGTTATATGGATCCCAAGAACAAACAACATCGTCTGCTTTTAGTTTATCTCCGTTTTTAACAAAAACGTGAGAACCATAAGGAATATTATTAGTACTTAAAGTAATACCTGTCTTTTTATCTACTAACTTAAGTTCTGAAGTACGAGAGATAACTACATCTACTTCTTTTCCATCGTTATCTAAACCTTTTACAGTTTTAAGATCTTCGATTTCTGCAACTCCATCAAACTTAGCTACTAATTTATTTTCTTCTGAAATGTTACCTGCAATACCTCCTACGTGGAAAGTACGTAGTGTTAACTGTGTACCTGGTTCTCCAATAGACTGTGCAGCAACAACACCTACAGCTTCACCACGTTGTACCATTTTATTGGTAGCTAGGTTACGACCGTAACATTGAACACAAATTCCTTTTTTAGCTTCACATGATAATGGTGAACGTACTTCTACAGCTTCAATTGGTGAATTTTCAATTCTTGCAGCTACTACTTCATCAATTAATTGACCTGCTTCAGCTAAAACCTCTTCAGTTAAAGGATCGTAAACATCGTTTAATGAAATACGACCAACGATACGTGCTTCAAGTTTTTCAACTACTTCATCATTTTTCTTTAAAGCTGTTACTTCAACACCTCTTAATGTACCACAGTCTTCACTGTTTACAATTACATCTTGAGAAACATCAACTAAACGACGTGTTAAATAACCTGCATCGGCAGTTTTAAGTGCTGTATCGGCTAATCCTTTACGAGCTCCGTGAGTTGATATAAAGTATTCTAAAATTGAAAGACCTTCCTTAAAGTTAGATAAAATCGGGTTTTCAATAATAGATCCTCCTCCTGCTGTAGATTTTTTAGGCTTAGCCATTAATCCACGCATTCCTGTTAACTGACGAATCTGCTCTTTAGATCCACGAGCTCCAGAATCAAGCATCATAAATACCGAATTGAATCCTTGCTGATCTTCTCTAATACGTTTCATTGACAGTTCTGTCAATTCTGCATTTGTTGAAGTCCAAATATCAATAACTTGGTTATAACGTTCGTTATTGGTAATTAATCCCATGTTATAGTTACCAGTAATACCATCTACTTTAGTATTTGCAGCATCAATCATTGATTGCTTTTCTGGTGGGATAATAATATCTCCTAAACTAAATGATAAACCACCTCTAAAGGCAAAGTTATATCCTAAAGTTTTAATTTCATCTAAGAATGCTGCAGTTTCAGGTACACTAGTTACTTTTAAGATATTACCAATAATGTCTCTTAAAGATTTTTTAGTTAATACCTGGTTAATATAACCTGCTGCTGCTGGTACTTTTTCGTTAAATAATACACGTCCAACAGTAGTTTCAATAATCTGGTAAACTAATTCACCAGCTTCATTGAAATCTTTTGTTCTTACTTTGATACCAGCATTTAATTCTACTCTTTTTTCGTTGTAAGCAATTGTTACCTCTTCTGCTGAGTAAAAAGTTAATCCTTCACCTCTAACTGGTACTTCTGGAGTAGAATATCTGTGCTTAGTCATGTAGTAAAGACCAAGTACCATATCCTGAGAAGGTACCGTTACTGGAGATCCATTTGCTGGATTTAATATATTGTGAGATGCCAATAATAATAATTGACATTCTAAAATCGCTTCAGGTCCTAATGGTAAGTGGACAGCCATTTGATCTCCATCAAAATCGGCATTAAATGCAGTACATACTAATGGGTGTAATTGTATTGCTTTTCCTTCTATTAACTTAGGTTGAAACGCTTGAATACCAAGTCTGTGTAACGTAGGAGCACGATTTAAAAGAACTGGGTGTCCTTTTAAAACATTCTCTAATATATCCCAAACAACTGGTTCTCTTTTGTCTATAATTTTCTTTGCAGATTTTACTGTCTTAACAATACCTCTTTCAATTAATTTTCTAATTACAAAAGGTTTGTAAAGCTCAGCAGCCATATTTTTTGGTAAACCACACTCAAACAATTTAAGTTCTGGTCCAACAACAATTACAGAACGTGCAGAATAGTCAACACGCTTACCAAGTAAGTTTTGACGGAAACGTCCTTGCTTACCTTTAAGTGAATCTGATAATGACTTTAATGGTCTGTTAGAATCTGTTTTTACAGCAGAAGACTTACGTGTGTTATCAAATAATGAATCTACTGATTCTTGTAACATACGTTTCTCATTACGTAAGATAACTTCTGGTGCTTTAATTTCAACTAAACGCTTTAAACGGTTATTACGAATAATAACACGACGGTATAAATCATTTAAATCTGAAGTTGCAAAACGTCCACCATCTAAAGGCACTAAAGGTCTTAATTCTGGCGGAATAATTGGCACTACTTTCATGATCATCCATTCTGGACGATTCTCTCTATTCTCATTAGACTCACGTAAAGCTTCAACAACTTGTAAACGCTTTAAAGCTTCCGTTTTACGTTGTTTAGATGTTTCAGTATTAGCTTTGTGACGTAACTCGTAAGATAACGCATCAAGGTCAATTCTAGCTAATAAATCAATTAAACACTCAGCTCCCATTTTAGCAACAAACTTGCTTGGGTCAGTGTCATCTAAATATTGATTATCTTGAGGAAGCGTTTCTAAAATATTTAGGTATTCTTCTTCAGTTAAAAAATCTAATTTTTGTAAAGGTTCACCTTCTTCATTTTTAGCATTACCTGGTTGGATTACTACATAACGTTCGTAGTAGATAATCATATCTAATTTCTTAGATGGTAATCCTAATAAGTATCCTATTTTGTTAGGTAAAGAACGGAAATACCAAATGTGTGCTACAGGCACAACTAAATTAATATGCCCAACTCTGTCACGACGTACTTTCTTTTCTGTTACTTCAACTCCACAACGGTCGCAAACGATACCTTTATATCTAATACGCTTATATTTACCACAAGCACATTCATAATCCTTTACAGGACCAAAAATACGCTCACAGAATAAACCATCACGTTCTGGTTTATGTGTACGATAATTGATAGTTTCTGGTTTTAAAACTTCACCTCTAGACTCTGCTAAAATAGACTCTGGTGATGCTAAACCAATAGAGATTTTATTAAACCTCTGTACTGTATTCTTATCTTGTTTTTTTGCCATAATTCTTATAGTGTTCAGTTTGTAAAGCAGTTTTAATGTTTAAGTTAAAACTGCTCGACTCACTTAAAATTATTCTTCTAATCTAATGTCTAATCCTAATCCTTTCAATTCGTGCATTAATACGTTGAAAGATTCTGGTAATCCAGGTTCTGGCATTGGTTCTCCTTTAACAATAGCTTCGTAAGTTTTAGCTCTACCAACTACGTCATCAGATTTTACTGTTAAGATTTCTCTTAACGTTGCTGATGCTCCATAAGCCTCTAGTGCCCAAACTTCCATTTCTCCAAAACGTTGACCTCCAAATTGTGCTTTACCACCTAAAGGTTGTTGAGTAATTAATGAATATGGTCCTATTGAACGAGCGTGCATCTTATCATCTACCATGTGCCCTAATTTAAGCATATAGATAACTCCTACTGTTGCAGGTTGATCAAAACGATCTCCTGTTCCACCATCATATAAATATGTATGACCATATCTAGGGATACCAGCTTCATCAGTTAACTCATTGATTTGATCAATTGTTGCACCATCAAATATTGGAGTAGCATAAGTACGACCTAAGTCTTGTCCAGCCCAACCTAAAACGGTTTCATAAATCTGTCCGATGTTCATACGAGATGGTACACCTAATGGATTTAATACAATATCAACTGGAGTTCCATCTTCTAAGAAAGGCATATCTTCTTGACGTACAATACGTGCAACAATACCTTTGTTACCATGTCGTCCTGCCATTTTATCACCAACTTTTAACTTACGTTTTTTAGCGATGTAAACTTTAGCTAATTTAATGATACCTGCTGGTAACTCATCTCCTACTGATATAGTAAACTTCTCACGTCTAAGAGACCCTTGTAAATCGTTTTCTTTAATCTTGTAGTTGTGAATTAAATCTGCAACTAATTTGTTAGTATGGTCATCTGTTGTCCATGTACCACCTGTTAAGTGAGTATAATCGTCAACAGCATTTAACATTTTTAAAGTGAATTTTTTACCTTTTGGTAATACTTCTTCACCTAAATCATTATAAATACCTTGAGATGTTTTACCGTTTACAATAGTGAAAAGTTTTTCAACTAATACAGACTGTAATTCATCAAATTTAGTATAATATAAATTCTCTAACTTATTAATATCTTCTTTATCCTGAGCTCTCTTTCTTTTATCTTTTACTGCTCTAGAAAATAATTTTTTATTAATAACAACACCATGTAATGATGGAGAAGCTTTTAATGAAGCATCTTTAACATCTCCTGCTTTATCTCCAAAAATGGCACGTAAAAGTTTTTCTTCTGGTGTTGGATCAGATTCTCCTTTAGGAGTAATTTTACCAATTAATATATCACCAGGTTTAACTTCTGCTCCAATACGGATCATACCGTTTTCATCAAGGTCTTTTGTAGCCTCTTCAGAAACGTTAGGAATATCATTAGTTAACTCTTCGTTACCTAATTTTGTATCTCTTACATCAAGAGAATATTCGTCAATATGTATAGAAGTAAAAATATCTTCACGAACAACTTTTTCAGAAATCACAATCGCATCCTCAAAGTTATACCCTTTCCAAGGCATGAAGGCTACTTTCATGTTTCTACCTAAAGCTAATTCACCTTTTTGAGTGGCATAACCTTCAGATAGCACTTGACCTTTAGATACTTTATCACCTTTTTTAACGATAGGTTTAAGGTTTATAGAAGTACCTTGGTTCGTTTTTCTAAATTTAACTAATGGATAAGTCTTAATATCACTATCAAAACTTACTTTAGCTTCGTCATCAGTTCTTTCGTATTTAATTACAATTTCGTTTGCATCAACGTATTGTACAACACCTTCTCCTTCTGCATTAATTAAAACACGAGAATCTGATGCTACTTGTCTTTCTAATCCAGTACCAACGATAGGAGCTTGAGGACGTAATAAAGGTACTGCCTGACGCATCATGTTTGATCCCATCAATGCACGGTTGGCATCATCATGTTCTAAGAAAGGAATTAATGACGCTGATATAGATGAAATTTGATTTGGTGCAACATCTGTATAATGAATGTCTTTTGGATCCATTACTGGGAAGTCACCTTCCATTCTAGCAATTACCTTATCATGTAAAATTTTACCATCTTCATCAACTTTTACAGTTGCTTGAGCGATTAATTTTTCTTCTTCTTCTTCAGCACTTAAATATGTTGGAGCACTTTTAATATCAACAACACCATCTGTAACTTTTCTATAAGGAGTTTCAATGAATCCCATTGAATTTACCTTAGCGTATACAGATAATGAAGATATTAATCCAATGTTTGGTCCCTCAGGAGTTTCAATTGGACAAAGTCTTCCATAATGAGTATAGTGAACATCTCGAACCTCAAATCCTGCTCTTTCTCTAGATAAACCTCCAGGTCCTAATGCAGATAAACGACGTTTGTGTGTAATCTCGGCTAATGGATTAGTTTGATCCATAAACTGAGACAACTGGTTTGTACCAAAGAAAGAATTAATTACTGACGACAACGTCTTAGCATTAATTAAGTCAATAGGTGTAAAAACCTCATTATCACGAACGTTCATACGCTCACGAATAGTACGTGCCATACGAGCAAGACCAACACCAAACTGAGATGATAACTGTTCTCCTACTGTACGTACACGACGGTTAGATAAGTGATCAATATCATCAATCTCTGCTTTAGAATTAATAAGCTCGATTAAGTATTTTATTATAGTAATGATATCTTCTTTAGTAAGCACTTGCTTATCCATTCCGATATCTAATTGTAATTTTTTGTTCATTCTATAACGACCTACTTCTCCAAGAGAGTAACGTTGGTCACTAAAGAATAATTTGTCAATAATACCACGTGCAGTTTCTTCATCTGGCGGCTCAGCATTACGTAATTGACGGTAAATATGTTCTACAGCTTCTTTTTCAGAGTTTGTTGGATCCTTTTGAAGTGTATTATGTATAATTGCGTAATCTCCTTGTTGTGCAGTTTCCTTGTGGATAAGGATAGTTTTTACATCAATTTCAAGAATTTCTTCAATATTTTCTTTATCTAATTCTGTATCACGATCTAAAACAATTTCGTTACGTTCGATAGATACAACTTCACCTGTATCCTCATCAACGAAATCTTCATGCCATGTGTTAAGTACACGTGCAGCAAGTTTACGACCAATAATTTTTTTAAGACCTGATTTAGAAACTTTAACTTCTTCAGCAAGATCAAAAATTTCTAATATGTCTTTATCACGCTCAAAACCAATAGCTCTAAAAAGAGTAGTTACAGGTAACTTTTTCTTTCTATCAATGTAAGCATACATTACTTGGTTAATATCTGTAGCGAATTCTATCCATGATCCTTTAAAAGGAATAACTCTAGCTGAATATAATTTGGTTCCATTTGCATGGAAAGACTGTCCAAAAAAGACACCTGGAGATCTATGTAATTGAGATACTACTACACGTTCTGCTCCGTTAATACAAAAAGTACCTGAAGGAGTCATGTAAGGTATAGTTCCTAAATACACATCCTGGACAATGGTCTCGAAATCCTCATGTTCAGGGTCTGTACAATATAACTTTAACCTTGCTTTTAGCGGAACGCTATAGGTTAGTCCTCTTTCAATACATTCTTCAATAGCGTATCTTGGTGGATCAATAAAGTAATCTAAAAATTCTAAAACGAATTGATTACGTGTGTCTGTAATAGGAAAGTTTTCCATGAAGGTGTTATATAAACCTTCATCACCTCTTTCTTCAGATTTTGTTTCTAACTGGAAAAAATCCTGAAAGGATTTAATCTGAATATCCATGAAATCTGGGTACTCTGTTCTATTTATTATAGACGAGAAATTTAATCTTTCAGCTTGTGTTACTAACATCAATGGACGAAATTTTGATTAAAAAAATATTATTTTATATAGCTAATCACTATATACGACAAATGGTTTAGGTCGTAAAGCGTATGCTTCAGACCTAAACCTTTGTAAAATTATGTGGTAAGCTTACTTAAGCTCAACCTCTGCTCCTGCTTCTTCTAATGAAGTTTTTAAAGCTTCAGCTTCGTCTTTAGACACTGCTTCTTTAATTGGGCTTGGTGCTCCATCAACTAATCCTTTAGCTTCTTTTAAACCTAAACCAGTTAATTCTTTAACTAATTTAACTACTGCTAATTTAGAACCACCAGCTGCTTTTAATATAACATCAAATTCAGTTTGCTCTTCAGCAGCATCACCTCCTGCAGCAGGACCAGCTGCAACAGCTACAGCAGCAGCTGCAGGCTCGATACCATATTCATCTTTTAAAATAGTAGCTAACTCATTTACTTCTTTTACAGTAAGGTTAACTAATTGTTCTGCGAAATCTTTTAAATCTGCCATTTTCTATCGTTTTAATAATTTTTTAATAATATATAATTGTAAAAGTGCGTTCTTTTAAAATTATCCCTCTTTTTGAGATAATGTTTTTAAGATACCTGAAAGTGTTCCTCCACTAGATTTAAGAGCTGAAACAACGTTTTTAGCTGGTGATTGTAATAATCCAATGATATCACCAATTAACTCTTCTCTAGACTTGATGTCCACTAACATATCTAACTGGTTATCTCCTAAATAAACAGCTTCTTCAATAAAAGCACCTTTTAATAAAGGCTTTTCAGATTTTTTTCTGAAAGCTTTAATTAATTTAGCTGGAGCATTTCCAGTTTCAGAATACATCACAGATGTATTTCCTTTTAATACAGATGGTAAATCTCCGAAATCTCTATCAGAGGCTTCCATCGCTTTTTCAAGTAATGTATTTTTTACAACAGATAACTGTATGTTTGCTTTAAAACAAGCACGACGTAAGTCTGATGTAGTTCCTGCGTTTAAACCTGATATATCTGCTATGTAGATATTAGAATTGTCAGCTAATTGTGCAGTTAAGTCTTTAATTACTTGTGATTTATCTTCTCTTGTCATAATATAAAGTTTTTAACTACTTAACCTATTTTAGTATCAACAGCTATACTAGGACTCATTGTAGAAGACATAAAAATGCTTTTTACATAAACTCCCTTTGCAGTTGTCGGTTTAAGTTTCATAATTGTTGTTAATAATTCGTTTGCGTTATCTTGAATTTTATCAGCACTGAAAGATGCCTTTCCAATTGAAGCGTGAACGATACCAGTTTTATCAACTTTAAAGTCAATTTTACCAGCTTTAACCTCAGTAACAGCTTTTGCAACATCCATTGTTACAGTACCAGTCTTAGGGTTAGGCATTAAACCACGAGGACCTAATACACGACCTAAAGGACCTAATTTACCCATAACGCTAGGCATAGTAATGATTACATCTACATCTGTCCAACCACTCTTGATTTTATCAAGGTACTCATCTAAACCTACATAATCAGCACCAGCTTCTTTAGCTTCTGCTTCTTTATCTGGAGTTACTAATGCTAATACTTTAGTGTCCTTACCTGTTCCATGAGGAAGAGATACAACACCTCTAACCATTTGATTAGCTTTTCTTGGGTCAACCCCTAAACGAATTGCTAAATCAACTGATGCGTCAAACTTAGTATTAGTTATTTCTTTTACTAATGCTGAAGCATCTTGTAAAGAATATACTTTATCCTTTTCAATTTTTGCTACAGCTTCTTTTTGTTTTCTTGTTAATCTTGCCATTTTTAAAATCTTTTTAGGTTAATTTGGTGCATCACCACCTTTAACAGTTATACCCATAGATCTTGCAGTACCAGCAATCATCTTCATTGCAGAATCTATAGTAAATGCATTTAAATCTACCATTTTGTCTTCAGCAATAGTTTTGATTTGATCCCAAGAAACTTTTGCAACTTTCTTTACGTGTGGTTCTCCCGAACCTTTCTTTACTTTGGCCGCTTCTAATAACTGTACAGCAGCAGGTGGAGTCTTGATTACAAAGTCAAATGATTTGTCTTTGTAAACAGAAATCACCACTGGTAAAACTTTACCAGCTTTATCTTGAGTTCTAGCATTAAATTGCTTACAAAACTCCATGATATTTACTCCTGCAGCACCTAGAGCGGGTCCAACCGGTGGCGAAGGATTCGCTGCACCTCCCCTAACTTGTAGTTTAACTACTTTTCCTAGTTCTTTTGCCATTTTAAATAAATTAATTTGATGTTTTTAGTTAAGTGGAAGCTTAACCAACATATATTAGTGTAACACTTATTATATTTTTTCTACTTGCATGTAACTTAACTCTAATGGTGTTTTTCTTCCAAAAATCTTAACCATTACTTCTAACTTACGTTTTTCTTCATTAATGTTTTCAATAGTTCCGTCAAAACCATTAAAAGGTCCATCGATAACTTTAACAGTTTCTCCTTTTGTATATGGTATAGCTACATTTACATCTGCATCAACTGATAGCTCATCAACTTTACCTAACATTCTGTTAACTTCAGATTGTCTTAAAGGTAAAGGATCACCACCTTTAGTAGCACCTAAAAAACCAATTACATTTGTAATTGATCTAATAATATGAGGTACTTCACCAGTAAGATTAGCTTTAATCATGATATAACCACTAAAGTATACTTTTTCTTTATTGATTTTTTTACCATTACGAATTTGAACAACGTTTTCTGTTGGCACTAAAACTTGCTCAACATAATCTTGCATACCTAATCTAGCAATCTCGTTTTCGATATAAGTTTTAATTTTATTTTCTTGACCACTTACAGCTCTAACTACGTACCATTTTTTTTCTCCAACTTCAGCCATAAAAATCTATCCTGTTATAAGATTAAAATATAAACTAATAACTTTACTAAAAACAGTATCAATTCCCCAAATTGCTAAAGAGAAAATAATTGAAAAAACAGCCACTAAGATTGTTAAACTTTGTGCTTCTGACCAAGGTGTCCAAGTCACATTATTCTTTAACTCACCGAATGATTCTTTTATATAATTTACTATTCCAGCCATATTGTTCATTTAACATCTTCTTTTTAAAAGAAGACAATTATACTATTTCAAAACAAGTAAAATACAACTTGTTTTAATTTGCACGGGTTGAGAGACTCGAACTCCCGACACCTGGTTTTGGAGACCAGTGCTCTACCAACTGAGCTAAACCCGTAAATATAAATCAAGGCACTTTGAAAACAAAGCGCCTTAATTTTATATTTTATAAACTATAATTTAGTCTAAAATTTCAGTTACCTGACCTGCACCTACAGTTCTACCACCTTCACGTATAGCGAAACGTAGTCCAACATTCATTGCAATTGTGTTAATAAGCTCAACAGTAATTGTTAAGTTATCTCCAGGCATAACCATTTCTACTCCATCAGGTAAAGCAATGTTTCCTGTTACATCAGTTGTACGTACGTAAAACTGAGGACGGTAGTTATTATGGAATGGAGTGTGACGTCCACCTTCTTCTTTTTTAAGAATATAAACCTCTGCTTTAAATTTAGCGTGTGGTGTTACAGAACCTGGTTTAGTAATAACCATACCTCTTGAGATTTGAGACTTCTCAATACCTCTTAATAAGATACCAGCATTATCTCCAGCTTCTCCTCTATCTAATATTTGACGGAACATCTCGATCCCTGTAATTGTAGATGTTAACTTTTCAGCTCCCATACCAATAATCTCAACAGGATCACCTGTATTAGCTACACCAGTTTCGATACGACCAGTTGCTACTGTACCACGACCTGTAATAGAGAATACATCTTCAATAGGCATTAAGAAAGGCTTGTCCATATCACGAACTGGCTCTTCAATCCATGCATCAACAGCTGCCATTAATTCCATAACAGTATCAACCCATTTTTGCTCACCATTTAAAGCTCCTAATGCAGAACCTGACACTACAGGTCCATTATCACCATCATACTCATAGAAAGAAAGCAATTCTCTTACCTCCATATCTACTAATTCAAGTAATTCTTCATCATCAACCATATCCACTTTGTTTAAGAATACTACGATTCTTGGGATACCAACCTGACGACCTAATAAGATGTGCTCACGAGTTTGTGGCATTGGCCCATCTGTTGCAGCTACTACTAAGATAGCACCATCCATTTGAGCAGCACCTGTTACCATGTTTTTTACGTAATCGGCGTGACCTGGACAGTCAACGTGTGCATAGTGACGATTAGCTGTTTGATATTCTACGTGTGAAGTATTAATTGTAATACCTCTTTCTTTTTCTTCAGGAGCGTTATCGATAGTATCGAAATCTCTTGCTTCTGATAAACCTGCATCAGCTAATACTTTAGTAATAGCAGCAGTTAAAGTTGTTTTACCGTGATCTACGTGTCCAATTGTACCAATATTTAAGTGTGGTTTTGAACGATCGAAAGTTGCCTTTGCCATGTTTTAATAATTTAATCTTAGTTATATAATAATATTAGTGTATTCTTACTTATTGCCTTTAAATTGAGCCAATGACGGGAATTGAACCCGTGACCTCTTCCTTACCAAGGAAACGCTCTACCCCTGAGCTACACCGGCTTAAATATTAGAGCGAGAGACCGGGTTCGAACCGGCGACATTCAGCTTGGAAGGCTGACGCTCTACCAACTGAGCTACTCTCGCAATTATTTCGCTAATCTTATAGATTAACAATATTTCAACATTTCAAATTTAAGAACAATTTTTTCAAATCACCCTTAATTACTTTAAAAAAAATTCTTTAAAGTGGGGAGAGCAGGATTCGAACCTGCGAAGACGTAGTCAGCAGATTTACAGTCTGCCCTCGTTGGCCGCTTGAGTATCTCCCCTCAAACTAATATTTTAAAGAACTTAAGAGCCGATGGAGGGACTCGAACCCACGACCTGCTGATTACAAATCAGCTGCTCTAGCCAGCTGAGCTACATCGGCTTTTTTTGCTGTTTTTACTTCTAAAAAAAGCCCGCTATTTCTAACGGACTGCAAATGTAAATATTTATTTAATTATTCAAAACATTTTTTTAAAATATTTTAAAAATTTTCTCTAATTTTTTCTTTTCGCTTTTTTAATTGACGTTGAAGTGAAGCAATTGCTATGTCTGTACCCTCTTCAAAAGACTTACATTGTTTTTTAACTACTAAACTATCTCCTGGTATATTTATCTTAGCTTCAAAGATTTTATTAAGCTTGTTGCTTCTTTTTTCAACTTTAAGATATACTTCAGACTGAATGACTTTATCATAATATAATTCTAGCTTATTCATTTTTTTTTGAATAAACTCTAATAACTGAGGTTCTGCATTAAAATTGATTGCTTGTGTGTTTACCTTCATAATTTACTTTTTTGTGGTTAAACATTTATTTTTTACTTCTTGGATGGCTTTTAGCGTAGACTTTTTTTAATTGCTCTATACTATTGTGTGTATAGACTTGTGTTGCTGCTAAACTTGAATGCCCTAATAGCTCTTTAACTGCATTTAGCTCTGCTCCTTGATTTAATAGATGCGTTGCAAATGAATGTCTAAGTATGTGTGGACTTTTTTTTACCTTACTTGAGGCTATACTAAAGTAATCATTTATAATCCTGTAAACAAGTGTTTCGTATATTTTAACTCCTTTTTTGGTTAGAAACAAATATTGATCATCATCTATTAATTCTAGTTTTTTTCTGACTTCAAGATACTTTTGAATACTGTTAATCACAGAATTTAATAGTGGAATTAACCTTTCTTTTTTTCGTTTACCTAAAATTTTGATGGTTTTATTTTCTAAATCTACATCACTTAATTTAATATTTATTAACTCAATACGTCTTATTCCTGTTGAATAAAACAATTCAATAATTAATTTATTTCTTAAGCCTTCAAATCCTGAAGCCAAATTAATTTTATCTAAAACTGTTTCGATTTCTTTTTCAGAAAATGGTATTTGAAGTTTTTTACTTGTTTTTAATGCTTTATGTTTTGAAAGCGGATTAACTTTTACTTCTTCTATTTTTAGTAGAAATTTATAAAAACTATTTAATGCAGACACTTTTCTATTTATGCTTCTATTAGTTAAGCCACTTTCTACTAAATTAATAATCCACGTTCTGATTTGTGCATAATTAACTTCTGTAATAGAGTTTAAAGCATCTTGTTCCTCTAAAAAAAGTAAAAAAGACTGAATATCTTTATTATAAGCATTGACCGTTAGCTTGGAATATTTTTTTTCAAGCAATAAGTAGTCTATAAAAGCATTAATTAACATTGATTGAGGCTATTTTATATTTATAAATATAGTGTTTTGTGATTGACTAAAAGTAAAACGAAAAAATCCCACTAAAAATAAAGTGGGATTTTAATTACTATAATGCCAGAGAAGTTATACCGCTTCTTGATCTCTTAATAATTGAACGTATTGCGCTTTTTGCACTTTAGCTCTGTTTTGTACTGAAGGTTTCAAAAACTGCTTACGACCTTGTAAAGCTCGTCTAGTACCAGTTTTATCAAACTTACGTTTGTAGCGCTTTAAAGCTCTTTCTATATTTTCTCCTTGTTTAATTGGTATTACTAACATAGTGTCTTAACCTCCTCTCTTTTAAAATTTTGAGGTGCAAATATAAGAACTAATTTAAAATTCTCAATTTTATTTTTAAAATAACTTAACGACTTACAATGTTGACCAAACAGAATAACTTTTAGGAGGTGCTTGAATTTTAACCCACTTACCAGATTGTGTTACTGGTTGCCAACTTGAATGTCCCGTATAATCTTTTATTGTAGTACTTGACCAATTAGTTTCTACCCATCTTTCTTGCCAAGTATCAGAGTTATTAATATAAACGATTAAACCTGATGAATTATTACCATTACGCTTAGCGATGTATTCATCGTTATCTACATGTAAAATAGAAGTACTTCCACTAGCTAAATTATTATGAATCCAAATTAAGTTATTTAGACTTGCTTTATTTAACCAGTCTTCATAATCCTTATAGAATATTGTTGGATAGCCTTCATGTGTTAAAATATAGGCATAGGCTAAAATCTTATTATTTATAATCTCGTCAGTATCATGGTTTGTAACAAATGTCATTGCTTTAGATGCGTTTTGTTTCCAGAGCATATTATCATTTAATGCATTTAAATTATTTCCCATAAAAGCATCTTTCATTTTATAATAACAAGCAAAATCAAAAGCACTTGCATTTGCAGAACTTGTCCACCAATCTAATGTCGAAACATTGCTGTCCCAATATTCTCCAACTGAAAAACCACCAACTTCATCTTTCCAAGCCTTAACTACCCATGGCTCGAAACCTTTAACATAATCAAAACGCCAACCATCAAAACCTATAACATCTCTGTAATATTTAGCGACACTATTTGAATTTTTCCATAACCAATCTTGTACATAGGTTTGATTATGACACAAATCAGGAAAGCCTCCAAATACACCTGAATCATTTGAATGTGCATTATTAGGATGAAAATCTGTTGCGGATCTGTAAAATTTACCAGAAAGTGGATTAAAATCTGTCCATGTGCTTCCACCTGTATATGGATTTACTTCACTATTACCTCCACTATTGTGATTAATCACTATATCAGCAATAACACTTAGTCCACTTTGGTGTGCTAAATCTATTAATGACACGAGTTCTGTTCTAGAACCAAATCTAGTTTCAATACTTCCCATTTGGTCATATTCACCAAAATCGTAATAATCAAAAGGATCATAACCCATAGAAAATGGACCATTTTGTGCTTTTGATACAGGTGGTAACCAAATAGCGTCAATACCTGCATTACTCCAATCTTGAACTTTTGCTTTTACTGTATTCCACCAATTACCACCAGCTGGAACGTCCCAATAAAAAGCTTGCATCATTACACCAGAGCCAATAGGTTTTAAACCTGCTCTTTGACTATTAGTATTGTTTACGGATTTTTCTTTTACAGAATCTGTAAGTACGTCATCATTACTACAACTGTAAGTAAAGACTATCGAGACGTACAGAATTATTAATTTTAGTTTTTTCATGTTATTTGGGATTAGATTATACCTAAAACTAATCCATTACACATCAAAAACAAAACATTTTATTTTACGAAAACGTTTTCGTGTTAACAAATAATTAAAAAAAGTATGTGATTTTATCAAATACACAAAATTACAGGCTTGTTTTGATTTTATTATACTTTTGAAATATTTACTCTTTCTTATATAAAGATGATCTTTTGGTTAGATCATTAATTAATTTTTCATCTTCTTCACTTTCTAATAAAGTGTTGTAGTTATCCCAAAACTGTTTGTTATATGGTTTAACTGAAAAAATATCAGGATCCCAATCTTGTTGTAATGCTGTTTCGACTTTTTCTTGATCTTGAATAATTTCTGTAAATAAAATCTCTTGTACTGTATAATAAAAACGTTCTTCTTTATTAAACTGCGCTTCTTCTTCTTTATTAATTTTACCTGTTGGTTTATAACCTACGTTTACTAATTTAGGAGTCTCATAGTAAATATAGTTTGGATACATCCTATCTTGATACTCTGTATAAGAGATCACTAATTTGTGATTAATTTGAGTATCAAATAACGTTTTACTTCTACTTTTTTGAGCTTTAGATCCTGCTTTAAGTTGGTATTCAATTTTTTTAACAGCAAAATTATCCCAATAAATATAAATCCAACCACCAGCAATATAACCTTCGTTATAAATGCCTTTTGTATTTAAACCTACAAAATCTTCACTTTTATTGATTTGAATCTTGTAAATTTTTCTTTCGTTGTCTACCAGAATAGTATCTAATTTAAATTGATGTGTTTTTAAAATATTGTCACCAAATAATGCATTAGGGCTTTTTGAATTACGAACAAGGTTAAGTTTTCCTTTAAATAAATTTTCTAAACCATTAACACGCGTATCATTCCATTTAATGGATTTTATTAATGATTCTTTTTTAATAGTATCACGTCGTAAATTTTTTGGTCTTAAGTTTACGTTAGCATTGTATTTTAGGTACGTTGAATACGAAAACAAACTATCAACATCACGTTGGTCATAACTTTTTCTGACTTGATCAACATTAATTTTAATATTGTCTTTTCCTCCAGACACATAACTGGAGTCATCATATAAAGTGATTGCACTTTCAACTAACCACTTAAACTGTTTTTTATTTCGCTCTTTATGTCTTAAAAATCCTTTCTGTAAATATGGTTGTTCTGGCAAATTATCTTGTAATTTTTCTAAAGCACGAAGTACAATATCATTACCTGTTTTAGGTCTATTTTCTGCAACTATCAAAATTTCGTCTAAAGACGCGACATCTTCTTCAAGCAAAATATCAAAATCATTATCAAATTGATCAACAGTAGTTTTAAAACTTTTAAATCCAATTGATGACACAACTATGGAGTCGTTTTCAAACTCTTTAGGAACTAACAACACAAATTTACCATCGGCATTTGTTATTGTTCCTATGGTTGTATTTTGTACATAAACACTTGCGTTTTCAATTGGCATCATCGTCATAAAGTCAACGACCTTATTTTTTAATTCGGTTTGACCAAAAGAAAAGCTTCCAAACAGTAACAATATTATAATTACTGTTGGTTTAATGTTTAAAAATTTCATTTTAAAATAATTGTATTTATAAGTTTATGTAGCTAGTCTAAAACAATATTACCATTTTAGCGATAATTAAAAAACTAATTTTCGCTAAAACAGTAACATTATATTATGTAACAGCATAAAACTTTACCATCTATTACCATTTTAGCGATAATTAAAAGACTAATTTTCGCTAAAACAGCAACCTTTATATTATGTAACTGGCTTATAGTCTTTACCATCAATTACCATTTTAGCGATAATTTCTCTTAAAATTTCAGAGGTACCACCACCTATTGGTCCTAGTCTACTATCACGCAATAGTCGTGCCAATGGATATTCTTCCATGTATCCATAACCTCCTAAAAACTGAAGACAGTCATAAATAGCGTCATCTGCTACTTTAGTAGACTTTAACTTAGACATTGTTGCTTCTCTAACAACATATTCTCCTTTACCTAATCTATCTGCAACTGTATAGTTGAACGTTTTACATATTTGCACATCAGTAATATGATCTGCTAGACGATGTCTTAAAGCTTGAAAACGATCTATAGTTTTTCCAAAAGCTGTACGCTCTGACATATACTTCATGGTGTAATCAATAGCAAATTCTGCTCTAGCATGTGCATTTACACCCATTATTAATCTTTCTGAAGCAAAGTGTTGCATAATGTATGCAAATCCTTTATTTATTTCTCCCATTAAATTAGACGCAGGAATGGTTACATTATCAAATGCTATTTCACCAGTATCTGATGCTCTCCAACCTAATTTATCAAGTTTAGTTGCAGACACACCAGGTGTATCTCTATCTACTAAGAAAATACTGATTCCTTTATTACCTAATTCTGGGTTAGTTTTAGCAGCTACTATAAGATAATCACTATACACACCGTTTGTAATAAACGTTTTAGAACCATTAATTACATAGGTATCTCCTTTTTTTACAGCTGTAGATCTCATACCTGCAACATCACTACCACCAAAAGGCTCTGTAATACATAAACATCCAATCATATCTCCAGCGATACTTGCAGTTAGATATTTTTGCTTTATTGCTTCACTACCTTCAGCTTTTAGATGTGTCATTGCTAAGTATGCATGTGCCCACATTGCAGCTGCAAAACCAGCAGAGTTTATTTTTTGTAATTCTTCAAGTAAAATTACCATATAGAAAATATCCAAATCTAATCCTCCATACTGTTCAGGATAACTGATTCCGAAAAAGCCCATATCTCCAACTTTTTTCCAAATAAAGCGTTCAATTTGACCTGTTTTCTCCCATTTATCTATGTGAGGTACGACTTCTTTTATTAAAAAATCGCGTAAACTTTCTCTAAATAAATTATGCTCTTCACTGAAGTACATATTTCCCATAATACGTTGTGTTATTGTTAAGTCTTAATCTAGACGTAAAGATAACTTAATTATCTGTATTTTATTAACAGGAAAACCGTTAACTTTTGTTAATTCGCCAATGGATTTAAACCCATCACGCAAGGTACGTTCTTCAATTATATTATGGGCTACTTCGTAGTCAATGTACTTAATGGTTACCAATTGATCTTTAGTAGCCGTATTTAAATCAATTTTGGTTATTACTCTTGGTGTTTTTATGGTAAAATTATTTTTAATATTTTGAATTACTTCTGGTGTTAATCCATACACTTCTTGCAACTCTATAAAACTATGAAACCCGTTTATTTTATGTCTGTATTTTATAATTCGTTGTGAATAGGATGGACCTATACCATATACTTTTTGTAATTGTTCAGCTGTAGCTGAATTTAAATCTAACTTTTGACTTTCAGTTTTTGGTAATTTAGAAAATGATTGACTAAAATTGTTTTGCTTAGGTTTTGGATTTGTTACCCAATCTGGAAATTTAAAGTAAGGTGATATTTTTGCTAATAACGAATCTGAAACCTTTGTTACGGATTGAAACTGATTTACAGAATTAATCCACTTATTTTGTTTTCTGAAGGCTAACAGACGGTCAATTTCTTGATTAGTCATACCTAATGTATATCCTTTATGATCTGAAATAAAGTTAGGGTTAAAAGGATAAATTTTAGGTTTTCGATTTTCTAACTCGACTGCTTTTAAAGAATCTATTTGAGCTATAAATGTACTTATGGCACTATCTTTTGTATCAAACTCTGGATTATTATCCATTAATTTTGGTAACACAAAATGATAAAATATTTGTATTGATATAATAAGTAGTAGTAATAAAAAAATCCCACTTCGTTGTTGTCTTGAAAACTTGAAGTGGGATTTGATATTCATTTTAAATGTTTTATTTATTCAGCACCTTTTTTAATTGCTAACATATATTTATTTAATTCTGATTTTACTTTAGGCGCTAATAATACTAAACCAATCATATTAGGAACCATCATAGCAAATACCATTGCATCTGAGAACCCAATAACAGAGTCTAAACTAGCAGCAGCACCAATTACTACAAATACACAAAAGATAACTTTATAGATGTATTCAGCCTTTTTAGTTCTTCCAAAAAGAAAAGACCAACCTTGAAAACCATAGTAAGACCAAGAAATCATAGAGCTGAATGCAAATAATACAACTGCAACCGTTAATACATAAGGAAACCAACTAATAACACTACCAAAAGCACCTGAAGTCATTAAGATAGCTTCTGCGTCACTAGATGGTCCTGCTCCTGCCAATGATCCTGTAATAATTAATACTAAAGCTGTCATTGTACAAACGACTACTGTATCAATAAATGGTTCTAATAATGCCACCATACCTTCACTAGCTGCGTATTTAGTTTTTACAGCCGAGTGCGCAATAGAAGCCGATCCAATACCTGCTTCGTTTGAAAACGCAGCACGTCTAAATCCTTGTACTAATACACCTACAACACCACCAGCAATTCCTTCAGGACTAAAAGCACCATTCCAAATTTGAGCAAAAGCATCTCCAATCATATCGTATTTTGCAAAAATCACAAATAATGATGCTAAAACATATATTAACACCATAAATGGTACAATCTTGTCTGTTACTTTAGCTATTTTTTTAATTCCTCCTATAATTACAATTCCGACTAAAATAGCCATAACAAGACCAAACACCCAACCATAACCAGCTAGAAAAGACTCATTACCTCCTGTAATACTCTGTACTAATTGAAATGCTTGGTTAACTTGGAACATGTTACCACCTCCGAATGAACCACCAATAACAAATATTGCAAACAAGACAGCAAGGACTTTACCTAAACCTGCCATACCTTTAGATTTAAGACCTTTAGTTAAATAATACATTGGTCCTCCATAAACAGTTCCGTCTTCACCGATATCTCTATACTTAACACCAAGTGTACACTCCACAAACTTTGAAGCCATACCTAAGAAACCTGCAATAATCATCCAAAAAGTAGCTCCTGCACCACCAATAGATACAGCAATTGCAACACCTGCAATATTACCCAAACCAACGGTTGCAGATAATGCAGCTGTTAATGCCTGGAAATGGGATACTTCACCTTCATGGTCTTCTACTGCAATTGTTTCTATATTGTCTCCACCAGGTGTTGAGTCACCAGCAGCGACTAAAGATTCGTGGTGGTCAAGTTCATCATATTTACCTCTTACTATATTTACTGAAGTAAAAAAACCTCTAAAATTGATAAATTTAAAGTATACAGTAAAGTAAAGCGCACCTAATATTAATGGAAATAATACCCAGAAAATTTTTACTCCTCCACCAAAATCAATTTGATAGAAAATAAAGTCAACAAACCAGCCTGTAGCGTCTCCAAACTTTTTGTCAATCATTTGGTCAATGCCAACTTCGTCTTGAGCAAAGTTTAAAAGTGGAAATATTAAAGTAAAAATTGAGAGAAGATATTTCTTCATAATTAAGTTTTATAAGTTATTTTTAAAGTTAAGATTAGCAATATGCAAAAAAATGATGGATTTTTAAAAGAAAAGCTGTTAAATACCTATTTAATCTAAACTAAAAATAGTATTTAATTTCTGAATTTGTTCTGGCCTACCAAGTACAATAACTTTTGAGTTGGGTACTAACTTCAGTTCAGCTTCTGGGTTTACAATATATTCGCCATGACCATTTTTAAAACCAATAACAGTGCAACCTGTTTTGTGACGTAAGTCTAAATCTTTTATTGTTTTAATACCTGAATCGGGATTGTACAATTTTTCAACCTGAACTTCCTCTATATTAATATTAGCCTCACCTACAATAGCAAGGTTATCTATAAACTCTATTAAATCCGGAACCACTACTAGGGATGCCATATGGTCACCACCAATTCTGTCTGGTAAAATTACATTGTTAGCTCCAGCTAATTTTAATTTATTATAAGATGTTTCTTGAGAAGCACGACTAATAATTCTTAGATTTTTTTTCATTTGCCTTGCAGATAACACAACAAATAAATTGTCTGCATCATTTGGTAATGCAGATATTAAAGTACTAGCTCTTTCAATGCCTGCTTGAAGTAAAATTTCATCTTCATTAGCGTTACCTAATATAAATGGAGTGTTATCGTCTTCAAATTTTTCAATAGTTTCTTTATTTTTTTCTATGATAACAAAAGGCCTTTTGTGAGCTAACAATTTTGTAGCTGCTTGCTTTCCGTTTCGACCATAACCACAAATTATTATATGATTACTAAGTGCATCAATTTTTTTCTGCATTTTCTTTTGTTTTAATTCTTCAAGATTACTTTTACTTAAAATAAATTCGGTAATAACAGATAGCGCGTAACCTAAAATTACAACACTATTTAATATTAAAAATATCGTAAAGATTTTTGCGACATCATCTAAAGGTTGTACTTCTCCAAAACCAACGGTTGTAATTGTAATTACAGTCATATACAAAGCGTCTACCCAACTGTAATTAGACATCATTCTAAACCCTAAAACACCAACTAATAAAAGTAGTAATAGTAGTGAAATAGCTGTATAAATTTTAGATCTATATAAAGTAATTAAAGGATTGGTCATATGGTTTTAAAGATCAAAAACTGAAGATCGTTTTGTGTAAATAACATCTTTAATTCGCATCCAAAAGGCTAAAAACAAATATAATGCAAAGCCAAAACCTAGGGTTGCAAACGTCAAATACATAAAACTAGTACGTACTACTTTGGCTCTTATACCTAAACGATCTGCAATACGTTGACAAACATGATACCCACGTTTTTGAAAATAATGTATTGGTTTGTATAAAAATTGCATACTGCAAGATAATTAATTTTGCGTTAGTATAGAATTACCAATTACACATTTTAAGCACATATTTTTGTCACAATAATTATTTTTAAGTTGAATTAAAGCCTGACTTTGTAAAGCAGATTCTGATTTTACTTTTAAAACTTTAAACTTATCTACAATGCTGTTTTTTTCTGGCTTTAATTGCTCTATAAGCTTAATAATTGTATCGTCAATAGCTTTACCTTGTTGCTTTGCATAACAGAATTTAAGCGGAATGATTGTATTTATTAATAGTAAGTTTATAAAACTTTTGGTGATTTTCTTTTTACTAGTTTTTGAAACTTTATCAAATGTGTAATGATCCTCCCAAAAAGTTGATGTTGACACAGAGAATAGTTTATAAATATCGGTTGAAGTATCTAATGCAATGACTTTTGAAAACAAATTTTGATGCACATGATACAGATTTGCTAATTGTGACAATCTAATGGTTGGAAAATTTGGTGGACGTAATCTAAAAAACTGAAACGGAATAACACCATTATTATCTAACCCAAATTTTTGCTTTAAAAACGCATAATCTTTTTGAAGGTTTATATAATATACCTCTTGAACGTCTTTGTCTAACATATTAGCTTGGCCAAAAAATAAAGCTTCTAAACTTTGTAAATTATTTTGTTGCTTTCTGACTATTGAAAAATCAATACTATTTGCTAAACTTAAAAACGCATCACTATTGACTTTTAATCCAAAGTTTTTAGCAAGTAATTTAAACAATACTGCTTCAAAATTATTGTTAGATGTTTTCAGCAAGACTTCAATATCTTTTGACTTACGTTCTAAACGTTCAAAAAACAAGCGTTCTAACCAATTATTAACTTTAAAAGAATCTACTTTTGGGATAGTATTTTCGCAATTAATCCAGGTTTGATTTTTATTAAATAATTTATAATAATTATTTAACGCTCTTACTGAGACATAATCCCTAAGTTGAATGGTTGGTATAAGAGTGTTATTTTTACGGAATACTTCTGTATCATGTTCCCAAACGACATGTAATATTACGTTGTCATAATTAGGATCTACTTCATGATTATGTACAAACCAATCGCTAGATTTAATGTGTATTTCTATATTTCCTGCCCAAAGCTGATTATCAATAGTAATTTGACCGTTAAAAAAATCAGGTCCAGAATGCTGGTTATGCGAACCTATTGAATTTATTAATACGGTTTCATCATTAGTAGTTTTTAAGTTTTGAGTATCAAACTTTTTAAACTTCCAGAGATAATGTAAAAAATCTTCTTGCATGTTTAAATGTAAGACTAGTGATTGATATTTACAAATTAGCAGAATAATTTGTAAGAAAAAACCTTTTGTTTTTTAACCATAGAAAACACAAATTCGATAAAAACCATACACTAAAACGTTTGATTATTATCACAATAATAAGTAATATTGAAAAAAATTATATAACACACCTTACTCAATGAAAAAAAATCTATTAACACTATTTTTATTTATAATAAGTTATTCAGGTTATTCACAAATCCAATACGAAAATGGATATTTTATAAATAATTCTGGTAATAAAATTGAATGTTTAATAAAGAATATTGATTGGAGAAATTCACCAAAAAAAATCACATACAAGTTATCTAATAACGATACTAATCAAGAAATAGGCATAGAATCCATAAAAGAATTTAGTATAAATAATATTTCAAAATACATTAGAGCTACTGTATTAATAGATAGATCAAGTAGTAATGTAAATAAATTAAGTAAAATTAGGAAGGCTGTTTTCAAGGAAGAAGTTTTATTTTTAAAGGTATTAATAGAAGGACAGTCTAATTTGTATCAGTATACTGATCAAATCTTAAATCGTTTTTTTTATAAAAAAAATAATGAAGACATAAAACAGCTAATCTTTAAATCCTATTTAACAGAAGATGGTAAAATTTCCAAAAACGAAAGATTTAAACAACAATTATGGGTTAATTTAAAATGTGAAAATTTTAAAATGAGCCAACTAAACAAACTTGAATATAAGGAAAACAGCTTAATAAATTACTTTAAAAAATATAGCGATTGTCATAATACAGAAATAAGTTTCCAAAATAAAAAATCAAAAAAAGATCTTTTCAATTTAACTATAAGACCTAGAATAAACAGCATCAGCCTAGATATAACACCTGAATATTCTGGAACTTCGTATAGTAGAGTTGAATTTGATAAAAAAACAAACTTTGGCTTTGGAATTGAGGCAGAATTCATACTACCCTTTAATAAAAATAAATGGTCAATAACCATTGAACCAACCTATCAAAATTATAAATCTAGCAGTGAATCAAAAAGTCAATTTATTTCAGGTGGATATTTAAATTCAGAAGTAGAATATACGTCAATAGAAATGCCATTATCAATTAGACATTATTTTTTCTTGAATAACAACTCTAAAATTTATATTAATGGGTCTTTCGTTATTGATTTTGTATTAGATAATTCTATAACTTTTAACAGAGCAGATGGATCTATTTTAAATAACTATGACATAAACTCAAATCCTAATTTAGCTTTCGGTATTGGTTACAAACATAACGACAAATATAGTTTTGAATTTAGAATTACAAACTCTAGAAATATCATGAATGATTATGTGTATTGGAATTCGGAATATAAAACTACGTCTCTAATTTTTGGGTATTCTTTTTTTTAAAAAAAGAAACAAAACACTCTATTGAAAGACTGTTTAAAAACTATAATTTACATAAATTTAAAACTTATTAAATAAAATAACTCACAATGTAAATTGTGAGTTATTTTATTAATTATTGGAGCTTAAAACTACTCAATATATCCCTTTTCACGCATCCAGTCGTCATTAAACATTTTACCAACATAACGACTTCCATGATCATGAAATAACACCACAACAACATCATCTTTTGTAAAGTGTTCTTTTAATTGTAATACTCCTTTTATTGCTGCTCCTGCACTATTACCTAAAAACATTCCTTCTTCTTTGGATAGTCTCTGAGTATAAACTGCAGCATCTTTATCTGTTACTTTTGTAAATCCGTCAATAATATCAAAGTCAACATTTTTTGGCAAGATATCTTCTCCGATTCCTTCTGTTACATATGGATAGATTTCGTTTTCATCAAAAATACCTGTTTCGTGATATTTTTTAAATACTGATCCGTAAGTATCTATTCCCCAAACTTTGATATCAGGATTTTGTTCTTTTAGATATTTACCTACTCCAGATATGGTTCCTCCTGTTCCAACACCAACAACAAAGTGTGTTATTTTGCCTTCAGTTTGTTTCCAAATTTCTGGTCCTGTACTTTGGTAATGTGCTTTTGCGTTACTTGGATTATCGTATTGGTTTACGTACCAACTATTTTCTATTTCTGTGCTTAATCTTTTTGATACAGAATAGTAAGATCTTGGATCTTCAGGCTCAACTGCTGTTGGACATACAACTACTTCTGCTCCTACTGCTTTTAGTATGTCTACTTTTTCTTTACTTTGTTTGTCTGCCATTACAAATATACATTTGTAACCTTTGATTATTGCTGCTAACGCTAATCCCATTCCTGTGTTACCTGAGGTTCCTTCTATAATAGTTCCTCCTGGTTTTAAACGTCCATCTGCTTCTGCATCTTCAATCATTTGTAATGCCATACGATCTTTAACAGAGTTTCCTGGGTTAAAGGTTTCGTATTTAGATAATACTAAACATGGTAGCTCTTCAGTTAGCTTGTTTAATTTTACTAATGGTGTGTTTCCAATGGTTTCTAGTATATTGTTTGCGTATTGCATGCTTTACTTTTTATTTTATTTTGCAAAAATAAGTAATCTTTTTGTTTTATGTTCCATTTGCTTGAACACTTAATAAACTGTTATTTTTAGTTCCTAATTTTAACATTATGATAACTACTAAAACCTTAAGTTTAAGCTGTACTTTATTTTAATTACTTGCCTTAGGATAGGTTGCGTTAGCGGTAGTAACGACATCCTTTTTTGTGCGCGCTTATGCGCAAAAAAGATATAGTGGATGACGCGACCCTTTACTTGATTTTTTTTTATCAAGTTAAAGGTAACGCCCAAATTATTTAATCAAATCTAATAGCTTTTACTGGAGATATTTTTGAGATAATGTAAGATGGTATTAGTAACATTAATAGACATAATACAAAGGTCCCAATATTTAATGCTATTATGTAACCTATGTTTATATACACAGGTACTGCAGAGACGTGATAGGTTTGTGGATCTAAAGGAAAAAGTCCAAAGTATTTTTGTAAAAGCAATAAGGTTAATCCTATTAAATTACCCCAAAACAGACCTTTTAATATTAGATAACTTGCGTTGTATAAAAAGATTTTACGTATACTGGTATTGGCACTTCCTAATGCTTTTAGAACACCTATCATTTGGGTACGTTCTAGAATTAAAACCAACAAAGCTGTTATCATGTTTATACCTGCTACTAAAATCATGATACCTATTATGGCATAGATATTATTGTCAAAAATTTTTATCCAATCAAAAATGAATGGATATTCTCTGTCTACTGTTTTTGCATTTAGAGTGGATGGTACTGCTTTAAATATAGCATTTCCTGTGGTTTCTAGATTATCATAATCGTCTATAAAAACCTCAAAACGTCCAACTTGGTCATCATCCCATTTGTTTAGTCGCTTAATATGATTAATGTCTCCAATGACATACAGTTGATCCATTTCTTGTAAACCAGAATTATAAATACCAACAATATTAAAAGTTATACTTCTTGGTGGTTTTGTTGTGTCTTCTCTTAAAAAATAAGTATTTATACGATCTTTAAGTTTTAGCTTAAGTCTGTTGGCTAAATACTGAGAAATTAATATGTCTTGATTTAATCCGTCTGTATAGTTTGGCAGTTCTCCTTCTATTAAAAACTCTTTAAAATATTGCCAATCATAATCTTGACCTACACCTTTTATAACGACGTATTCAAAATCGTTTTCTAACCTAATTATCCCAGATTTAGTTGCTGTAGCCTGAATATGAGTCACACCAGGAACACTAGAAAAATTTGGATAAAAATCCTGATTGGTAGATATTGGACGTATACTTTCTTCGGACTGATTATTATCGTAATTTTGAATGATACTATGTCCATTAAAAGCAATTACTTTTTCTCTGATTTTTTGTTGCAACCCAATACCAGTTGCTATAGCAATCATCATTACAATAATTCCCAAAGCAATTGCTACAATACCAATTTTTATTATTGGTGCTGATATACTACTTTTATACGCTTTACTATCAATTATGCGTTTAGCTATAAAAAACTCGAAATTCAAACTAGATTATGCGATTTAATGTTTTCAAAAATACAGTTTTATTATTTGTTATGGTACTAAATTCTTGTGCTTATAAAACGAAAAATAATATTACTGAAACAACTGCTATTTTGGCTAAAGCCGAAATTACTACTGATAACTCTATAGATAAGCCAATTATTGTTGGAGCAAATCAAACCAAAGCCTATTTACCTTTGCTAAAAGACAAACGTGTTGGTGTGGTAGCTAATCAAACAAGTGTAGTTTTTAAAAACGAAACATATACACATTTAGTAGATAGTCTTTTAGATTTAAACGTAACTGTAAAAAAAGTCTTTGCACCAGAACATGGTTTTAGAGGTCAAGCAGATGCAGGTGAAGTGGTTAAAGATGGTATAGATACTAAAACAGGCTTACCTATTGTATCATTATACGGAAAAAATAAAAAACCAAGCGTTGCACAATTAAAAGATATTGATATTATAATTTTTGATATTCAAGATGTAGGTGCGCGTTTTTACACCTACATATCATCTTTACATTATGTCATGGAAGCTTGTGCTGAACAAAACAAAACTTTAATTGTATTAGACAGACCAAACCCAAATGGCCATTATATTGATGGTCCAATTCTAGAAAAAGAACACACTAGTTTTGTCGGTATGCATCCAATACCTGTTGTACATGGCCTAACAATTGGTGAGTATGCACAAATGATTAATGGTGAGCATTGGTTAAAAAATAAGGTAATTTGTAAGTTAGAAGTTATAACTATTAAAAACTACAACAGACAAATGACGTATGATCTACCTATTAAACCCTCTCCAAATTTACCTAATGTAAAAGCTATAAATTTATATCCAAGTTTATGTTTTTTTGAAGGGACTAATGTTAGTGCTGGTCGTGGTACAGATTTACAGTTTCAAGTTTATGGTTCTCCATTTTTACCTCAGACATCGTATAGCTTTACCCCTAAATCTAATGCTGGAGCAAAATACCCTAAGCATGAAAACAAAATATGTCATGGATATAATTTAAGTGGTAACAAACCTTTATCTACCCTGAACCTAAGCTATCTTATAAATGCATATAATAGAACTAATGATAAAAGCTCATTTTTTATTAAAAATGGCTTTTTTACAAAATTAGCTGGAACAAAAAAATTACAAGAACAAATTGAAGCTGGTTGGAGTGAAGACAAAATAAAAGCCACTTGGACAAGTGGCTTGAATAATTTTATTATTAAACGAAAACCTTACTTACTATACAATTAATCTTCGTAGGGTAATCCGTTTGGTCTTAAATTTTCTTTTCTGTATTCTTCTCTAGTTTGTTTTTCTAGACTGTTATTATTTATTTCAGAAATATTGTATTTCACCTCTTTAGTATCAACTTTTTTTTTTGAGCTAGCTAAAGTGGCTGCATGCTGTTTTAAAATACGTTGGTTACGTTTATAACGTGCAGCAACAGTATTAGCTTCTTTTTCTTTAATTGTAAGACGTTTAGCTTCTCTTTGCGCTTCTTGTTTTGCTAATTTTTCTTGTTCTAATACTTTTTTATTAGCTTCAGCTTGAGCAAATACTTGCTCTTTCATTGACTTTGCTTCTACTTCACGTTTGATGCGAGCATTATATTCTCTTTGTCTTAGGACAACTAGCTTACGCTCTTTAGCCAATTTTTCTTCAAAAGAAATTTCATCTTCTTCAATAGTGGCACTAGCCAAACGTGTATCTTTGTTAATAGATGCTCTTGGTGTAATATTACGTTTACGTTGTTCGTCTTTTGACAAGCTAGCACGTAATACATCCTCTTCCAAATCTGCAACAGCATCTTCTGGTTTTTCAATATCTTGAATACGATTTAAAGATATTGGATATACAGCATCTTCACGATAAGCCACAACAGTGTATCGACCAACATTAAAATGGTGTAATGGAATTTTAGCTTCCTTACTACCTAAATCCATCATTATAGATTCTTTTTTATTATGAAACAAAAAAGTAAACCTATAAATGTCTTTATTACTTTTTAATACAATAGTGTCTCCTGTTTTATTAAGCCCGTGAAAAAGTCCTGCTTTGGTAGCATTTACATTTTCGACAATGGTTGTTTTACTTCTTGTTTGAGAAAACATTGAAGTTGTTAATAGAAAAGTAAAAACTAATACGAATGTTATTTTTTGCCTAATCATAATTGTATAATTAATTGTTACGCTAAAAATCAGTTTAAAGGGGTGTCAAATGTATCATGAATAATAGAAATTTCACACTAATCACAATGCAATTTATACACTTTTAGTCAAAATACATAAAAAATTCGACGAATAGCTATGTAATCTGATTATCAAACACTTAAAGAACACCGATAAACTACCACTAACAAATATTTAGTTAAAATAAACATAAACCTAATAACTATTAATAAATTAACATAATTAAAGACTTATTCTTAATTAGAAA
>ENA-ORXC01000322-ORXC01000322.1-marine-metagenome-genome-assembly--contig:-NODE-322-length-37045-cov-4.291063_pt1 | contig 37045 bp, 31 predicted proteins | sample MGYA00237865_ERZ511478 | MGnify/ENA metagenome assembly ERZ511478
GAGCAGGCGGGCGTGGAGGGCCTTGCACCGGGCAAGCAGCGGTTCGCACGTGCCGATATCGTAGGTCGCCCCGGCCTCGCGATAGACCGCCAGCGCCGATTCGGCATGGGCGACGGCCTGCGCCGCATCCCCGACCTGCCCGCCCCGCTCCGCCATCGTCGCCATGAGAATCGCCAGATTCTCCTGCGTCACTGCCCAATTGAACGGCACGCGCTCGCGGGTGCGTTCCTTCAGCGCCTCGCGATAGGCGGCGACGGCCTGGTCGAGACGCGCCGTGCCGCTCTCGCGTGACCCGAGGGTCCGGAGCGCATTGCCGAGGTTGTTCTGCGTCATCGCCCAGTCGAGCGGCACGCGCTCGCGGGTGCGTTCCTTCAGCGCCTCGCGATAGGCGGCGACGGCCTCGTCGAGCCGCGCCGTACCGCTCTCACGCGCCCCGAGGGTCCAGAGCGCGATGCCGAGATCGTTCAGGGCTGTACCGCGCCGGTCAGGGTCGGTCGCGCGGGCTACGCTTTTCCGTGCGAGGGCGATGGCGACTTCCAGATCGAAACCGAGGCCCGCGTCGCGGCCCCGTTCGTACCATTCGTCCTGCACCGCGCGCAGCGCCCCGAACGGCTCCACCGGGGCGTCGAGTTCCAGGCGGGCGAGCAGGTGGCGGGCGGCGGCTTCGGGGCGGTTGGTCAGGCGGGACTGGGCGACGGCGCGGTCGAGCAGCCGGGCGGTTTCGGCATCCTCCCGCTCGCGGGCCTCGGCACGGATGCGCAGGGTGGTTTCCAGCGTCTCCGCCGCCTCGTCCACCCGGCCCTCGTCGTTGAGGGCGCGGACCTGCGCCAGCACCGCCTCCACCGCCGCACCCAGATTGGACGGGAAGTTCCCCCGCCGCCGTTCCTCCGCCGCCGAGCGCAGGGCCGACTCGATCCCCTGCACCGCCTCCTCGATGGTATCGGGGTCGTCCTCCAGATACCGGGTCGCGACGCCGAGGATCAGCTTTTCGGTCAGATCGAGTTGCGCGGCCAGTTCCGCCGCCGCCCCCGTGTCCTGATTCGCGAGAACCTGCATGAGCAGGGCATGGGTCGTCTCGTGACCCTCCCGATTCTCCCGCTGCACCGTCGCCAACGCCGCCCCGAAATCCTCGCGGGTCGTCTCGATCATCATTCGCAGGTCCGTGCGGTCCGCCGATGCGGCGTCGAACAGCAGGGGGGCCAGCCCGGCGACATAGTCGGGATTGTCGCGCAGGACGGCATAGGCGCGAAAGGTGATCTTGCGTGTCAGCATGCGCGCAAGGGCGACGGAGGGATCGGGATGCCCCGCCCCCAGCTTCTGCGGATGCGCCGCCGCGCCCCGGCCCAGAACATCCTCGGCGATGGCATCGGGGTCGCGATCCAGCGCGGCGATCTGTTCGGGGGGCGGTAACAGATCGGCCAGATGCTCGCGCACGGTTATCCGGGCGGAGGCGATGGCGGCAGTGTCGCGGCCAGCGGACAGGGCCGTGCGCTCCCACGCGGTCCATTCGTCTTCCATGGCAGTGCCGATAGCCTGAGTCACCTTGCCCGCGTCGCATGCATGGTGTTTGCGCAGCCACAGGCCGATGCCGGGGGTCATGCTGGCGGCCACCATCAACCCACCGATGACACCCCCTCCGGAGAGAGCCGTCGCGGCCCCGCCGAGTACCGCCGTCGCGATCTTTTCCTTCAGGTCGTCATCCATCCGCATCCCTCCCCCTCCTCTATGCGAGGGGGGCGGCGAAGATGCAAGGCGCGGCGGCCCCTACGCCACGTTGAACCGGCGCAGCTGTTCCGGCTCGCTCTCGCCGCAGGCCACCGACGCGAGTTCGGACAGCAGGTCCGGCTCCGCGTGGCCGTCGGTCACGGCGAATTTCAGCACGGCGTCCAGGTCGTCGCGGGTGGCCCGCGCCCCGGCGCGCACCAGCCACAGCGCGGCCTTGATCGCATCCTGCCCCGCCCGGTCGTCGAAGGCGTAGCGGTAGAACCACAGTTCCAGCAAAAGATCAGGGTCGCGCTTGGCGGGGTCGTCGTCCAGCGCCGCCTCGAACGCCCGATCCAGCATCGAGAGGCCCTCGTCGCGCTTCCCGAGCGAGAACATCGCCTGGGCCGCCCCGCACAGCGTCGCGGGGTCGTTGGGGCTGCGGGCCAGCGCCTTGTCGTAGAACGCCTCCGCCGCCAGCGGGTTCGCCTTGGCGGTATTCACGACGCGGGCATAGCGGCGCAGGGTCGCGACCCGGCGGGGATCGGCGGCGACGGCGCGGCGGAACAGCGTCTCGGCCTCCTCGGTCCGGCCCCGCTCGCGCAGGATCAGGCCCAGATCGGCCAGCGCCGCCGCATCGCGGGGGGCAATCGTGGTGGCCCGGCGCAGCAGCGGCTCGGCGGCGTCCATGTCCTTGCGCTCGTGCAGCAGGAAGTTGCCGTATTGCGCCAGCGTGAACGCATCCTTCCCGTCCAGCGCCAGGGCCTTGCGGTAGCGATCCTGCGCGGCGGCGGGGTTCGAGCGCGCCTTGTGCAGGAAGCGCGCGTGCGAGGACAATATCGTCGCATTGCGCGGGTCCAGATGCACGGCGCGGCGGTAGTATTCGTCCGCCGATTCCAGATCGCTGCGCTCCTCCTCCTGAAACCGGGCATAGGCCATGGCGGTCTGCGCATCGCCGGGGTCGGCGTCGAGGGCGCGGGTCAGCAGGTCTTCGGCGGCATCGGCATCGCGGCGATGCGACCCCATGAACCGGGCATAGGCGCGCAGTACTTCGGGCGAGGCGGGATCGGTCTCGACCGCGCGCTCGAACCAGCTTTCGGCCTCGTCCGGCTTCTTGGCCATGTCGGCGAGGAAGGTCGCGGCGGCGGCCATCGTCTCGGCGGAGCGGGGGTCGATCTTGGCGGCCTGGCGAAAGATCGCCTCGGCCCGGGTCAGGTCGCCGCGCTTTTCCGCGACGAAGCGGGCAAGCTGCACCGCCGGTTCCGGATCGGTGGTGGTGGACGCGGTGGCGAGTTTCAGCAGGGCATAGGCCGCATCGTCCTTGCGCTCGACCAGGGACAGGAACTCGGCATAGGCGGCGATCGCCCGGGCATTGCGGGGCGCGCCGTCGACGGCCACCTGATAGCATTCGCCCGCCGCCTGCATGTCGTTGCGCACCTTCCACAGGAAGGCCGCATAGGCGATCAGCGTCTCGGTATCCTCGAAATCCACGCGCAGGGCGAGGCGGTAGCAATCCTCGGCCCGGTCGAAATCGCGGCGCACGGTCGTCAGGAAGGTCGCGAAATCGCGCAGGGCGGACCCGTCCTGCGGGTCGGCGTCGATGGCGCGGTTGAAGTAGTGCTCGGCCCCGTCATGGTCGCGGCGGCCCACGGTCAGGAAGCGGGCATAGCGGGCCAGCAGGCGCGAGTTTCCCGGCGCGTCCTGAATGGCGGCCAGATACCGGCGGTCCAGTTCGGCGGCATCGGCGCGGCCCAGCAGGCGGCGGGGCAGTTCGAGGCGGTCGGCATCGTCCGGGTCGTGGGGGGCGCGGATCGGCAGGGCGGGGAGGGCGTCGCCCGCCTCCGGTTCGTCATCCTCGGCGGCGTCGTCGTCGACATGCGCCTCCGGCTGCGCATCTTCCTCATCGATATCGGTCCCGGTGACGATGGAGAGAGCCGGGCGGTCGGCATCGGGTCGTGGCTTGTCGGGTTCAGGCGCGGGCGCGGGCGCAGGCGTGACGGTTTCGGCCATCGGGCCTGCCGCACTGGCCGTGTCATCCCGCTGGCCGTCGGCCATGGCGGCGACGGCGGCGGCGATCAGGCGGTCGATGCGGTTGCTGGAGGCGTCGTCGGCCTCTTCGGTCTCCGCGTCCTCCTCGCCTTCCGCCAGCGGTTCGAAGGCGGGGGCCGCGAGGGCCGCGCCCTCCGCATGGCCAGGCATCTCCTCCTCCGCGATGACGTCGTGGCGGTCGAACCCGTCGGTGACGGCCCCGGCGAAGGAATAGTTCCAGTCGTCCTTCGGCTCCGGTGCGGTTCCGGCCTCGGGGGCGCTTTGAGGGGCGCTCTCGGGCAGGGCCGCGCGGGGCGGCACCGGCGCGGTGAAGTCGGGGAGGGTATCTGGCTTCAGATCATCGCGCGCGGCCAGCGTGCGGAACTGTGCATCATACTGGCGCAGGATCTTGTCGAAGCGGTCGATGCGCGGGTGTCCCAGATCGAACTCGCGCCGGATCAGGTACATCAGCCCTTCGAAATCGCTGTAGGGGGTCCACAGCGCATTGCGCTCCTCCAGCCACTGGCGAATCGGCTCGCCCGGCTCCTCGTCATTGACCCAGTAGATGCCCCCGGCGGGCGCACCGCGCGGCAGGCCCGCCAGCAGGTCGGCGACCGATTCGTCCCGCGCGCCGTAGCCGATGAAGACCAGCGCCGCCTCGGTGAACTGCGCGCGCAGGCGGTCCTTGACGTCCGAGCGCAGGAACGGTCCCTCGTTCGGCATCCGCACGCCGCCCAGATGCGCATCGCCGTAGATTTTCAGGATCGTGGGCCGCGACGTGCTGATGCGGATGCGCCGGTCGAAGCTTTCATGCGTCAGCACCTGCGGCTTGCGCTGGGAGTAGAGATACAGCGCATCGGCGGCCAGGTCGTCGAAATTGGTGGTGACGATGGTGTTGCACCGATCGCCCCAGTCGGGTTGCGTGACCAGTTGCGCCAGCGTGGCATAGCCGAAACCGGGTTCCGCCTGCGCATTGATGCGCTCCAGTTCGCGCTCCTGCTCCTGCTCGGTATAGAACAGCGCGTCGAGCACCTCGCCGTACAGCGCGGCGGGGTCGGCCAGGTCGAACCCGGCGAATCGCCCGGGCGCCCAGTCGGCCACATCCGCCGCCGTGCCGGTTTCGAGGTATTTCAGCTCGCCCAGCCAGCGCAGGGTCGTCGCCCCCGCATCGCCGATTCCGGCAGAGACGGAGCACCCGGCCCCGAGGAACCAGACATACCGTCCGTCGTGGTTGATCAGCCCGTGGTGAAACCGGCGCACGAATTCAAAGGGAGAAATCGTCCTCATCACGCCACCGCCCGCCTCATCGACATACCATCTGATCCGCCGCACTAGATGTGCGTTCCACCTGTTAACAAATGATTACGCCCCTGTCCCTGTGAACGGATCGGGTACAAGTGCAATAATGCCGCGTACAGTGAAAACTATTGTGAAACGGTTTGGAACAGCAAGCAAAACCTGTCCGCGCCCGGCGGATGTAACTTTACGATTGCAATTTCGGCTGTATCGGTATAGAACATTTAATCAGGGGACTGATTAATTTAATGGACAGCGTCATGCGCATGGTGGAACGACTCGTCGCGATAAACCTCGGATTATGTCTCGATTCTGCCATTGCAGTCGCCGAGGCAAGCTATCGTATCAATTGGGGGGCGTTCTGACCGCCTCATGTCGCATGCGTGGCGGCGACGCCCTTGATGCGGTCGACCATTGCGCCCAGACCGTTGCTGCGCTGCGGGCTGAGATGGGCGGCGAGGTCGAGGCGCTGCAATTCCCGTGCGACATCCTTGTCGACGATCTCGCGCGCCGGCTTTCCCGATAGCATCGTGTGCAGGATCGCGATCAGGCCCCGGACGATATGGGCATCGCTGTCCCCGTCGAACTCGATGCGCGTCTCGCCCGCCTCCGTCACCGTGCGGCTGTCGATCCAGACGCGGCTGACGCAGCCATCCACCTTGGTCCCGTCGGTCTTGCGCCCGTCCTCCAGCGGCGGCAGGGCCTTGCCCAGCTCGATGACGTAGCGGTAGCGCTCCTCCCAGTCATCGAGATACTCGAAATTCTCGACGAGGTCGTCATAAGTCAGGTCGGGGGTCAGGTCTGGCATGCATTCCTCCGGGAGGCGATGGAGGACAATATGGATCGGCCCGCCGGGGCGTCCATTCCCGCGCCGAATTATCGCCGCCAGCGCGCCTTCGGGTTCAGCAGGGCCGCCGGGCTGAGGGTCAGGCAATACGCCCCCGCGCGCTTTACCACGCCGCAGACCGCCTGTGCCTGCGCCCGGCTCAGGCCGTGGATGACGCCCAGATGCCGGTTGTCCCGGGGGCGCAGGACGATCTTGACCGGCAGGATCCGGCTCGTCGTGACGGTCCTGCCGACCCGTGCGAGGCGGGCGGAGGCCTCGCGCTCGGTGGCGAACGCGCCCAGGAACGCGGCCCATCCGGACAGTGGCGGGGGGGCAGGCGGCCGACGCACCGGGGCAGTGGGGGCCTGCGGCGGAACGCGCTTCGGCACCCGCACGATCCTGTCCGAGGGTCGGGGCCTGTCCGAGGGTCGGGGCCGGTCCGAGAGTCGGGGTCGTTCCGGCGGGATGTAGGCGTCGTTCTTCTCCCGAGGCTCCAGCTCCGCGCGCGCGACCGCCCGGCCCGAACAGCCCCCGATATTCGGGGCCGTGCCGGGAGACACCGCGCCCGGTTCCAGCGGCGTGCCCGTCCCCGGCGCGTCGAACCCCGCCTCGATCAGCGCCCTGACCGCCGCGAGCCGCGCCGCCTTGGCCGGGTGACCCAGCGTGACGGCCAGCACGCGCCGCCCCTCGCGCTCGACCAGCCCGGCGATATTGTATCCGGCAGCGCAGGTGAAGCCGGTCTTCATCCCCTGCGCGCCCGTCACCCGCCCGAACAGCGGATTGGTGGTGGTCACCTGCCGCCCGCCCGCACGGGTGCGCCGCTCCGCGAAGACCAGGCTGCGCTCGGGGTGGTCGGTCAGCAGCGCCAGTGCCAGGATCGCCGTATCGCGGGCCGTCGTCCGCTGGCCCGGCGCGGGCAGGCCGGAGGGGTTGGCGTAGCGGGTATTGACCATGCCCAGCGTCTCCGCCGCCGCGTTCATGCGCGCGACGAAGGCGGCTTCGGTCTCCGCCACCGCCTCGGCCACCGCGACCGCCGCGTCGTTCTTCGACCCGATGGCCATGGCCGCGAGCAACTCGCCGAACGGAATCTTCTGCCCCGCGCGCAGGCGCAGCTTCACCGGGGGCTGCCGCGCGGCGCGGGCCGAGACGGCGACGATATCCTCCTCGGTCACGTCCCCGATCTCCAGCGCGGCAAAGGCGACATAGGCGCTCATCAGCTTCACGAGGGAGGCGGGGCGGCGCAGGGCGTCGATGTCGTCGGTGACGAGGACCGTGCCGCGATCGACATCGACGGCGATCTCGGCGGCATGGGCGGATAGTGGCGCGAGCATCAGCGCGAGGCCCTGGGCGACTATCAGAGCGAGGCGAGCCATGCGCGTGCCTCCCCGATACTCCGCGCGACCGGGCAGGCGACCGGGGGGCGGGCGATCAGGACGACCGGCAGGCCCAGCGCCCGCGCCCCCGCGATCTTCGGATAGGCCCCCTCCCCACCTGCATCCCGGGTGACCAGTGCGTCGATGCGCTCGGCCCGCATCAGGGCGGCTTCGGATCGGGCGGTGAAGGGACCGGCCCTGGCGGTCAGGGTGAAATCCGCCAGCCCCTCCGCCGCCGGATCGTCGCGGCGGGTGCGCACGAGGTAGTGGCGGGCGGCATCCCCCGCGAAATCCGCCCGCTCGCCCCGCCCCAGGCACAGGAACACGCGCCGCCACGCGGGGTCCAGCGCCGCCCGGGCCGCGCGCCCCTCCGCCACGATGCGCCAGTCGTCGCCCGGCTGCGCGGTCCAGCCGGGGCGGGCGTAGCGCAGCAGGGGGATGCCCCGCGCCCTGCACAGGACCGAAAGATGCGCGTGGGTTTCACGCTCGCAGGGATGGCTGGCATCGATGACGGCGCGGGCCGCGAGGGTCTGCGGCACCACGTCGGCAACCCGCGCCCCCGGCAGCGCCTCGGCCAGCGCCCGGGCCTCGCGCGACCCGGCGACGATCAGGCAGTCATTATGCGGGATCGCGGGGACCAAGTTCGATCACCTCGACACCGTTCGGCCCGGCGGACAATCCCACCTCGCCCTTCTTCAGGCGCAGCGCATCCTCGCCGAACAGATCGCGCCGCCAGCCGCGCAGGGCAGGCACGTCGGCCTCCTCCTCCATCGCGATGGCATCCAGATCCGCCGAAGACGCCACCAGCCGCTCCGCCACATCCTCGGCGGCGGTCTTGGCCCGCAGCAACGTGCGCAGCAGATCGGCGAGGGCCGATTGCACGGGGTCGGGTTTCGGCGCGGGTTTCGGCGGCTTGTCCTGCGCGCCCTTGCCCGCCGCCGTCAGCGCCTCCAGCATCGCGACGGCGGCGGTATTCGACAGGCTCTCGCGCCGGGACAGCCGCCCCGAAGTCAGGCCGTCGGTAGTGGTCGGGCGCGCGGCGGCGATTTCCATCAGCGCATCGTCGCGCAGCACGCGGTTGCGCGGCACGTCGCGGGCCTGCGCCTCGGCCTCGCGCCACTCGGCCAGCGCCTTGGCAGCCATGAACAGCTTGCCGGTGGGCGCGCGCATCTTCAGGCGCTTCCACGCATCGGCGGGATCGACGACATAGGTCTCCACCGCCTCCAGCACCGCCATCTCCTCGGCCAGCCAGTGCGAACGGTTCTCCTTCTCCAGCCGCCCCGACAGATGCTCGTAGACGTCGCGCAGATGGGTCACGTCGGCCAGGGCATAGGTGAGCTGCTTTTCCGACAGCGGGCGTTTGGACCAGTCGGTGAAGCGGCTCGACTTGTCCAGCCCCTCGTTGCAGATCGAGCGCACCAGCCGCTCGTACCCGACCTGGTCGCCGAAGCCGCAGACCATCGCGGCAATCTGCGTATCGAAGATCGGCGTGGGGACGGCATCGGCGAGGTGGACGAAAATCTCGACATCCTGCCGGGCGGCGTGGAAGATCTTCAGCACCGACCGGTCGGCCATCAGCGCGAACAGGGGCGCGAGGTCGATCCCCTTGGCCATCGGATCGATCAGCGCCGCGCCGTTCTGCTCCCAGTCCTCGTCCGACTCGCTCTCCCGTTGCGGACGACCGATCTGCACCAGGCACAGGATCGGCCAGTAGGTCCGCTCGCGCAGGAACTCGGTATCGACGGTGACATAGGAGCTGCTCGCGTAATCGGTGCAGAGCGCGTCCAGATCGGCGGTCGTGGTCACGGGGGTCAGGGACATTCGGAGACTTTCGGGCGGGTCATTTCGCTTCAATCTAGAGATGTTCGGGCGAAAGGGATAGGGGGCGTGGCATGTCAGGCACCCGGACCCTCGCCCCGGGCCAGCCGCGAGAAAACCGCACGCCACGTCGCCGCTTCCTGCGCGCCGACGAGGGCATAGGTCTCGTCCAGCACGAAGCACGGCACGCCCGTGACCCCCATTTCCCGGGCCAGCGCGTCCTCGTTCTCCAGCAGTGCGCGGTCGGCATCCTCCGCATACAGACGCCGCAGCAGATCCTCGTCCATCCCCTGCGCGACGCCGATCCCGATCAGGGCGTCGCGGTCGCCGATATCCACCCCTTCCACGAAATAGGCGGCGAACAGGGCATCGACCACCGCCTCCTGCCTGCCGGGGGTGCGGGACCAGCGAATCAGGCGATGGGCGTCGAGGGTATTGGGTGTGCGGGTGATCCTGCCGAAATCGAGGGGCAGGCCCGCATCGCGCACCGCCTGCTCGATCCGGCCATAGACGCCGCGCGCGCCCTCCGCCCCGCCGAACTTGTTTTCCAGGTACTGCGTACGATCCATCCCCCCGGCGGGCATGTCGGGGTTGAGCTGGTACACGCGCCAGTGGATATCGAGCGCGGTACCGGGGGCCTCGCGCAGGGCGGCATCCAGCTTCGCCTTGCCGATATAGCACCAGGGGCAGATCGGGTCCGACATGATGTCGAGCGTGGTTGCGGCGGGGGTATCGGCACTGTCCATGCTTCTGATTGAGCATCGCAGGGCATCCCCGTCAAGCGTTACCGCCATCAGCGGGCGCGGGTGCCGCTTCGAAAGGGTGGATGCACCGGGAAGGCGGCAATCCTCGGGTGGCCACGGCGGGGGGGAACCGGGGGGGGGAGGACTGCCGCATTCCGGGGGTCGCGCGGGGGACCGGCCTTCGGGAGAAAGGCGGTTCCCTGCGCGGGGCCGGGGCGGGTCGGGCGGGGTCGGGTCGGGGGGAGACGACCCCTGCCCCGTTACGCCGCCTGCGCGTCCTCCGCCATGGTGCGGGTCGTGGCATAGCCTTCGCGGGCCTGCTCGCTGCGGATCGAGGAGTGCCGGTCGTCGGCGCGCGTACTCGCGCTGTCGCTTTCGTCAACCTCCTTGGTTTCAGTGGCGGCAAAAAGCTGTGCCATCCGGTCCGAACCGGGGTTTTCCGCCAGTTCCGTGACGACTTCGAGGGCGGCGCGCATCTGCTTGAGGCGATCCGATTCCATCGTGGGGGCCACGTCCGTGGCGGCCACGGCGGTATCGGCCATTCCGGTGCTTTCCTGCGGCACGGCATTCCCGACGACCCGGGCCTCGGCCCCCTTCGACGCGCTCTGCGAAGGCTGCGGCGAAGGCTGCGGCGATGGTGCCGGGGCGGGGCGAGGCGGCGAGGCTTCCTTCTTCGGCCCGGTCGGCTGGCCGGAGGCGGGAGGGGTGCTTTGCGGTTTTTCGGACGCGGTCTGGTTTTTCGCCCCGGCAGGCGGTGACGGCGGAGTCGGAGCGATCGGCGCGAGAGGTCTGATCGGTGCGTTCGAACCCAAAAACATGTCTGTAATCCCCATTTGTTTGTTTCATGGAGATTACGTCACTTGATTTATTCGCGAATTAATTACGGCATATCTTTAAGCAGACCGGAAATTCTATTGCCGCCGATGCAATGCATATCCGAAAAGTATATTCCGGATAATGCACAACCTGATATTTCGATAGAAGAGACCCCCCGATTTGTTTGGAGTGATGCCCGCTGGCGGATCGGAGAACGAAGAATGGAAGCAGATTGCGATTTCCGTACTCTTACTCGGAACGAAATAACGGGTACGGAAGTTGCCCTTGCATGACATACCCTCTTTCGTATTCTGTGCACACCTGCATCTTCATCGAGACCTATCGACGAGCAGATTTCGCATGATCCACATGAACCGCCGATCACTCGATACTCTGCGCGACAGCGACGTCGCCATCACGCTTGCGGATCCGGACAGCCTCGATTGCCAGCTTATCTTCTGCAACCATGAATTTGAGGCGATCACCGGGTATTCCGAAGCCTCGCTTCTGGGCCGCAACTGCCGCTTCATGCAATGCGCCGACACATCGCGCGACGATGTCGCCAAGGTCCGGAGCGCCGTGCAGCGCGCGGCAACGGTCGCGCGCTGCATCCGGAACCGCAAGAAATCCGGCAAGCCCTTCTGGAACCTGCTGACGATATCCCCGATATGGATGGACGAGAAACGCCTGCTGATCGGGTGCCAGTGCGATCTGGGCAGCCGTCCGGCTCACGAGGATATCAAGGGCTATACCAAGCGCCTGACCCATGCGATCGAGGGGGCGAGCATCCATGTCTCCTCCGCCTGGGCGACCATCAGCGCGTCGATGCAACTTCAGGCGATGTCCGTCTTCATGATGCGGCAGTCGGAGATTCTCCGGGACACGACCCTGCGCTCCACGGAGTCGGATTGATGCGACGCGGATGCGCAAAGGCGTTTCGGCGGGCGTCGTCATGCGCTATGAAGCGGGCATGTTCACACGCTTCTTCCTGACCCTGAAACAGGCCCGCATCCCCGTCTCCCTGCGCGAATACCTCCTGCTGCTGGAGGGGATGCAGGCGGGGCTGGTCACCTATGACATCGAGGGATTCTATCACCTCGCCCGCGCCTCGCTGGTCAAGGACGAACGGCATCTGGACCGGTTCGATCAGGTCTTTTCGGAGATCTTCAAGGGGGTCGAGGCGGTGGGCGGCTCCGATGAAGCGGTCGAGGAGCAACCCATCCCCGAGGAATGGCTGCGCAAGCTGACCGAGAAGTTCCTGACCGACGAGGAAAAGGCGCAGGTCGAGGCCCTGGGCGGGTGGGACAAGCTGATGGAGACGCTGAAACGACGGCTGGAGGAGCAGCAGGGACGTCACCAGGGCGGCAACAAGTGGATCGGCACGGGCGGCACGTCCCCCTTCGGCGCCTACGGCTACAACCCCGAGGGCGTGCGCATCGGCCAGAACGAGAGCCGCCACCGCCGGGCCGCGAAGGTCTGGGACAAGCGGAAATTCCGCAATCTGGACGATTCGGTCGAACTGGGCACCCGCAATATCAAGGTCGCGCTCAAGCGCCTGCGCGTCTGGGCGCGGTCGGGGGCTGCGGAGGAACTGGCGCTGGACGACACCATCCGCGCCACCGCCGAGCGCGGCTATCTCGACGTCGTCACCCGGCCCGAGCGCAGGAACGCGGTAAAGCTGGTGGTCTTTCTGGATGTCGGCGGGTCGATGGACGACCATATCAAGATCGTCGAGGAACTGTTCTCGGCGGCGCGCAGCGAGTTCAAGCATCTGGAATACTACTACTTCCACAACTGCCTGTACGAAGGCGTCTGGCGCGACAATGCCCGCCGCTGGACCGAGCAGATCCCCACCTGGGACGTGCTCAATACCTACGGGCCGGATTACAAGTGCCTCTTCGTCGGCGATGCCAGCATGTCCCCCTACGAGATCGCGGTGCCGGGCGGGGCGAACGAGCACTGGAACGAGGAGGCGGGCGAAGTGTGGTTGCGCCGGGCCTTCGCCCAGTGGCCGGGGAACGTGTGGCTGAACCCCGTGCCGGAGACGCATTGGCGCTACACCCACTCCATCGGCATGATCCGCGAGATCACCGGGAACCGCATGTTCCCACTGACCCTCGACGGGATCGGGTCGGCGATGAAGGCGCTGGTGTAGTCGGGTGGCGAGGGGCGGGCCGCGCGTCCTGCCGAGGTCGGGCCGGCGGGGAGATGCGGGCAGGACACGACGGCATCCGCCGCCCCTCCCCCTTTTCAGGCGACCGCCTTCTTCTCGTGCGCCGCCGGGCGCGCCTTCGTCCTGGGCCGGTTCGCGACGACCCGGTGCGGCAGGCAGACCCGCGCCTCGGTTCCCCCGCCCGGCGTGCTCGTCAGGGTCAGGGTGCCGCCCTGCGCCTCGGCCAGCGACCCGACGATGTAGAGACCCAGCCCGGTGCCGGACTGACTCGACGTTTCGGCATTGTGCAGGCGGGTGAAGGGTTCGCGGGCGCGGCGGATGCCCTGTTCCGTCATCCCCTTGCCCTCGTCGCGGACGGTGAAGGCAATCTCGTTTCCGATGCCCGTGCAGCTCAGCATGATCGTCGTCTTCGGCGGTGAGTACTTCACCGCATTGCTCATCAGGTTCAGCAGGATCTGCATCAGCGCGCGCCGGTCCGCCTCCAGCGCCCCGGCCTGCGGGTCGAGCAGGCAGAAGAGCGTCTGTTCCCGGTCCCGGGCGAGGGGGGCGATCACCGCCTCGGCATCGGACAGCAGGGCGGCCAGATCGATGCGTTCGATATGCAGGTCGATCTTTCCGGCCTCGATCTTGGACATGTCGAGCAGGTCGTTGACCAGGGACAGCAAGTGCTTGCCGCTGCTGTTGATGATGCCGGAGTATTCCTCCACCTCCGCGATTCGCCTGGCGACCGGCATGGCCGTCGCGGTCATCATCACTTCGGAAAATCCGATGATGGCATTCAGCGGCGTGCGCAATTCGTGGCTCATCTGGGCGAGGAAGGCGGATTTCGCCTTGTTGGCATCCTCCGCCGCGCTGCGGGCGGCATCGAGTTCGCGGGTGCGCCGATCGATCCGGTTCTCCAGATCCATCCGCGCCGCATCCAGCGAACGGGCCGCGATATCCAGTTCCGTCACCTGATCCATCAATTCGTTGCGGGCCGCGATCAGGCCATCCTGCGAGTTCTGCAACCGCCGGATCGTCGGCATGGCCTGCAGGATCAGCGGCACGGAGGCAACGACCGACGTGATCGCGACGACGGGGACGAGGTTGGGCGGAAAGCCGCCGTTCAGCAGATAGAACGCCGCTGCCGATGTCCCGAGCGCCAGCACGAAGCAGATCGTCGACAGGATGACGAACGCGACGGGCAGGCTCAGGGACCTGAAGCAATGGTTTATGAATTCGAGCATCGACGACATTTTTCCCCACAGACCATCACAGGATCCGCAACAGCATGATCGAACGTCGCTCCCACAACTCAGGATCGTGTGCAAATGGTTAACAAATCGTTAACGTCCAGGCCCTTATGATTGATTGCTCCCGCCATGCAATCGATCCACACTCGCGGTGGTTCCCGCCTTTCCTTCCTATTCGGAGTATTCCCGCCTTGTCACCGCTCGACACCCTGATCGCCGCCGCCCGCGCCCGCCCCGCCATCCTCTCTCTCGCGGAAGGCGAGGATCCCCGTGTCGTCGAAGGGGCCGCCCGCGCCGCCCGCGACGGAATCGCGCACCCGGTCCTGATCGGGGCGGAGGGGGCGGTGCGCGCGCAATTGGCGGCGACGGGCCTGCCGGAGGACGGGGTCGCGGTGGTCGATCCCGCCACCGATTCGCGCCTTCGGGACTATGCCGACCTGTTCCGCGAAGTGCGCAAGCGTGCCGATGTGGATGCCGACGCCGCGCTGGCGGCGGCGCGCGACCCGCTGACCTTCGCCGCGCTGATGGTGCGGGCCGGGGATGCGGGTGGCACCATCGCCGGGGCCGTGGCGACCACCGCCGAGACCGTGCGCACCGCCTTTCGCGTCATCGGCCGCGCGCCGGGGGTCGAGACGGTATCGAGCTTCTTCCTGATGCTGCCGGGGGAGGGCGACGACCACCCGTTGCCCGGCGCGGTCCTGTTCGCCGATTGCGGGCTGGTGATCGAGCCGACGCCCGAGGAACTGGCCCAGATCGCGATTTCCTCCGCCGATTCGCTGGCGGCCCTGCTGGGGCAGGAGGCGCGCATCGCGTTCCTGTCCTTCTCGACCCATGGCAGCGCGAAGCACAAGCGCGTCGACCGGGTGACCGAGGCGCTGGGCCTCGCCCGCGCCGCCCGCCCCGACCTCGCGATGGATGGCGAGTTGCAGTTCGACGCCGCCTTCGTCCCCGAGGTCGCCGCGAGCAAGGCCCCCGGATCGCCGTTGCAGGGCCGCGCGAACGTCTTCGTCTTTCCCTCGCTGGAGGCGGCGAATATCGGCTACAAGATCGCCCAGCGCATCGGGCGGGCGCGGGCGATCGGGCCGATCCTTCAGGGCCTCGCCGCCCCGGCCAACGACCTGTCGCGCGGATGCAGCGCGCAGGATGTCTACGACCTGATCGCCGTCACGGGTGCGCAGGCGGCGGCGTGGGCGGGGGCCTCCCGGGGCTAGCCTGTACCGCCCCATTATTGCCCGGAACTTGCATCACCACGGGAATACCGACCCCCGGGAGACGATGAAGATGTATCGATTCACGACCTGCGCCCTCGTCGCCCTGCTCGCCTTTGCCCCGCAGGGGGTGCGGGCGGATGCGGGCCTGATCCATTCCAGCCCGTCGCTGACCCTCGCGAAGCCCTGCAATCCGGATGCGTCCTGCGCCTTCACCTGGACCCTCGCCTCGCGCATGGGCCACATCCTGCGCTTCGCCGAGGCGCGGTACGGCACCCGGGACCGCAACTGGACCCTGCTGGGCGTCGAGTTCACCAGCCGCAGAACCCCGCAGGTCTGGTATCCCACCTTCGACGGGGTCGGCGAGACGATCATCATCCAGCTCAGCCGCAGCGCCGCGACCGACGAGACGCGCGCCCTGTTCCAGTTGTCACACGAGGTGGTGCACCTGCTTTCGCCCGCCGGACCCGGCGCGCAGGCCAGCGTGCTGGAGGAGGGGCTGGCGACCCTGACCTCGCTGGACTATCTGGCGGCGATCGACATGCCGGTATCGCCGGACTACATCGACGCCCCCCGCTACGAGCGCGCCTACCGCGCCGTCGCCCGCCTGGCCGAACGCCCCGATTTCGAGAGCGGGATTCGCCGCCTGCGCCAGCAGAAAGGCACCCTCAGCGCGATCGACCCGATCGATTTGCAGCGCGTCTGGCCGGGATTGTCGGGGCAGGAGGCGCGGGTGCTGGCGGCGGGGTTCTGAAGGGCGGGCGCAGCGCGCGCCGGGCGGCGGATCGGGCTTCAGGTCCGCCCCTTCGCCTCCGTCGAGCGCCCGGCCAGATCCTCCCGGGCCTCGTCGAGGATCTTCGTCGCTTCGGACCCCTGGATGCGGGCGATGTCGTCCTGGTATTTCAGCAGCGCCCCCAGCGTGTCCGAAATCGTCTGGGGGTCCAGCGCCACGGCGTCCAGCGCCACCAGCGCCCGCGCCCAGTCCAGCGTCTCGGCCACGCCGGGCGACTTGAACAGATCCTCGTCGCGCAACCGGCGGATGAAGGCGGCGACCTCGCGCGACAGCGTTTCGGACGCCTCGGGGGCCTTTGCCGCCAGGATCGTCATCTCCCGGTCGAAATCGGGGTAGTCGACCCAGTGATACAGGCACCGGCGGCGCAGCGCGTCATGCACCTCGCGCGTGCGGTTGGACGTGATGACGACGATGGGCGGCTCGGGAGCCGCGATCACGCCCAGTTCCGGAATCGTGACCTGGAAATCGCTCAGCGCCTCCAGCAGGAACGCCTCGAACGGCTCATCTGCCCTGTCCAGTTCGTCGATCAGCAGCACGGGCGGCCCCCCCTCCTGCGGCTTCATCGCCTCCAGCAGGGGCCGCGCGATCAGGTGCTTCTCGCTGAAGACATCCGCCGCGATGGCATCGCGATCCGTCGCCCCGGTCGCCTCGGCCAGCCGGATTTCCATCATCTGCGCAGCGTAGTTCCACTCGTACACCGCCGATCCCGCATCCAGCCCCTCGTAGCATTGCAGGCGGATCAGGCGGCGGCCCAGCAGGGCGGCGATGGCCTTGGCCACCTCGGTCTTGCCGACGCCCGCCTCCCCCTCCAGAAAGATCGGGCGGCCCAGCTTCAGCGCGAGGAAGATCACGGTCGCCAGCCCCCGCCCGCAGACGTAATCCACGTCGGCAAGGCGGGTCTGGACGTCGTCGATGGTGGCGAAGGGGGTCGTCATGGGCGGCATTCCTCGGCAAGCAACATGGCCGAACAGGACCACAGGCCGCATCGCTTGTCGAGGGGGGGCGGAGCCGGTTCTTGCCGCGCACCGGATTCGCCGGTATGGCAGGTCCGGGCCTCGCCGTTCGACGCCGCCCGCTCCGAAACGAGGATATCGCCGTGATCGAGTCTCTGTATCCCTGGCTGAAATGGCTGCATATCGTGGCGATGATCAGTTGGATGGTCGGCCTCTTCTACCTGCCGCGCCTGTTCGTCTACCATGCCGAGGCCACCTCGCCGGACGTGCGCGCGACGCTGTCGGTGATGCAGGCCAAGCTGATGAAGGTGATCATGACCCCGGCGATGCTGGTGACCTGGATATCGGGCCTTGCCCTGATCGGGGCCATCGGCGGCGGCGGGCTGTGGCTGGCGCTGAAGGTCGCCTGCGTCTTCGCCCTCACCGGCTTCCACGGCGTCTGCGGCAAGTGGCGCAAGGAACTCGCCGCCGGCACATCGACCCGGGAAGGCAGGTTCTTCCGCATGATGAACGAAGTCCCGACCGTCCTGCTGATCGCCATCGTCGGGCTGGTGATCTTCAAGCCGTTCGGGTGAACGCCGAATTCAGGGAAGGAATGCCACCATGACCCCCCTCCCCGATTTCCGTCTCGAAACCCATTTCTCCAGATGGGAGTTCGAGGCCCGGTACCACATGACCGCCTCGGATGCCGAAAGCCTGTCTCTCCGCGACCTCCTCGCCCTCGCCACCCCGGCGGAGCGCGAGAGTTTCGAGGGGATGTGGCTCGGCTATACCGAAACCCGGGGCGCGCCCGACCTGCGCGAGACGATCGCGGCAACCTATGCGCGGCAGACGGCGGCGGATATCCTGTGCTTCGCCGGGGCCAGCGAGGGGATCTTCGCGGCCAATTCGGTGATTCTGGACAGGGACAGCCATGCCATCGTCGTCACCCCCAACTACCAGTCGCACGAAACCCTGCCGCTGGCCTTCTGCGCGGCGACCGGCGTGCCGCTCGACCCCGATGACGGCTGGTCCCTCGATATCGACCGCGTCGCGGCGGCGATCAGGCCGAATACGCGGCTGGTCACCATCAACTTCCCCCACAACCCCACCGGCACCATCCTGCCGCTGGACCGCTACCACGCCCTGATCGAGTTGTGCCGCCACCACGGCATCTGGATCCTGCATGACGAGATCTTCCACGGCCTCGGCCCCACCGGCGCGCGCCACCTGCCCCATGTCGCCGACCTCTACGAGCGCGGCCTGTCCCTCGGCGTCATGTCGAAATCCTACGGCCTGCCGGGCCTGCGCATCGGGTGGATCGCCTGCCCCGACGCCGAAATCCTGTCCCGGATGGAGCGGCTGAAGCACTATCTCTCCATCTGCAATTCCGGCCCCAGCGAGCGCCTCGCCCGGATCGCCCTGACGCACCGCGATACCATCCTCGCCCGCAACTGCGCCCTCGTGGATGCGAACCTGCCCAAGTGGGAGGCGTTCTTCGCCCGGCACCCCGACCTGTTCGACTGGCAGCGCCCCGACGGCTCCTGCATGGCCTTCCCCCGGTACACGGGCGCGGAGGGGGTGGAGGACTTCTGCCGCGCGCTGGTCGAGCAGAGCGGTGTCCTGCTTCTACCCAGCACCATCTACCGCTCCGACCTCGGCCCCACCCCGACCGACCGTTTCCGCCTCGGCTACGGGCGTTCCGGGCTGGATGCGGGGTTGGCGGCGATGGAAGCCCACATCATGCGCAACCGCGCGTAAGCGTGTGCCGGGGACAATCCGCTTGACAATTTTCGCGGCGGCGTCCATTTCTCGACTCAAGCAGTGATGACGCCGCCCGGCGTGCATTTCATTTTCCACTGCGCATTTCTCTCCTTATCCGCGCGACCCATGGTCCCGCCGCCCATGCCGAAAGAATTCCCCATGGATGATTCGACCCTGAAACTTCAGGTTCTCAAGGACAAATCCCCGACCGAGTTGCAGCAATTCGCCGAAGACCTCGAAGTCGAGAACGCCAGCACCCTGCGCCGCCAGGACATGATGTTCGCGATTCTCAAGGAACTGGCCGAGCGCGAGACAGAGATCACGGGCCACGGCGTCCTCGAAGTGCTGATGGACGGGTTCGGCTTCCTGCGCTCGCCGGAGGCGAACTACCTGCCCGGCCCCGACGACATCTATGTCAGCCCCCAGCAGATCAAGCGCTTCAGCCTGCGCACCGGCGACACGGTCGAGGGGGTGATTCGCAGCCCCAAGGATTCCGAACGCTACTTCGCGCTGATGAAGGTCAGCACCATCAATTTCGAGGACCCCGACCGCGCCACCCACAAGGTCAACTTCGACAACCTGACCCCCCTCTACCCCGACGAACGCCTGGTGATGGAGATCGAGGACCCGACCCTCAAGGACAAGTCGGGCCGCATCATCGAACTGGTCGCCCCCATGGGCAAGGGCCAGCGCGGCCTGATCGTCGCCCCCCCGCGCACCGGCAAGACGGTTCTCCTCCAGAACATTGCAAAATCCATCGCGCACAACCATCCCGAGTGTTATCTGATCGTCCTGCTGATCGATGAGCGCCCCGAAGAAGTGACGGACATGCAGCGCACGGTGCAGGGCGAGGTCATCTCCTCCACCTTCGACGAACCCGCCGTGCGGCACGTGCAAGTCGCTGAAATGGTTATCGATAAAGCGAAACGCTTGGTCGAGCATGGCCGCGATGTCGTCATCCTGCTCGATTCGATCACCCGCCTCGGCCGCGCCTACAACACCGTCGTCCCCTCCTCCGGCAAGGTCCTGACCGGCGGTGTGGATGCCAACGCGCTGCAACGCCCCAAGCGTTTCTTCGGTGCCGCCCGCAATATCGAGGAAGGCGGGTCGCTGACCATCATCGCCACCGCCCTGATCGATACCGGCAGCCGCATGGACGAGGTGATCTTCGAGGAATTCAAGGGCACGGGCAACTCCGAACTCATCCTCGACCGCAAGATCGCCGACAAGCGCGTCTTCCCCGCCATCGATATTCTCCGCTCCGGCACCCGGAAAGAGGAACTGCTGGTCGACAAGGACACCCTGTCCAAAATGTTCGTCCTGCGCCGCATCCTCAACCCGATGGGCACCATCGACGGCATGGAATTCCTGTTGGGCAAACTCAAGCAGACCAAGACGAACGGCGATTTCTTCAATTCGATGAATACCTGACCGGCGCGAATGGCGCGGGATACGATCTTCGCCGTTTCGACCCCGCCGGGTATCGGCGGGGTCGCCGTCATCCGGATATCCGGTCCCGATGCCGATACCACCCTCGCCGCCCTGACCCACGCCCCCCTGCCCTCGCCCCGGCGCGCGACCCTGCGGCGGATTGCCGATCCGCAGAGCGGCGACACCCTCGACCACCCCCTCGTCCTGCGCTTTGCCGATGGCGAGAGCTTCACCGGCGAGCCTGTGGTGGAGCTGCATCTGCACGGGGGCCGCGCCGTCGTCGCCTCGGTCCTCGGCGCGCTGGGGCGGTTGCCGGGCCTGCGTCTGGCCGAACCGGGCGAATTCACCCGGCGTGCCTTCGATAACGGGCGGCTCGATCTGGCCCAGGTCGAGGGGCTGGCCGACCTCATTACCGCCGAAACCGCCAGCCAGCAACGGGCCGCGCTGCACCAGTATTCCGGTACCCTCGGCGCGCGGTGCCGGCAATGGTCGGCGGAACTGACACGCGGGCTGGCCCTGCTCGAAGCCACCATCGATTTCGCCGACGAGGAAATTCCGGAAGAGACGTGGCAGGTCGCCACCGACGCGATCCTCGGCGTCCGCAATGCCATCCGCGCCGATCTCGACACGGCTCATCCGGCGGAGCGCATGCGCGACGGCTGGCGCATCGCGATTCTCGGCGCACCGAATGCGGGAAAGTCGACACTGCTGAATGCGCTGGCCCGGCGCGAGGCGGCCATCGTTTCGGATATCCCGGGGACGACGCGCGACAGCATCGAGGTCCATCTCGATCTCGGCGGCTATCCCGTCACGCTGATCGACACCGCCGGTATCCGCGAGTCCGACGATACGGTCGAGCGGATCGGTATCGAGCGGGCAGGTCGCATCGCCGCCCAAGCGGATCTCCGCATCGGCGTCGCGGCCCCGGATGCCCCCTTCATGCCCGAAGTCACCGCGATGCTGTCCGGGACCGATCTTCGCCTGTGGAACAAGGCCGATCTCGCCCCTGCCCCCGACGCCCATCTCGCCATCTCGGCCAGGTCCGGCACCGGCATCGACACCCTGATCGCCCGCCTGCGCGAGGCCGTCGATGTCGCCGACCCCCCCGCCGACGCGCTGCTGCTGCAACAGCGGCACCGGGCGGCGATCGGCGATGCGCTGCACGCCCTCGACGCCTATGCCGACCTTGCGCAGAACGACCCGGATCGGATACAAGCGGCCCCTGAGTTGGCGGCCCAGTTTGTGCGCGAGGCCTGGGAGTCGCTCGGACGGATCACCGGAGAGCGCGGCATCGACCGCCTGCTGGACGTGATCTTCTCGGAATTCTGCCTCGGCAAATAACCGCGAGTGTTTCACGTGAAACAATTCGATTTCGACGTCATCGTGATCGGTGGCGGCCATGCGGGCAGCGAAGCGGCCCTCGCCTCGGCCCGGGTCGGCGCGCGCACAGCCCTCGTCACGCACCGCAAGGATCGCATCGGCGAGATGTCCTGCAATCCCGCCATCGGGGGGCTGGGCAAGGGCCACCTCGTACGCGAGATCGATGCACTGGACGGGGCCATGGCCCGGGTCGCCGATGCGGCGGGCATCCAGTTCCGCCTCCTCAACCGCTCCAAGGGTCCCGCCGTTCGCGGCCCCCGCGCCCAGGCCGACCGCGCCCTGTACCGACAGGCGATGCAGGCCGAGTTCGCAGCCTCCGCCGTCACGATCATCGAAGCGGAAGTCAGCGACCTGCTGGTCGACGGTGCGCGCGTGGAGGGCGTGGTCACGCCGCGCGGGGAATATCGCGCGGCGGCGGTCGTGCTGACCACCGGCACGTTCCTGAACGGCATCCTGCATATGGGCGACAGCCAGCGCGCGGGGGGGCGGGTCGGGGACCCGCCGGCAAAGGCCCTTGCCGCCCGGCTCTATGCCATGGATCTGCCGATGGGGCGTCTGAAGACCGGCACCCCGGCGCGTCTGGACGGGCGCACCATCGACTACAGCGGCCTCGACCGCCAACCCGGCGATGCCGACCCGATGCCGTTCTCGTTCCTGACCGAGCGCCTGCCGGAACCGCAACTCGATTGCCATATCACCCGCACGACCCCCGAAACCCACGCGATCATCGAGCGGAATCTCTCCCGTTCCGCCCTGTACGGCGGACGGATCGACGGTATCGGCCCCCGCTACTGCCCGTCGATCGAGGATAAGGTCGTGCGGTTCGCGGAGAAGGACAACCACCAGATCTTTCTCGAACCCGAGGGGCGCGATGACCCGACGGTCTACCCGAACGGCATCTCCACGTCGCTCCCTCTCGACGTGCAGCAAGCCTTCATCGCCACGATTCCGGGGTTGGAGAAAGCGGCGATCCTGCAACCCGGCTACGCCATCGAATACGATTACGTCGATCCCAAATCCCTCGATCCGACTCTCGCGCTGGGTCGGGTTGCGGGGCTGTACCTCGCCGGGCAGATCAACGGGACTACCGGATACGAGGAAGCGGCGGCGCAAGGGGTGATGGCGGGGCTGAATGCCGCCGCCCATGCTTCCGGGTCGCAGCCCTGTCTCATCGATCGATCCGAGGGGTATATCGGCGTCATGATCGACGATCTCGTGACCCAGGGCGTGACCGAACCGTATCGCATGTTCACCTCCCGCGCGGAATATCGGCTGTCATTGCGCGCGGACAATGCCGATCAGCGCCTGACGCCCAAGGGTGAAGCGTTCGGCTGTGTCGGCGCGCACCGGGCGGGGATGTTTCACGTCAAACAATCGGCCTTGGCCGATGCCCGCGCGCAGTTGCAGGCGATCTCGATGACGCCTAAGGAAATTGCCGCACGGGGTCTGCCGATCAATCAGGACGGACGGCGGCGCAGCGCCTTCGAACTGCTGGGATATACCAAGATCGATAGCGCGGCCTTTCTCGCCGCCATTCCCGAGGCCGAGGCAATTCCGGCCCCTCTCCGCGAACAATTGCAGATCGAAGCGCTGTATTCCGGCTATCTGGACCGCCAGACCGCCGACATCACAGCCTTTCGCCGGGATGAGGGCCTGAAGATCGCCCAGGATATCGACTATACCTCAATCGGCGGGCTGACCGGCGAGATCGTCGAGAAGCTGGACGCCGTGCGACCGGCGACACTCGGGCAGGCGTCGCGGATACCGGGCATGACTCCGGCCGCTCTCACGGCACTGCTGGCCCATGTACGGCGCGGGACGGCCCGGGCGGTATCGGCATGACGGTGCCGCAGACCCTGCCCGGGTTCGATGTTTCACGTGAAACATACGAGCGGCTCGACCGTTATGTGGCACTGCTCAAGAAGTGGTCGCCGAAGATCAATCTGGTATCGAAGACCACTCTGGACGGCGTGTGGAAACGCCATATCGCCGATTCGGCCCAGATCCTGCCGCTGTTGCCCGACGGGACGAGGCGGATCGTCGATCTCGGGTCCGGGGCAGGGTTTCCGGGTCTGGTCCTCGCGATACTGGCGCGCGAACACGATGCACCGTTCGAGGTGACGCTGGTGGAAAGTGACGGCCGCAAGGCGATGTTCCTGCGCGAGGTCATCCGCGAAACCGGGGCGGCGGCGCAGGTGCGGGTCGAGCGGGCGGAGGCGCTGACCCTTGCCGCCGATGTCGTCACGGCCCGGGCCTTCATGCCGCTGGCCACGATGCTGCCGGTCGCGCAACCGCTGATCGGGAAGGAGGGCGTCGCCTTGCTCCATAAGGGGGCGCGCTACGAAAGCGAATTGACGAAAGCTGTCGAGAACTGGCACATGGAGACAGAAATTCATAAAAGCCGGATCGATCCGGCATCCGTGATTCTCCGGCTATCGGGGCTTGAACGGCGACAGGACGGGGCATGACCGAGAAGAAGAATCGCCGCATCATGGCAGTCGTGAACCAGAAAGGCGGGGTGGGCAAGACGACCACCGCCGTCAATCTGGGGACCGCCCTGGCCGCCGTGGGCCGCAAGGTGCTGTTGATCGATCTGGACGCGCAGGGCAATGCCAGCACGGGTCTGGGCCTGTCGCAGGAGGATCGGCGTCACACCTCCTACGATGTTCTGACCGGTACGCGCGGCCTGGGCGAGACGATCCATACGACGAGCGTGCCGGGCCTGTTCATCAGCCCCGCCTCCTCCGACCTGTCCGGAGTCGACCTTGAGATCGCGGACGAGCCGCGCCGGGCGCATCTGCTGCTCGACGCCCTCGCGCAGGATGACGGGCCGGGGCATGACTACGTGATCATCGATTGCCCGCCCTCCCTCAGCCTCGTGACCATCAATGCCATGACGGCGGCGGATGCGGTTCTGGTGCCGCTGCAATGCGAGTTCTACGCGCTTGAAGGTCTCAGCCAGTTGCTGCGCACGATCGAGCGGGTGCGGGCCTCGCTGAACCGGACGCTGGAGATTCAGGGCATCGTGCTGACCATGTACGATGCCCGCAACCGCCTGTCGGGTCAGGTGGCGCAGGATGTGCGCGAGCATATGGGCGATATCGTCTACAAGACCGTCATCCCGCGCAATGTGCGGATTTCGGAGGCGCCGTCCCACGGAAAACCCGCCCTGCTCTATGACCACGCCTGCGCCGGCAGCCAGGCCTATATCCAGCTCGCCAGCGAATTGCTGCGCCGCGAGCGCGACCTGATCGCCGCGTGATGACGGAAGGAAACAGCATGTCCCAGAAGCCTGCCCGCAAGGGTCTCGGCAAAGGTCTGTCCGCGCTGCTCGGCGACGATCCGATGCCGGATGCAAAGAGCGCACGCAATATCGAGGTCGTGTCCCTGACCGATATCGAGCCGAACCCGGACCAGCCGCGCAAGCGCTTCACGCCCGACGAGATCGGCACGCTGGCCGCGTCGATCCGCGAGAAGGGTATCCTGCAACCGATTCTCGTGCGGCCCAATCCGCGCGACGGCGTGCGGTACGAGATCGTGGCGGGCGAGCGGCGGTGGCGGGCGGCGCAGCAGGCGGCGCTGCACGACGTGCCGGTCCTGGTGCAGCAGTTCTCGGATACCGAGGCGCTGGAAGTCGCGCTGATCGAGAACATCCAGCGCGTCGACCTGAACCCGATGGAGGAGGCGGAATCGTACTCGCGCCTGATCGACGCCCATGGCTATACCCAGGAGCAATTGGCCGAGAGCATCAGCAAGTCGCGCAGCCATATCGCCAATACGCTGCGCCTGATGAAGCTGCCGATGCGGGTGGTCGAGGCGGTGCGAAACGGTGAGTTGTCGGCGGGCCACGCCCGGGCGCTGGTCGGCCACCCCGAAGCCGATGCCATCGCGCAGCAGATCATCAAGCAGGGTCTGTCGGTGCGCCAGACCGAACAACTGGTCGCCGCGAAGAAGAATCCCGATCCGAAGCCCGACGCTCCGGCGAAGGTCAAGGATACGGACACGCTGGCGCTGGAGGGCGACCTCGGGGCCGCGCTGAAGGCCAAGGTGTCGATCAAGCACGGGACTGCGGGCGGCGGGACGATCCAGATCGCGTACAAGTCGCTGGATCAACTGGACGAACTCTGCGAACGATTCGGACTCTGAACGACGTTCAAACCCGATCCGTCACCGCGAGGCGTATCTCGAACACCGCCCCCCGGTCGCTGGGCACCAGGGCCAGCGTGCCGCCGAACCGGGTAACGATGGCGTGGCTGATGGCCAGCCCCAGCCCGGCCCCCGGGGCCGTGGACCCGGCCCGCCCGCGCGAGAACTTGTCGAAGATGGTCCGCGCCTCCGCCGCCGGAATGCCGGGACCGTTATCGACGATGCGGACGATGTAGGTGCCGGCCTCGACCCGGCTTTCGACGCGGATGACGGGGGCGTCGCGAGTGCCGTACTTGATGGCGTTGGACAGCACGTTGATGAAGACCTGCCCCAGCCGCGCCCGGTTGCCCAGCACCTGCACCCCCTGCCCCGCGCGCGCCGTCTCGACCCGTACCCCGGCGGTGCGCGACAGGCCGAGGCAGGCATCCAGCGCCTGATCCAGCGCGCTTTCGGGGTCGATGGGTTCCAGCACGGGTTCGGACTCCGTCCGCTCGACCACGGCCATGTCGAGGATTTCGTCGAGCAGGCCGGTCAGGCGGATGCTCTCGGTGTTGATGATGGCAGTGAACCGCTCGCGCTCCGCCGCGTCCAGATCGGGGGTGCCGGCGAGGATTTCGGTGAAGGCGCGGATCGACGTCATGGGGGTGCGCAACTCGTGGCTGACCTGGCTGAGGAAGTCGTCCTTCTGGCGGTCGAGCGTGCGCAGGCGTTCGTTGGCGGCGGTCAGCTGGGCGGCGGCGCGCTCGATCTCGTCGGATTTGCGGGTGACCTCGGCGGTGTATTCCATCAGGCGCGCGGTCTCGTCGGCGATGCGGACCAGTTCGTCGAGGCTGATCGTCTCGGACCCCGTGGCGCTGAGGATCATGGCGCGGGCCGAGGCGGCCCCGACGCTGGCGGCCATGCGCCGCTCCAGATGCGCGATGAAGGTGTCGTCGACGGCGGGGAATTCCGACCCCGCGCCCTGCCCGGCGGCGTAGTCGCGGAAGATGCGATAGGCACGGTCGGCCCCCATGATCCGCTGCGCCAGATCGAACAGCTGATCGGCGGAGGCGGCACGCCCCCGCAACGCGCCCTGCCCGCCCCGGTCGCTGAACACCTGCACGAACAGCGCGGCCTGCAACCGCTCGATGGGGGTCGGGAGGCGGGTCAGCGAGCCGAGGACGAAGGCGAGGATATTGAACGCGAGGCTCCAGAACAGCGCGTGCATCAGCGGGTCGTCGGCCTGCATCCCGAACAAGGCCCCCGGGCGCAGCCAGCCGAGACCCCCCGGTCCCGCCGCCTCCAGCGCCTCCCACCCCGCCACGCCGGTCAGGATGTTGGGCAGGAACAGCGTGTAGGTCCAGACGATCCCCCCCGCCACCAGCCCCGCCAAGGCCCCGCGCCGGTTCGCCCCCTCCCAGTACAGCGCCCCCAGCAGGGCGGGCAGCACCTGCGCCGCCCCGGCAAAGGCGATGAGGCCGATGGAGGCCAGCCCCGCCCCCGTCGCCCCGGTCTGAAGATACAGGAACCCGCAGGACAGGATGAAGCAGATGGCGATGCGGCGGGAGACGAGCAGGAACTGCTGCACATCCCCGCCCCCGGCGACGCCCAGCGCGCGGGAGCGCAGGGCAAGGGGCATGACGATGTGATTCGAGATCATGGTCGAGAGCGCGATGCACGACACGATGACCATGGAAGTTGCAGATGAAAACCCCCCCAGAAACGCGAGGATCGCGATATCCGTGCGCCCCGCCGCGATCGGCATCGTCAGCACGAACATGTCGGGGTTGGACCCCGGCGGCAATATCGCCTGTCCCATGATGGCGATCGGCAGGATGAACAGGCTGAGGATGAACAGGTAGAGCGGGAACAGCCACGCGGCGGTGAACAGATGCCCCTCGTTCTCGTTCTCGACGAAGGCGACCTGGAACTGGCGCGGCAGGCAGACGATGGCCGCCCCCGACAACAGCATCAGCCCGACCCAGCGCATCCCGAACGTCTCGCCCGAGTGGTCGGTGCTGGCGGCCATGCGCGCGAACACCTCCCCCGGCCCCTCCGCCACGCCGTAGACGGCCAGCAGCCCCACGGCGACGAGGGCGACGAGCTTGACCAGTGCCTCGACCGCGATGGCCGCGACCACGCCGAAATGCCGCTCGCTGACATCGACGCGGCGGGTGCCGAACAGGATGGTGAAGAGCGCGAGGCCGACGGTGATCAGGAACGCCACGCCGAAATCCGGGGCTGCGGCTGCACCCGTCAGGTCGTCTCCCGCTGCGCCCAGCACCTGCAGGCTGGTAGCGATGGCCTTGATCTGGAGCGCGATATAGGGGGCGGCGGCCAGCAGGGCCAGCACGGTGACGAGGGCCGCGACCGAATCGCTCTTGCCGTAGCGCGACGAGATGAAATCGGCGATGGAGGTGATGCTGTCCCGCCGCACGATGCGCAGGATCTTGCGCAGCAGGGTCCAGAACCCCACGAAGACCAGCGTCGGCCCCAGATAGATGGTCAGGTATTCCAGCCCGTCGCGCGTGGCCGATCCGACCGCGCCGTAGAACGTCCACGACGTGCAGTAGACCGAGATGGACAGGGTGTAGACGAGGGGCGAGGCCAGCCAGCGGGGGCGCGTGCTCCGGTCGCCCAGAAACGCGATCAGGAACAACAGCAGCGCAAAGCCCACCGCCGCCAGCAGCGCCAGTTCGCGCAGGGTCATCGGCCTTTCACGGCATCCGCCCCGGGTTCGGCCCCGCGCTTCAGCCGCCCCGTGATCAGCAAGGCCCCGACGATCAGCGCCAGCCACAGCCCGAACAGGTACACGATGATCAGCGGGATGCCGAAGGGGGCGATATCGGGCCGCGCGAACAGGCCGATCAGGGGCGGCATCAGCAACAATGCGCCGAAGACCGGCACGATCAGCGCCAGATCGCGCGAGCGGCGCGAAGGCGGGCGGGCCTCAGCCATGCAGCGGCTCGCCCAGCAGGGTGGCGACGGCGGCGAGGACGTCCTGATTCGCGAAGGGCTTGGTGAGAAAGGCATCCACGCCCAGCGCCTCGGCGGTGCGGCGGTCGTTGGCCTGGCCCTTGGCGGTCAGCATCAGGATGGGCAGGGTGCGCGTCTCCGCCGCCCCGCGCAGTTCCTTGAGGATGTCGAAGCCCGACACCTTCGGCAGCATCAGGTCGAGGACCAGCGCGTCGGGCCGGGCGCGGCGCACCATGGCCAGCGTTTCGGCCCCGTCGAGGGCGAGGTTCACCTCGTGGCCCGCGCGCGTCAGCAGGAACCGCAACGACTCGGCGATGTTGCGTTCGTCCTCCGCGATCAGGATGCGCTTGGTCACGATCCTCGTCCCTCCCCAGGGCATTTTTCCTCACTTCAGCCCGTGGAAGGCCGATTGTCCAGTGTTTCAGCGCATTCCTGTGCGGATCGAGCTTTCCTGACGATGCGCGCAGTCGGCCCGGGGGCAGAGCAGGCAGGTCGACCCCACCGGATCGGCCCGCCCCGCCGCGCTCAGGTCGAGGCCGTCGGAATAGACCAGCCGGTCGGCATGCACGATCTCGCAGGCCAGCATCAGCGCATAGGTCGGGCGCGTCTGGCCGTAGGCGCTGGCCAGCGGGCGGGTGGCGCGGGCGAGCATGAAGAAGCGTTCGCCGTTGGGCATCTCCGCAATCCGTGCCACGCGCAGGTCGGGCGTCTGCATCGCAGAGTACACGGCCCAGAGCGGACAGGCCCCCCCGTGGCGCGGCATGGGCAGGCGCGCCAGCGGAAAGCGTTTGGTCAGGTACCCGGCGGCATTGGCGCGCAGCATGGCGAAGGGGACCCCTTCGGCCCCCGGACGGCGCAGGGTGGTGAAGCGGTGGCAGAGCTGCTCGGCGCTCGCCCCCATGCGCACGGCCAGCGCGTCGATGTCGTAGCGCAGGGTCTCGGCGGCCTCCAGAAACGGCGCGTAGGGCAGGGCGATAGCCGCCGCCGTATAGGCCGCCAGCGCCCGTGCCGCCCGCTCGCGTCCCGCCTGCGATGCCAGTTCGGGGGCATCGGCGATTTCGGCATCGATGGCGTCCCGCGCCTCCAGCTTCGCGATACGGCGGGCGATCTCGAAGCGCAGGGTGGCGGGGGCCGCCCCCTCGGCGATGGTCAGCGTGCGGGCTTCGGCGTCGAACAGGCTGGCGCGGGGTACGCCGTCGAGGGGCACCCGGCGCAGGGTGATGCCGTGGCGATCCTCCAGAAACGTGGCCAGCGCGGCGGGGTCTGCGGGGTCGGCGAAACCCAGCCCCTCCGCCACCGCCTCCAGCGCGGGAAAGTGATTCGACCGGCGATAGAGGAAATCATCCACCTCCTCCGGCGCGCTCAGTCCCGCCACATCGGCCTGCCCCCCCTCGAATGCCCGCGCCAGGGTCTGGGCCACATCGGACAGTCGGGTCGCCTCCTCCTGCAGGATCGAATCGAAGCGGGCGCGCTGGTCCCCCTCCATGTCCGGGGCATCGGCGAAGATATCGGCGACGGAGCGGATGGCGGTGGCCGAGGCGAGCATGTCGTTGACCGACGCATCCAGCACGGGGTCCTGGTTCAGCCGGTTCGACAGCGCCGCAATGGTCCCCTGGTCACGCATTCCGGCCCGGTGCAGCGACAGCAGCACCCGCGCCCACGGCTCGTGCCGGGCCAGCAGATCGCGGGCGCTCTCGGGTTCCGGCCCCACCGCGCCGACGGTCGCTCCGGCGGCGATTTCGGCCAACTCGTCCAGCACGCGGCGCTCCTGCACACCGTCCAGCGCGCCCGGCTCCATCCCCAATGCCTCGCCCATGCGGTTCAGCAGCGCGCCGCCGATGCTGCGCTTGTCGTGCTCGATCAGATTGACATAGGAGACGGAGATGCCGAGCGTCTTGGCCAGCGCGGTCTGGGTGATCCCCAGTTCCCGCCGCCGCGCCCGCACCCGGTGGCCGATGGGCAGGGTCGCCATGGTCGTCTCCCCCGTTCATGATCTGTAAAGGTTTTACAGACTGATATCTTGTGTGTAATAAATTTTTACAAAATAAAACAGGATTTACAATACCTTCTTGAGAGTTTGACCACTCTACCCTAGGAATTGCCGGGATGTGGCGGATCAATTACGCCCCAGCACCAATAATAAAGACAGATTTTCCTAGGGAGGAAACCGAATGACGCTTTCCAACAAGACCATCGGTCGTCGCGGCATGCTCAAGGGCGGTGTCGCCCTCGGCGCGGGCCTTGCCGCCCCCACCTTCTTCACGCGCGGCGCATTGGCCGACCTGCATGCGGGCTACCTCAACGCGCCTACGGGCAGCACCGTGACGCTCGGCTTCAACGTCCCCCAGTCCGGCCCCTATGCCGACGAGGGCGCGGACGAACTGCGCGCGTACCGCCTGGCCGTCAAGCACCTGAACGGTGAGGGCGACGGCGGCATGATGAACACGATGATGATCAAGGGCGCGGGCGACAGCAGCCCGGATGCCCAGTTCGCGCGCTTCGACGCCGACGGCAACGGCAACCTGTCCAAGGAGGAGTTCGCCAAGGCCATGTCGTCGAGCGGCATGTCCGGCACGTCGCTGACGGGCAACGGCATCCTCGGCAAGAAGGTCGAATACGTCACGGGCGATACCCAGACGAAATCCGACGCCGCCCGCGCATCGGCGAAGTCGATGATCGAGAAGGACGGCGCGGTGATGATCACCGGCGGGTCGTCCTCCGGCGTGGCCATCGCGGTGCAGGGTCTCTGCCAGGATGCGGGCGTGATCTTCATGGCCGGCCTGACCCACTCGAACGACACGACAGGCAAGGACAAGAAGGCCAACGGCTTCCGCCACTTCTTCAACGGCTACATGTCCGGCGCCGCGCTCGCGCCCGTGCTGGAGAAGATGTACGGTGCCGACCGCAAGGCCTATCACCTGACCGCCGACTACACCTGGGGCTGGACGCAGCAGGAATCGATCCAGAACGCCACCGAGGAAAAGGGCTGGGAAACCGTCCAGAACGTCCTCACCCCGCTCGCGACCACGGACTTCTCGTCCTATGTCGCGCCTGTGGTGAACTCGGGTGCCGATGTCCTCGTGCTGAACCACTACGGCGGGAACATGGTCAACTCGCTGACCTCCGCCGTGCAGTTCGGCCTGCGCGACAAGGAAGTCAACGGCAAGAACTTCGAGATCGTCGTGCCGCTCTACTCGCGTCTGATGGCGCAGGGTGCGGGCGAGAACGTGAAGGGCATCTTCGGCTCGACCAACTGGCACTGGTCGCTCTCGGATGAAGGCTCCAAGGCGTTCGTGCAGTCCTTCGGCAAGGAATACGGCTTCCCGCCGTCGCAGGCCGCGCATACCTGCTACGTCCAGACGATGCTGTATGCCGATGCCTGCGAGCGCGCCGGAACGTTCAACCCCTGCGGCGTCGTCGAGGCGCTCGAAGGTCTGGAATTCGACGGCATGGGCAACGGCCCGACCCTCTACCGCGCCGAGGATCACCAGTGCTTCAAGGACGTGCTGGTCGTGAAGGGCAAGGAGAACCCCGAATCCGAGTTCGACGTGCTGGAAGTCGTGGAAGTCACCCCGCGCGCCCAGGTCGAGTACGCACCCGATCACCCCATGTTCGCCGGTGGCGATCTCGGCGAGTGCAATCCCGGAGCGTAAGTTCCGCGCGCTGCGCCGGGTGAACCGGCGCAGCGTTTCTATTCGGATGACTGCCCGGTGCTTTTGCACTTGATTGGCTGCACCGAAAACTTCGATAAAAAGAAAAACAATCGCGACCGCGCCCCGTCGGGGGTGCGGCGTTCGAGGGACAGTTGCGGGGATTCCAATGGACTTGGACGCGATACTACTTCAGGTGCTGAACGGGCTGGACAAGGGCAGTGCCTACGCCCTCATCGCCCTCGGGCTGACCCTGATCTTCGGCACGCTCGGCGTCGTCAACTTCGCCCACGGGGCGCTGTTCATGATCGGGGCCTTCTGCGCCGTCACGCTGCAACGGGTGCTGAACTTCTCGACCGTGACGCTGGACGAGACGAAGAAGGACTTTCTCGGCAATCCGCTCGAGATAAAGACACCCTATGTCGAGAACTGGTTCGGCGAGACGATAGGGCAGGGCATCATCGACTGGGCCGTCCCCCTCTCGATCCTTCTGGCCATCCCCGTGATGCTGATCATCGGCATCGTGATGGAGCGCGGCCTGATCAAGCATTTCTACAAGCGTCCCCATGCCGACCAGATCCTCGTGACCTTCGGCCTCGCCATCGTCATCGGCGAGATCGTCAAACAGTCCTACGGCGCGACCGAGATTCAGGTGCCCGCCCCCGATGCGCTGGCGCGGGTCACCGATGTGGGCGCGCTGTTCGGGGTGGCCGACACGATCAACGTCACCTATCCGACCTGGCGACTGGTGTATTTCGCCTTCGCGATGGTGATCGTCGGGCTGATCTTCGCGTTCCTGCGCTTCACCACCTTCGGCATGGTAGTGCGCGCGGGCATGGCGGATCGCGAGACGGTGGGCCTGCTGGGCATCGATATCGACAAGCGGTTCACGATCATGTTCGCCATCGCGGCGGTGGTCGCGGGGCTGGCGGGGGTGATGTACGTGCCGATCAAGCCGCCCTCCTACGAACTGGGGATGCAGTTCCTCGTGATCTCCTTCGTCGTGGTGGTGGTCGGGGGCATGGGGTCGCTGCCCGGGGCCGTGACCGCCGGGTTCCTGCTGGGCATCCTCGAAAGTTTCGCGTCCACCAACTGGGCCAAGGACATCATCCCCGGTATCGACCAGATCATCATCTATGTCGTCGCGATCCTGATCCTGCTGACCAGACCAAGGGGATTGATGGGGCGCAAGGGCGTGATGGAGGAATAGACAGATGTTCGGACTCAACAGAAACGACACCCTGCTGCTGCTTTTCGTGGCGCTCATCACCTTCGCCGCGCCCATCCTGATGAACCCCTTCCCGACCGATTCGGCGATGGCGCAGTTCAACGCGGGCTATCCCGACCTGATGCAGCGCTTCGTGATCTTCGGCATCTTCGCCATCGGCTTCAATATCCTGTTCGGGCTGACCGGGTATCTCTCCTTCGGTCACGCCGCCTTCCTCGGGGCCGGGTCCTATGCCTGCGTGTGGATGTTCAAGCTGTTCGGCTACAACGTGCTGCCGGGCATCGTCCTGTCGGTCATCGTCGCGGCGATCTTCGCGCTGGCCATCGGCTACATCTCGCTGCGCCGGTCGGGCATCTACTTCTCGATCCTGACGCTGGCATTTGCGCAGATGTCCTTCGCGCTGGCCTATTCGGTGCTGGGAACCAACATGTTCGGCCTGCAGGGCGGGCTGACGAACGGCGAGACGGGGCTGCAGGTCTACAACAGCGATCCGCAGATCTTCCATTCGGACTCGATGCCCGACCTGCCGCACCTGTTCGGCCTGCCCATGCGCGAGACCTGGGTGTGGGAATACGGGGCGTGGGAGTTCCAGTTCAACGCGGGCTTCTACCTGTGCGCGGTGATCATGCTGGTCGTGTTCTATCTTTCGATGCGCATCTTCCGCTCGCCCTTCGGGTTGATGCTGCGCGCGATCAAGACGAACCAGAACCGCCTGAACTACACCGGCGTCAACACGCGCCCCTACGCGCTGGCCGCCTTCGTCATCTCGGGCATGTATGCCGGGCTGGCCGGGGGCTTGCTCTCCGCCATGGACCCGCTGGCCGGGGCCGAGCGGATGCAGTGGACGGCGTCGGGCGAGGTGGTGCTGATGACCATCCTCGGCGGGGCCGGCACGATGCTGGGGCCGGTGCTGGGCGCGGGCATCATCAAGTATTTCGAGAACATCTTCTCCAAGATCAACAAGACGGTGCTGGAGGGCTGGTTCACGGCGCTGCCCGACGGGGTTTCGGACACCCTGGTCACGGTGCTGGGCCTGTTCGTCGGCAAGGGTTGGCACCTGACGCTGGGCCTGATGTTCATGATCGTCGTGATCTTCCTGCCGGGTGGCGTGGTCGAGGGCGGGCGCAAGATGTTCCGCTTCGGCGGGGGCCGCAAGGCGTCGAAAAAGACCAAATCCGGCCAGACTTCCCCGACCACCCCCCCCCCCTCGCACGCTGCGGAATAGGAGACGCACCGATATGGCAATCCTTCAGGTCCGCAATGTGTCCAAGCGTTTCGGGGGTCTTCAGGCCCTCGACGACGTGAATCTCTCCGTTACAGAGGGCACGGTCCACGCGATCATCGGCCCGAACGGGGCCGGGAAATCCACCCTGCTCAACTGCTTCGTCGGGCGGCTGATGCCCGATACCGGCACGGTGATGTTCGACGGCAAGTCCCTGCTGGGGATCAAGCCGCACCAGATCAACCAGGCGGGCGTCAGCCGCGTGTTCCAGACGCCCGAGATCTTCGGCGACCTGTCGCTGCTGGAGAACGTGATGATCCCGTCCTTCGCCAGCCGCGACGGCGATTTCAAGGTCAACTGGTGGAAGCGCGCCGACCGCGAGCGGGACGTGCAGGACCATGCCGAGGCGGTGCTTCAGGAGATCGGCCTCTACGAGAAGCGCCACGAGATCGCCGACGCCATGTCGCGCGGCGACAAGCGGCGGCTGGAGATGGCGATGTGCCTGAGCCAGGACCCGAAACTCCTGCTGCTGGATGAACCCACGGCCGGCATGTCCCGCGCCGATACCAATGCGACCATCGACCTGCTCAAACGCCTGGGCGAGACGCGGGGCCTGACGAAGGTGATCATCGAGCACGACATGCATGTCGTGTTCTCGCTGGCCAGTTACGTCTCGGTGCTGGCTCAGGGTACGGTGATCGCCGAGAACACGCCCGAATTGATCAAGGGCGACCCCCGCGTGAAAGAAGCCTATCTGGGAACGGAAGCGGAATGACCGACACATACATCGAAAACCGCCCCGCCAGCGCCACCGACAACGCGCATATCGGTGGCACGAACCGCTTCTTCGCCGCCGAGGACATCCACGCCTATTACGGCGAAAGCTATATCGTGCAGGGCGTCAGCCTGGAGGTGAACCGGGGCGAGGTGCTGGCGCTGCTGGGCCGCAATGGGGCGGGCAAGACCTCGACCCTGCGCGCCATCGCCCGGGTCGATTCGCCCGAACTGCGCCGGGGCGAGGTCTGGCTGGACGGGCAGGCGCTGCACACGATGAAATCGCACGAAGCGGCGATTGCCGGGGTCGGCCTCGTGCCGGAGGACCGGCGGATCATCCAGGGCCTGACGGTGCAGGAAAACCTCGAACTCGCCCAGATCGCCGAGCCGATCGGCTGGCCCATCGAGTTGCTGTACGAGCGTTTTCCCCGCCTGGCCGAACGCCGCAAGCAGGAAGCGACCACCATGTCGGGGGGCGAACAGCAGATGCTGGCCGTCGCCCGCGCGCTGGCCCGCAACGTGAAGCTGCTGCTGCTGGACGAACCGTACGAGGGCCTCGCCCCCGTGATCGTGCAGGAGATCGAGCGCATCGTGCGCGAGATCAAGGACGCGGGCATCACGACCATCATCGTCGAACAGAACGCCGTCGCCGCCCTGAAGCTGGCCGACCGCGCGGTGATTCTCGATTCGGGCGAGGTGGTCTATGACGGCACGGCGGAAAGCGTGCTGAAGGACGAGGACCTGCGCCACCAGTATCTGGCGATCTGATACCGACGGCGGAAGTGAGTGATCGTTTTTGGGGAATATCTCCTGCCCCGGACTTGATCCGGGGCCTCGCGGAGTGGTGACCGGCTCGTCGAGGCAAGGCCCCGTGGTGCACCCGGGCAGGACGCCTACTTCCGCCGCAGCCGCACCACCACGTCGACCGAGGCGATCTCCATCCCCTCCGGCGCGTCGGGCAGGGTGTCGAACGTCACCGATCCGGCGGGGGCATCGGCGATCGTGCAATCGTCCTCGAAGTAGAAATGCGGGTGGTCGTCGCTGCGGGTGTCGTAGTAGACGCGCCCCGGCTCGATCACGATCTCGCGCAGCAGGCCCGCCGACGTGAACGCCTTCAGCGCGTTGTAGACCGTCGCGAGCGAGACGCCCGCATCGGCCCGCCGCGCCTCGGCATGCAGGGCTTCCGCCGTCAGATGACGATTGCCCCCCCCCAGCAGCAGATCGGCCAGCGCCCGGCGCTGCCGCGTGGGGCGCAGGCCCGCCTGGGCCAGCCACGTCATGCTGCATTCGGTCGCCGCACCGGCACGGAGAGAGGAAACTTCGGACATGCCCCCAAGATACGGGCGTTTCCGCGTTTTATCAACAGGTGTAGTTCATCCCCAGCCGCCCGCCATCGACATAGATCGTCTCGCCGGTGATGTAGCTGGCCTTTGCGGAGGCCAGAAACGCCACCACGTCCCCGATCTCGCGCGCCTCGCCGACCCGGCCCAGCGGGGTGCGGGACAGGACGCGCTGCATGGCCTCGGGACTGGCGTTCACCCCCGCCATCATCTGGT